>ERZ779896.2055-NODE-2055-length-14809-cov-6.302630_pt1 | contig 14809 bp, 12 predicted proteins | sample MGYA00511067_ERZ779896 | MGnify/ENA primary metagenome ERZ779896 (study PRJEB29588, sample SAMEA2161597) | human gut metagenome | biome: human gut; feature: human-associated habitat; material: faeces | place: Denmark | collected 2008/2010 ... | reverse complement strand
GCGTTTGGGGACGGGATTTTATTAACGGGCGGCTTCATGGAGCGCGTTTTTATGGCGGCAAATATAATAAGGGCGGGGGCGGCTCGTTACGCGGCCGTTCCGGCCGCAGGCCGCGCCGCAGGCGCGGCCCAGGCAGGCGCAAAGCGCCTGCCCAAGAGCCGCCCCCTGCCTAAAGCCGCTTGTCTGACAAACAACGTTAAAAATAAAAAAAGAGCTCTCAGCTTTGAGAGCCCTTAATCATTATTCCTCAGAAAACTGATCCTTGCCTACACCGCAGAGCGGGCACTCAAAATCCTCAGGCAAATCCTCGAACTTAGTGCCCGGGGCAATGCCCTGTTCCGGAAGGCCTAATTCCTCATCATATACCCATCCGCAAACCTCGCATACATACTTTTTCATACCGCGTCCTCCTTTCAGCTTTAATTACCCATGTGTAAATTATAACATCTAAAATAATATAACGCAAGCAACCAATAAGATTAAATAAGAAATATACTGCGATGAAATCCAAAGCAATTGCTTTTCGGAAAATTACTTGCGCCTAGGCGCATAATCCTTCATACCCGGAACAGCTCCGCCAGCTACAGCCCAAAGGTACAAGCTGGCAACGCTGCAATAAGGGCTGAACCTTCTGCGGTATTTTTCAAATAGCTTTCTGTCAATATTGCGGTGATGATACAGCATCCGCAGCCCTCTTTGCAGCGCCAAATCGTCAAAGCTGAAAATATTCGGGCGATTTAAACAGAACAGAAGTATCATTTCCGCAGTCCAAACTCCCACGCCCTTTAAAGACGCAAGCGCCTCAACGGCCTGCTTGTCCGGCATACAGGCCACGCTCTGCAGGTCAAAGGTTCCGTTATGCACCCTGCCGGCAAAATCAAGTATGTATTCTGCTTTTCTATATGATATCCCCAGCGTTTGCAATTCCGGGGCTCCCGCCGCTAAAACCTTTTCAGCGCTGACCTCTCCAAAATAATCTCTGAATCGGCCCCAGATGGTAGCCTGAGCTTTAGTAGAAATCTGCTGGCCCACTATATGATGCACGACAGATGAAAACAAATTAGAGTCCGTCTCCCTGTTAATATGGCCAATCCTGTCAATTACTTCGCCCAACGCCTTATCTTTATTCCGCAAATATTCCAATTCCGTATCGCCGTAAACAAAATACAAGCCCATTTCCCCTTTCGCTTTTGCTTCGTGCTTTCGCTATTATATTTTAACATATATTTTTAGAAAAAGAGGTTCGGGCAGCAGATTTTTTCTATATTTAAAGCAAATTAAAATTATAGCCCTGGCGTTCAGGCTAAGCGCCAGGACTATAACCTCTATCTGTTATTCCTATTATTGATAGTATTGCGCTTGAGAATGCCAAAGCTCAAAATACTTCCCATTTTTATTCTTAAGCAGCTGTTCATGGCTGCCGCGCTGAATCAGCCTGCCCTCATGAAATACCGCGATATCCTCGCAGAAACGGCAGCTTGACAGCCTGTGCGATATATATATTACAGTTTTATTTTTTACTATTTTATTAAATCTGCTGTATATTTCATATTCGGCAATAGGATCCAGCGCCGCGGTCGGTTCGTCTAAAATTATAAAGGGCGCATCCTTATATAAAGCTCTGGCCAGCGCAATTTTCTGCGCTTCTCCGCCCGAAACCTCAATGCCAGTCTCTTCAAAATCCTTATATAGCAAAGTATCCAAACCGTCGGGCATCTGCTTAAGACGTTCTGAAAAACCCGCCTCAGCAAGACAATATCCGGCCTTATCCCGGTCATACTCGGCGCATGCGGCTACATTTTGCCCCAGCGTAAAGGAGAACAGCTTATAATCCTGAAAAATAACCGAAAACAACGCAAGATATTGGTCGTAATCGTATTCCCGGATATTAACGCCGTTAAACAGGATTTCTCCCTCGGATGGGTCATAAAGCCGGCAGAGCAGCTTTATAAAGGTAGACTTTCCGCTTCCGTTCATGCCAACGACCGCCAGCCGTTCCTGCGCGCTGAATTTAAGGGATACATTTTTTAACGCAAACGTATCCGAACCGGGATATTTAAAGGAAACATTCTTAAATTCCACCTCGAAGCCCGACGCTGCATTTAACCCGTCTTTATCCATACTGAGCCTGCCCCCGTTCATATGCTGAGGTATATCGAAATAATCAAGATAATCCTTAACAAACGGAGTATTATTTTTTATTTCTCCCATTATGCCGAAATAATTTTTTATGCAGTTGATTATAGTGCTGACAAAGCCGACGTATTTAATTATGCTGCCCACGCCGAATACGCCCTGCACGGTATAAAAGCAAACAAACATATATATTACTGCCTGCAAAAGAAAATCAGCTGCCAGCAGCGGGATATTTGAATGATATCTCTTTAAAGCAATAATGCGAAACGCCTTTTTATGCAGGCTAAGAGATAAATCCTTAATTTTCATAATCAGCTTATCCTGACGGTACAATCGAACGTCCTTGCCCATATTATAGCAGTCCACCGCATCGTCAATACGGTTTTCATCAATCATGGCCTGAGACGCCTCCTGAGAAGCGGCGCTCAATTTATTCTTTTGCGCAAAGGAATACCAAATACTAAATATCATCAGACAGATTATCAAAATAGTGAACAAAGCCGCGTACCAGCTAAAGCCGGCCGCAAATATCAATACAAACATCTCCGCGCCCAGGAAAAGGGATAAAACGGCGCTTACCGCTATATTCACTAATCCTTCCACACCCATTACAAGCAACTGCCGCCCATGGTTATCAATCCGGGAGGACTCTGTAATTTTGCGTCTAAGCTGACGAACCTCCGTATTTTCCAAATTGTCATAATCCATCGTCAAAGTTTTTTGATTATAATAAGCGGCTTCCCGTTGGTTAAGCAGGGTTTCCCGGCGTCCAAACGCCAGATTTAATACGCCGCCTATAATAGAAATTGCAAAATTTCCCAAAACGGTAACAGCCACAAGCGTTATCAGCCTTTCCTTACTATGCATGCTGACAATCTCATTAATAATCTCCGCAGAAAAATAAAGATTAAAATAAGGACTAAGCTTATTGAAAAAGGATTTTAATACAAGCAGCGGAAAATAAGAAGGGCAAAAGGAATGCAAAAGCTTCAGCGCCCGCACATTGATATTGCCTTTACGCATTTTTGGTTTCCTCCTTATAATAATGGCTTTGCAGCTCAAACATATAAGCGTATTTACCTCCAAGCGCCATAAGCTCGTCATGCGAACCGCATTCGGCAATTTCTCCGTTCTCAATATAAATTATCCGGTCGCAGAAGCGCGTAGAAGCAAGGCGATGCGAAATATATACCGACGTTTTATTTGCGGTCAGCTCGCTGTATTTAATATAAAGCTCGTTTTCCGCCACCGGATCCAGAGCCGCAGTCGGTTCGTCCAGCACAATAACGGGCGCGTCCTTATAAAGAGCCCGCGCAAGCATTAGCTTTTGCTTTTCTCCGCCTGACATCTCTATAGAATCGTCAAAAACCCCTTTCATAAGCTTGCTGTCTATACCTTTAGGCAGGGAATTAATTTTATCCTCCAAACCCGCCTGCCTGATAACAAAATTCACTCTGTCCCTGTCTATATTCCGGTCGCTTGATGAAACAAATTCCGCAATACTGACAGGCAGCAGATATATATCCTGAAATACCGCAGAAAAAAGCGAATAATATTCTTCTATATTGTACTGCCCCACCTCCCTGCCGTTAAGTCTCACCTGGCCCTCGGTGGGATAATAAAACCCGCACATTAATTTTACCAGAGTAGTTTTGCCGGCGCCATTCGCTCCTACGACGGCTAATTTTTCTCCTCCTGCAATTTTCAAATTGATATTTTTAAGCGCGTATTTCTTTTCCTCAGCCGAAGGATAGCAATAGCTTACTCCACAAAACTCAATTTCTACCGGCAGCTCGTCGTTTTGGGGCAGCGGGCAGCCAACTCCGTGATTATATTTTTCTGCAATATCAAAATACTCCCGATAATAGCCTATTCTTATGCTTTTCTGCACTATATCGTTTATGGTTGAGCCTATGCCGTTAAGCCAGGCAGAAAATCCCGTTATTGCCCCGAAAAAGAATACAAAATCGCCCGTCCCTATATCTCCATTAAGCACCATGATTATCAAAACCGCATAAGCCGCGCTATTCTGTACAAGCAGCAGCAAAGCGCTCAAAACCGTGCCTAAAAATCCGCGCGCGCCAATTCTTTTAGTCCATTTAAAGCTGGCTTGCTGATATTCGGAAAGCATATTTGAGAGCCAGCCAAACATACCGTAAATCCTGATATCCTTAGCATAATCAAACTTTTGAGAAAAGCTTTGCAGATAATTAATCTTACGGTCTATGGACACCCAATTATCTTTATTTTTTTCGATATAATTGCGCTGCCAGCGGCTTATGAGATAAGTTATGCCCGCCGAAAGAAATAACAGCAGCAGAATCCACGGAGAGATAACCGCTATAACCGAGCCGTATGTAAAAATGCCCAGCATGCTTATAAGCAGAGACATAAGAGAGGGCCAGATAAATTCAGGCGAGCATTGGCCTGAGCAAGCGTCGTTCATAGCGTTCTGATATTTAAGATTGGCTTCGGGATTATCCGTATTTGCGTAATCTGTGCGCATATATTTTTCATTGATGGCATTTTGGTATAAGCAGGATAAATTATATCGCCTCATTTCCAGCCTGCTTGAACAAAATCCATTAAATAGATTTACGCACAAAAGCGCGCCGAAATAAATTAGAATGACGGTGCCTATAGCGTAAAGGCTCTGCCCCCCTTCAATCGAATCAATCACAACTTTGGGAAAGTACGCCTCCGCCAGCGGCAAAATAACCGCCAGCGGAATACTGGGGATAAAAAACAGATAAAACGCCTTATCCCATTTCCAAATATTGCTCAAAGCATAACGTATATTGGAAAACAGCTTATATTTCTTTTTCATATACAATCACCTGACAATAATAATCTACAATATAAAAAATGCATTCAGAATTTAACATATTTTACACGAAGTTTCCGTCATATCTGCGTGCGCGGACCCGCTACGGCAGCATGCCGTTTAAACGCGCTCTGCATTAATTATACAGGCGTTATTGCTCCAAAATCTGAAATAGAGAAGGATTTTTTATCCGTCAAAAATAATAAGCAGAAATGCCGCCTTATTTACATAGATAGAGCTCGCGGTGGAAAAGCCGCACCTGCAAACTGAGATTTTTCGGATAATTTCCGCAAAGCACTCCTAGGACTTCGCAAGAGCATACCTAGATATTCGCATAACTGTGAGGCGCATCTGGTTCAGCAGACATTATCCGCAAAATGCGTTATTTCCTGATTGACTATCTAGCCTAAACTTAACCCAACGCACCTGAGTATGAAAATGTATTAACCAACGACTTAAGGTGCGACATAATATCTGAGATTATTATAGCTTAAAAAGATATCAAAAGCAATAGCATATTCCGACAAAAAACAGATTATATAAACAAACGCGCGCCGCCGCAAAAGCGCCTAAATATGAAACCTCCCGCGCTCGGCCTAAACAGCCGGAGAATGAGCGGGATAGCGCCTGAAAAGCTTGCTTTTTATTTCACAAATACCTATTTGCCCTCATTAAGAGCCCAAAACTCATGGTCGTTTAAAAGATGAGAACTACCGCCTCTTTTATTAGCCTCGTCTTTGCAAAGCGGCTGTATACAATAAAAAGTCTGGACTATTCAATAAGCGTCCTGACTAAATTGAATATTAATAAAATTCAGCAAAATAAAAAATCCGAGTGCCGTTATGAACACTCGGACTGGTGCGGATGACAGGACTTGAACCTGCATGAAATCGCTTTCACACGGACCTGAACCGTGCGCGTCTGCCAATTCCGCCACATCCGCAATTCAGCTTTCTGAACACACCTCAGAAAGCTTTATTATAATAACACACCCGCTTAAAAAACGCAAGCAAAAGTTTTAGATTTTTCTATTAAAATCAAAACCGCATTCAGCAAGAAAAGCTCTGGCTATTATTACTGCCCCAATCTGATTGGGATGTATTCTGTCTATGGCCAGAAAAGTCGAATGCTTATACTTTAAAAAGCTGTCAAAGGCGGCCTGCAAATCAACAAAAATACTGCCGTGCCTTTGTGCAAGCTTTTTGCATATCTGTCCGTATTCGTCCATTTTTGAACGCAGGCGTTCGCTTTTTTCCCTTTCTATATAATACGGCGTTAATATAAACGTGCCTTTCACTCTGCCTGTAAGCGATTCGAGCATTTTCTCCAGGTTATCCTCGTATTCAGCAAGCGAAACGGGCATTTCTTTAAAAGCCGGCGCGTCAAACTGCCGCCAAGCATCATTTATCCCTATGCAGATGCTCACCCATTGAGGCTCCAGCGCAAGACAATCCCTTTCCCATCTTTTTAAAAGGTCACGGCTGGTATTCCCGCCTACGCCCGAATTAGTTATTCTTATTGAAAGCTCCGGATAAACGGCGGAAAGCAGGCTGTCAACTATACGCACATAACCCGCGCCCAAGCCATCCCCTATTTCTCCGACAGGCTGTGCGCTATACATATCGGTTATTGAATCGCCCGCAAATACAATACGGTCCATATCCTGAAATATCATTCTATTCACATCCTTAAATAAAATATATTGCAGTATTCATTAATAAAAGGAGGCTGACGCAAAATAACGCCTGCCTCCTAAAAACTGTATTTAAATCGCTTCCGCGTCACGCTGGCGCAACGCTAAAAGCCCAAATAAGGCGCATACTGCCGCAAAACCATATTTTGTCCTGTCTGCCGCTTAAATAATGGCAAGCAGCACGAAATTCAATATGAACAAAGCCGTAACCACCCAAAGAATAGGATGTATTTCCTTAATTTTGCCCTTGCAAATCTTAGTAATGCAGTAGAAGATGAAGCCCGCTGCAATACCATAGGAAATGCTGTAGCAAAGAGCCATAAAGATGCCGGCAAAGAAAGCCGGGATTGCTTCCTCCAGGTCGTCCCACTGAATCTCCTTAAAGGAGGACATCATCATAATACCTACCGCCACTAAAGCAGGCGCGGTAGCCGCGGAAGGTATCGCGCTTACAAAGGTCGCCAGGAATGCGCTGATTATAAAGCAGATGGAAACAACAACGCTGGTAAGCCCCGTGCGTCCGCCCGCGCCTATTCCAGCAGCGCTTTCAACGTAAGTGGTGGTATTGGAGGTACCGAATATAGCGCCGATTGAGGTAGCTGTAGCGTCCGCAAAAAGAGCCTTGTCCATCTTGGATTTAAAGCCGGGCGCATTATCCATTGCCTGTTCATCCTCATCGCTGAATATGCCGGTACGGCGGCCCGTTCCGATAAACGTGCCGATAGTATCAAAGGTATCTGAAATGCTGAAGGCAAAAATAGTTATAAGCACCAGCGGAAGCTTGGAAAGGTCGGTAAAAAGAGAACCTAAGCCTTCGCTGGTAAAGATGGCCCCGAAGGTTTGAGGCAGCTGGCTGCATGCGTCGGTAAAGCTGATGGTGTCGCCCGTTTGGGTAACGCCCATGGGTATGCCTATAAGCGCCGTAGCGACGATACCGATAAGAATAGCGCCCTTAACCTTGCATACAAGCAGCACCACGGTAAGCGCCAGGCCGATAAGGAACAGCCAAAGCGCAGGCTGATTAAGGGTAGCCAGAGCAGGTACTCCGGCGCCGAAATTAATAATTCCGATATTAAGCAGGCCGATATACGCTACGAAGATACCAATACCTCCGCCTATAGCGTTCTGCAGGCTGCGGGGAATCGCTTTAATAATATATTTGCGAAGCTTGGTAACGGTAATAAGGATATTTATCAAACCGCAGATAAATACCATAGACAGAGCCTGCTGCCAGGTAAAGCCCAGCGTAAAGCAAACTGTAAAGGTGAAGAAGGAATTCAACCCCATTCCAGGCGCCTGCGCATAAGGCACATTGGCTACCAGACCCATTATCAAAGTACCTATAACCGACGCGATGATGGTAGCCAAAAATACCGCGCCCCATTCCATGCCGGTCTGCGCCAGCATGTTCGGATTGACGACGATTATATATGCCATTGCAAAAAATGTCGTTAACCCGGCAATAACCTCTTTTCCGATTGAAGTTCCATTCTGCTTTAGTTTAAAAAACCGCTCCATAAATCTACCCTTCCTTTTTTTATTTTACCCCTGCGCGGAAAATTTTTAATTCCCCTAATTTCCCGCTGGCCGACTCGCGTCCCGGCGTTTAAAAAGCCCGAATGGCAATGGCCTTTTAAGCGCAAACAGCGCGCGGCGCGGCTCTGGGGCGGATAACAATTAACCCGCGAAACAAATATAAAAGTTTTAGCTTTCCGGCTTAAGAAAAAGGATTAAACTATACAATCAGGAAATGCATTTTTGTTTAAAAAAACCCGCTGCGCCTGCTTTAAAGCGCGTTTCCGGCATACACCGGCATACCGATAGGCGCATTCTATCCGCCGCCGACTGAATCCCGCCTGCAAAAACCGCGCCCGCGGCCCAGGCGGCTTTTCTTCTCCCTCGCAAAAAGAAAAGGAATACCGGCACATTCAGAAAAACAGCGCCTGCAGCCAAAGCCGGCATCCGGACGCATATTTTGCGCCGTAACCGCTTCTCTTGCGCAAATTTAAAACAAAAGCGCCAAAAAACGCCCTGATTATAACAGAAAAAGCCGGTCAATATTAAGTTGACCGGCTCACTTGGTGGTGAGGGATGGATTCGAACCATCGAAGTCAGTGACGGCAGATTTACAGTCTGCTCCCTTTGGCCGCTCGGGAACCTCACCAAATCTGAATTAATGGAGCTGGCGATGGGACTTGAACCCGCAACCTGCTGATTACAAATCAGCTGCTCTGCCAATTGAGCTACGCCAGCAAGCGTCCATTGACAAAGGCCTTTAGCCTTTTATGCCGCCATATTACCTTTTGAGCCGCTTTGTATGACGCGGTGCGAATTACTTTGCAATTATATAAGAAAGTTTTGGCTTTGTCAATCATTATTTTAGAAAATATTCGTTTTAGCCTTAATTTATTTTCCCGACAGAGTAAATGGCAGAATAAAAGGCTCAATTTATCCTGCATAACGGCTTAAAAACAATCATACCCTCCGTTCGCAAGGCAAAACCATCAGCAAAATGCTTGCTGCATATTTTCACGCCCTTAACAAGAGGAGGCTGCTCCGCCTTGAACAGTCTTGCTTCTAAGCTTCAGGCTTTAAGCGCGCGGACTTCAGGCAGATTATGATAATATTTATCCTAACTGAAAATTGCGCCGCTATAAGCGGCGCGCGCATATTGCCTTTTAAAACCGGGGGGCGGCGCTTTGCGGCCCAGGGGGCCGCAGGCCCGGCCGGAACGGACGGGCCTGAGCAGGCGCAAAGCGCCTGCCAAAGCGCCGCCCCGTTATATAAGCAAATAAACAGTTAATTAAAGCTCCTCTATAAGCTCCGGATTACGGCCTAATTTCCCGAAAAATTCCACGCGGGCGTCAAGAGAGCCGTATTTTTTTATGCTGCTCTCCGAAAACATGCCCAGCTCTATATTTTTCGTAGCCGCCAATTCATGCCCTATAAGCGCCCAGGTGGAATCCACCAGATTATGATATGCCGGATTCTGCAGCGCCTTGCATATAAAAAGCTGTCTGGGCGAATTTATATCCTCACCGCTTATCTGGAACAAGGAATATTTTTCGCAGAGGGAGCGCAAACGCTCAAGCTGCTCGGGAGTATTGCGCGAAGGCATATATGTTACCGCTCTAAAGCCTAAATCGGCAATAATATCAAACAGCTGGTCCAGATAGGAATCCTCAAAAGCCTGAGCCCGCTTATCCCCAGTAACGCTCTGGCCCACGTCCCCAAGATATGCATAAGCGCTGATAGCGCCTATGGAATCAGCAAAGGCCACCGCCTCCCTGACGTCCATGCATTCCTCATCCGCGTCTATATATATGCTGCTTAAATCGCTCTTTAAGGCGCCCAGAAGGTCGTATTCATAAAAGGGATTGGCAACATCCAGAAGATAGCCCTTCAGCGAGTCGCTTACATTGATGCCCATATTATCCGTCAGATAATCTATAATACCCTGCCCTCTGCCAAAACGCCCGCACATTTTTTTCGCCAGCGCGTAAAGCAGATGACGCTCGGTAACGCTTCCCCCTAAATGGCTTAAGGACAGCGGTTTAACGTCCAATTCAAAATCCAATTCAAGACCGTCCCCGCCGAAACGATTATTAATTCCCTCCACCATTCTGGTATTGCGCATATTGCGCTTATCCCGGCTCTCCTGCATGAATTGAGCCGCACGCTCTATTTGCGTATGAGGTATGCCGTGAATGGCCATATATGCTATGCTGTCCTGGTCGGGATTATTAATGCGCCGGCCGTTAATAGGCGTCTGAGAAAAATCTACGCGCATTTCCATGCCTATTGTGGTAGGCAGTCCTACTATTTTGCCCGCCTCTATAAATTCCTCCGCTCCGCCTATGGAATCATGGTCCATTATTCCGGCTGTGCATAAGCCTGCCGTATACGCGCGCCAAACCGCCTTTGACGGACTATAGGGAGAAAAGGAATATGTAGTATGTATATGATTGTTTATATCCTCTCCCTTAACCGGCTTTTCCAAAAAACCGTCATCCATAAGCTTTTTAAGCCCCGTTATGGCCATAAGCCGTTCCTGCTTAGTAGGAGCGTTAAGCTGTTCCACAAGATAATCCTCGCTTAGCATAATTCTACCTCTTCTCTTTAAAAGTTTTTATAAATAACTCGGTTATCCTTATAAATTCACCCATCTGCTCATCTGTTCCTATAGTCACACGTATAAATTTATCCACTCTGTCTCCGGTGAAATATCTAACCAGCACGCCATGTTCCCGCAAAAAGGCATACAGCTCCTGCGCGTTGCCGTTAGGAGGAGAGCTGAATATAAAATTAGCGGCGCTGGGCAGCACCTTAAAGCCCATTTTCACAAGCTCAGCGCTTACGCGTTCTCTGGTAGCTATTATTCTGCGGGATGTATCCAAATAATACTTCTCATCGGACAGTCCCGCTGCCGCCGCCGCCATCGCGCACCTATCCACAACATATGAATTAAAGGAATTTTTAATTCTGTTCAGCCCGTCTATAAGCGCGCAGTCCCCCAAACAATAGCCCACGCGAAGCCCGGCCATAGAATGGGATTTGCTCATGGTCCGCACGACCAACAGATTCGGATACTTTTTTATAAGCCGCGCGGCGCTTTCTCCGCCGAAGGCTATATACGCCTCGTCCACTATTACGACCGCCTTATCCAAATTGTATTCCAACAGCCGTTCTATATGAGCAAGGGGCAGAAATATGCCTGTAGGCGCGTTGGGGTTAGGAAAAATTATTCCGCCGTTATCCTGCATATATTCATCTGTATCAATCCTGAATTCGCCGTCCAGGGGTATGGTTGAAAAGGGTATGTCAAAAAGCCGGGCGTAAACAGGATAAAAGCTGTAGGTGATATCAGGAAACAATATTTCTTTATCTCTATTAAAAAACGCCAGAAATGAAAATGCCAGCGCCTCGTCAGAGCCGTTTGAACAAAACACCTCGTCTATATCCAGCCCCTCGCGCCGCGCTATAACCGACTTAAGCAAGACCGCCTCCGGGTCGGGATAAAGCGGACTGTCGGCCAGCGCCGCAGCAGCAGCGCCCGCAGCGGCCGGAGAAATCGGATAAGGATTCTCATTAGTATTTATTTTTATGTATTTCTTATCTCTGGGCTGCTCCCCCGGCACATACGGGATTATGCTCCCAGCTTTTTCAGAAAGATAGTTCAAAGCAGTATTCCTCACTTACAACGCAAAATAGCAAACATTGTTATTCTACCATACTTAAAAACCAAATTCAATATCCAATTAAATTAAAAATTCATGAACACGGCTTTTTGCATATGACTTTAAACCTAAAAAAACATCCCAAATTTAAGGATATTAAGTTAAACTTGAAAAATCAAAATAGCATAATTAAGCAGGAAAGCTGAAAACCCGCGTAAATACAGGGTTCCCATAAGGATACTTTCAAAGGTAACCGATTGAGAGGCACAAAGTCCGCAGAATCAGTAAATCTGCGGACTTTGTGCTTATCTGCGTATTTTTCAGAAACGGTGCGATATCATCTAATGAAGTTATATTTCACTATTGCCCGATTTGATATCTAAATTTCCTTGAGCGAGAATAATTCATTAGAAGAACATCTCTATGATTTTTTAGCAACTTGGTCTGGAGAAAGGAATGTTGTGTCTATTGTAGGATAACCAAAACCATCATAGAAATTAAACGTATTTCTCATTTCTGCTCTACACGTTCAAGATCTCTGTTATCTTTAAGAGAACGTCTTTTGTTTTCGTCATACTCACATTTTAATGCAACAATGTATTCATCGAAAATTATCCCCTCATTTCTTAAGCAATTCATCACTTCATCATAGATCACTTTTCTTTCTCCATGAAAACCATAGGGGAAGATAACGGTTTCGATATCATCGCATAATAAATAGTTTCTAATTAAGCAAAAAATATTGTTTGTTACCGTTTTTTAGTCGCTTCAGTAAATTGAAATGGATTAATGGCTCTACACCAATCTGCATCCACATATGCGCTATGCGGACACATCAGTAGTAATGATTTAGATATTGTGGTTTTTCCGACTCCATTTGCTCCAACAATAGTAATCATTCTTTGACTCATTCTTATAATTCCTTTCCCATAAACCGCTTTGGGCTTTTACCAAAGTTTACAGCACGAACGGCCTCAACAATTTCATCTTTTCGGCTCTCGGCATTCGGCAGATCACAAACTATGTCATTGAGGTCATACGGACCGTTACGGAAGTGACCGATCGATGCGCCGTGAAATTCTCCGTCAATCAACAGATACTGCAAAGGCTCGTGATCATATTCAAGACCTTTCGTCAATTCCTTAGCCATCTCCTTCAGAACGTGCTCATGAGCCTTATAAATAAAGTCGTTGCGGTGTCGAACCATACAAGGCGATACACGAATCTTTGGAGAACTGTCTTAAGCGCTTCAATACGCGTATATTTTTCTGTATTTACATCAGGAAAAATCTCTCTGAACTTATAGCATCCTCTGTCTCACTCGCCGTCATACTGATCCTCATAAATCAAAAATGCTTCCTGCAAGCGGTGCAAAGCAGGTGTAATCTCTTTCACCAACAAACCTGTTTCTTCTTTCATTTGCTGGATGCCCAGCGGTCCATCCCGCTCAATCAGTTCCAAGACCCGCAGCTGTATTGCAGTTGGTTTTGTTATCGGTTTGCGGTAGAGAGCAAGAAACAGCTCCATATCTTCCGGCACAATCCAGCCTAAATTGCCGCCGGAAAATCTGCCTTTTATCAGTTTTCGTTTTAGCTGACGGTCACGATTAAATTCAATATCATCAAAATCAGCACGAAAAGAAAGTGTCGGGGGTTGTCCGAATCCATTACAATATACATTTTGTCTAGGCTGGGTATCTCGATATAATTTTATGTATTCTTCTTCATCCGCTTTATGAATGAAGTACTGGCGCTCCATACGGAGAGAGATTATCTTTGCATCCATTTTATCTTTCTCCTTTCGACTCGGCATACCACCGCTTTCACTGCTCAATTCTGGCTCCCCGAGGAGTATCACCATGCTCAGGATCACAGGAATATTGCGTCAATAATTCGCACGGAATATCCGGGCACTCCCCACAATGCACAATGCCTTTGTCTTGGCAACATACTGCAACGGGGCATTCACCATGGAACGGGCGTCCGTTTGTTTCTATACAGCCGCCGCAGCCGCAAGTTTCCTTATATTTACATCTGGTGCAGTGTAATCCACAGCGTGAGTCCACTATTTTATTTATCATATTCGTAAGGAAATCTTTGATATATGCGGTAATATCTTTATGGTATTTGTCGTTTAAAGCATCATTGCAAAAATCGCCATCCCAGCCCCATCTGCACGCAGTTTTAGCACCACCTTGCCGGAGTTTTAGCCCCACTTTCACGCACTGAAGCCCCAAAGCCTTATAATTGGTTTAGCACAGCCAAGCTGTGACTAAATCAATTGGAGGTTTCGTAATGACAAACTATCGGGAGATCCTGCGGTTAAGCAGTCTTCAGTACAGCCAGCGAACCATTGAATCAATGGCACACTGTTCCAGACATACGGTGCGAGATGTACTGCAGGCAGCAAAGGAACAAGGCATATCCTGGCCCCTCTCCGACGATGTCGCCAATGCCGATCTGGAACAGCTTCTCTTTCCGGACAGGCACAAAGCATCCAGTCAATATGCTGAGCCCGACTATCCGTACATCCACCGCGAACTGGCACGGTCGGGCGTGACCCTGACGCTGCTATGGGAAGAATACTGCGCGAAGTGTCAGGAGGCGGGCCAAAGGCCGTACATGAGTACTCAGTTTGGCGAACGGTACCGCCGCTGGGCACGCATTACAAAAGCGACCATGCGCATCCAGCACAAGCCGGGAGATGCCATGCAGGTAGATTGGGCCGGAGATACCATTCCCATCCAGGACCCGGTTACCGGGGAACAAAGTGCCGCTTATTTGTTTGTTGCCGTTTTGCCCTGCAGCTACTACACCTATGCGGAAGCCTGCGACGACATGAAAACCGAGAACTGGCTGAACTGCCATGTCCACGCTTTTGACTTCTTCGGCGGTGTTGCACGGCTGCTGATCCCTGACAACTGTAAAACGGCCACGCTGTCCAACACCCGGTACGATGTGATTCTGAACCGCAGTTACC
>ERZ779896.2051-NODE-2051-length-14870-cov-3.169828_pt1 | contig 14870 bp, 15 predicted proteins | sample MGYA00511067_ERZ779896 | MGnify/ENA primary metagenome ERZ779896 (study PRJEB29588, sample SAMEA2161597) | human gut metagenome | biome: human gut; feature: human-associated habitat; material: faeces | place: Denmark | collected 2008/2010 ... | reverse complement strand
AACCTTGTACAGCGGTTCGAATCCGCTTCAGACCTCAACTTTGATGTGAAAGTCCTTGGAAGCTAACAACTTCCGAGGATTTTTTCTTTGTCAGGGCCCGAAATCGGGCCCGCTTCGGAGCTACGACATACCACTTTGTCGCATGCAGAATAGGCTGGTTTTATGTGAGTTATTGTCACAAGATATCGTCTTCGCAATAGTCTGTCCGATTCCGTAATACCCCGGTTTTCCGGTCGTGGATCGCGGTCCCGATGCGGTCCCTTATCAGCTTCGGCTATTTCGTTATCGCCTGTAATTCAGCAATAACAAGGCGTCGGCCTGCTCGTCGGTATCTTCGATAATGTCCCACACCAGCCCGTTTTCGAATAGGATTTGTACGGCACCGCAAATGCGATAGATCGTTCCGAAATCCAGCGGGTTGTTCTCTTTGGCAATGAATAGCAGACGGTTATTCCGGTAGCGTGGAATATCTCTGTTCCCTATTGCATTGTGCAGCGCTTCGGCATAGGGTTGCAGTCCGTCCAGTTCGACGAGCTTGTCGAATTTATCGTTATCCGTGATATGGATGATTAATCGATGCATTGTTCGTTCCATAGATTGGTTCATTATTCGGGTGTAAAATCAAAAAACCGCCGCAGTCCGAAGATTGCGACGGTATTGACCGAAAGCGGGCTTCCGGTCAGCGTTTGGCATCGACCAACTCCTGCAAATAACTTTCGTGGCTCGCTTTCTCCTCTTTGGTAGGCTTGCGGACAACGCCGTTTTCCTCGACGGAGAGGCGGCCGGTCTCGGAATAGAGATACCATTTTCCGATGCGGTTACCCGCTGCATCCTCCTCTCCTTTGGCTTTCACGGACGAATTGGGGTAACGGTAGACACAGTAGTACCCCTCCTTCGAACGGCAGCCGATCCACCGCTCCTGCTCGTCGTACATGACGATATAGGATCTGTCTGCCGACGCATAGGCCTTGCGGTTGCCGTTGGGATATATCCAATATTCATCTCCGTTATCCGCCCGCTCGTAGACGGATCTGCCGTTTTCGTATTTCGTTACGGTAAGTTTATTGTCATCGCTGTCCATTTTCCCCTTTTCGATCACGTTTCCCTCGCGGTCATAACATTCATAGGGATAGTGCCCTTTGTAGTCGGCGGGTTTTATCCGTTGCGAGACGATCTCCGTGCCGGGAAAGACGTAGATCAGCGTGCCGTCATAGTCGTACAGCGATTCCAGCTCTCCTTTTTCGTCATAGGTGCAGGCACGGTATTTCTTCGATCCGTTACGCGTCCATGACTTGTGCAGCGTGCCGTCGGCGCGGTATACTTTCACTTCCGTACCTTCGTCGGAATTGGAGGAGGCCTCGTGCCAGTTCTGTACCAGTTCCGCCGTCTTCGATGCCGTGATGCTGTCGTAGCGGATGGTCAGAAATTCGTTGTTCCCCGTGCGGGTGGTCTCCGAGCGCTTGTTGCCGTTGGCAAAATAGAGTAGGCAGGTTGCGACCTCTCCCGGTATCTCGAACGTGTATTTTTCGGCCAGCCTGCCGTCGGGGCGATAGCCGACCATTTCGCCTGTGAGTTTTCCATCTGCGAAGTGCTGTATGGTGCGGAGTTGCCCATTTTCATAGTATTTTTCCAGCTTGCCGTCCAACTCGCCGTTTTTGTAATAGCTTATCTCCGCAATGCTCCCGTCGGGGTGATACTCGACGAATTTGCCGTTAGGCAATCCCTTTACGACCTGACATTCGCGATATGGCTTGCCATTCTCGTACCACGAACGATTGACGCCGTTCATGCAACTGTACTCTTACTTTGCGCCGGTCGATTCGTGCCAAGTCGTCTCCTCGACGATGATGCCCTTGTCGTACGTCCGTTCAATGCGGGGCTTGCGCTGGCCGTTCTGTATCATGTACTCCATATAGTGTCCGTGCAACTTGTCGTTGAGGTAGTTGGCCTCGATGCGGGGCTTGCTTTGGTCGGCAGCCGAGCCGTCGGCAAAACCGTATTGACGGTAAGGGCCGTTGAGGGCTCCGTTCGCATAGGTCATGGTAATACCCAGTGTGCCGTCCTCCATGTAGAGGTTGTAGGTGCCGTGCTTCTGTCCGGTTCGGGCGTTTACGGTGTAGACCTCGTAAGGTCTGGTACTGAACAGGTCGTAATACGTGCGTACGGTCTTGAGCGCCTGCGCGTAGCCCTGCGACAGTCCCAGCGAAAAGAGAACTGCCAGTAGGAATAAGATTTTCTTCATGATATTTGTTTTAATGTTTCTGGTTTCTGCTGTTTTGTTTGGTGTTGCTCGCTATTAGTGAGCGCAAAATTAAGCAAAATCGGTTCTTTTGCAAATAATAAGAGGTATGAAATCGGAACTTGACAAATATGTGATCGCCCGTGTACGCGAAAAGCGGTTGGAACAAGGCGTTTCCCAGCGGGCAATCGCCTTTACCATCGGTCGCTCTGCCAGTTTCGTGGGGCAGGTCGAAAGCGACCGGTTCACTACCAAGTATACCGTTCATCAACTCTATCTGATCGCTAAGGACCTCGGATGTTCTCCTGCGGAGTTTTTCCCTTCGTTGGATGATCCCCGCTTCGAAAGCGAGGAATAAGCAGGGTGCATTTCATAATTCCGGGTTGTTCAGATTTTACATCCTTGTTATTCGTTCGGATTTCCATTAACGGGATGGAAACTCTCCGGCACGTCCGGCATTTGTGGCATCGGGGTCGTCTGTTCGTTCTGTTCCTGTAAATTACAAAAGGAACTCGGAGCCATTCCGGAGCCTTGGTCGTACGCTGCAAAGGGATAAGAGGCGTAGAATTGTTCTTCCTCGATCTGTCGGAGAACGAAATCGGCAATGGTCAGCCGGGCGTCCGATGGCATATCGGTTGTCAGTTGTTCTGTCGCATTGCTTACCGTAGTGTCGATATCCTGTTCCTGCATGCGGTGGGCAATCGGCAGACTAGCGTCATAGAGACCGGAGGCAGGATACAGCGTTACGGATCGTCCGCGTAGTGTCTCCATGATAGCAGGGTCGGTCAGGCTGTACCCGTTCCGATTGCTGTTTCCTGTTGCCAGCCAGAGCCGTTTGTTGTCGGCAAGGGTCATAATCAGGGCATCACGCGAATCACGCAGGATTCCGACGGGATCGTCGGGATATTCCTGCAACAGGTGCATCCCGAATAATGCCGGTGCGGGTTGCAGATCGTATCCTTTCATCAGTCGTTGGCCGATCGGTTGCTCGCCGGTCTGTTTGCCGGTTGCGGGGTCGTACTGCACCGAGAGCAGTTGCCGTGTCTTGCCGTCCTGAAAGGGAAAAGCAATGCCATATAATCCGTCCTGTTCATACTCCAAGTCTGCCAGCAGGCCGTAACGGGAAAATACGCGGCAGATGGCGTCCGTCGCGAAATAGCGGGACAGAAAGGTAAACAGCGTCGTTCGTTCGTAATAATGTGTGTCGCCCAGCCGGGGGTTGCGAAGCCTGTCCCGGTGGATGAAGCGGGCGATGGGTTTATGGTTGTTTTTCATGGTGTTGTGTCTTTTTTTTGCTCGGGCGGCTCCCGGCAGGCTCTCTTTCGGAGAGATAATTGCCATGTATTCAACGTGAATTATCCGTAAGAGCCCGCCGTGCCGTAAGTGCTTATTCGGATATTTCCACATAATTTTTGCGGTATTCACCTTTGACGATGCGGGTGAAGTAGCGCTGTTTGCCTAAAAATTTCTTGACCTGATCCTTCGAGAATCCTACATTTTTCTCTAACAGTTCGTAAACTGCTGCGATTCGGAACGAGGGCGGCAGTGCATCGTAGGCTTTGCGCTGCTGCTCTGTCATCGAGATACGGATATCCTTGCCGTAGACGAGCTTGTGAATCTTGATCGCCTCCTGCCGGAAATACTCCACCAGTCGGATCGCCCCCTCGACCGAATCCATCCCGACCGCAACTGGCTCACGCTCTTCGAGGGCGGCCCGCATTACCTCCAAGATAAGAGCAAAACGCAGCGCATAGGTGTCCAACTTACAGCAGGCGTCGGCGTAGGTGTCGCCCATCTCCTCCTGTGTCCGGGGCCGGTATTCGTCATTGTGCCACGATAGCATACGTTGCAGGGCTTCGGGAGTGAATCCGATCTCGGTAGGTTGCGGGATTCCATCGGCATCCTTTTCCATTTCACGGTCGAGTAGTCGCAGGATCGCTTTTTCATACTGTTCGGTCAGTGCGGGGTCGATCTCCGAGGCCGACCAGTTGGGCATGGTCAGGTTCTCCGGAGCGGTGAACAGAAAGCGCGAGGAGAATCCGCTACCGGCTTTGTCGCGCGTGAAGAACTTATGCATGATCGCCGTCTGCATCGTGCCGATGATAGACACGGCGACCCGATGGATGTAACGGGAATCGACCGAAGCCCGGTTGATCGACTGCGGAAGTCCCGACCAGATCGTATTGAACGCTTCGGCGTCGGAACCGGTGTTGTAGCGGTTCATGTTTTCCAGAAAACCGTTCATCTCGTCGGCTACGATCGCCACGCCGCGGGGGTTGGCTTCCATGCTCCGGTAGAGCGCTTCCAGCGTCAGTTCATTCAGGATCGGAGTACGCAGAACCGGTTTCGGGCCGGGATTCCCTTCGGCTTTGCGACGCCGGTATTCGGCCATCTCCTTTTTGTAGGCTGCAAAACGCCGGGCGCGAATCAATTCGAACGGCGCGAACGCCCGTTGGATGGGATGGCTCTTGCAGGTTCCGGGATTGCCCACCAGTACGCAGTTGAGCGAGGCGATTGCCGTAAAGAGGTTTTTCATTTTCAGTTGAATCGTGCTTCCTATTGCCGTAGCAAAAGCCGTCAGTATTGCCGTAGCGCTGAAATCGACCGGAAATCCCAGATCGCGGTTCAGGGCATGAATCAGTTCGGCCAGCGGGCGGGGAAAAACGTCCTCGAACGGAAATACATTTTGTTTCGCTCCGACAGCGGTAGTCTGAACCGCTGCCGGAGATTTTACAACCTGTTCCATAGGGCCTATGCGTTTACGGGGATCATTGCCGCTTCGACATCGGACATCAGAAACAGGGTGCGTCTCCCGTTTTTCAGGCATCGGATCTCTCCCTGCCGCGTCATTCGATGCAAAGTCGAATAACTGATGTGGAGCAGGTCGCAGACCTCCGAGCGGGAGAGGTAGCGATGTTCGGGCGGCTCCTTTATGCGGCGCAGTTCCGTAATCTCGGAGCGAAGCTCCTTCAGACAATCGTACAAGGCCGTGAGGTCGGCCTCCTGTAAAATCAAAGTTTTCATAATAAAAAATTTTTTTGTATTGCAGGTGCAAAGGAACAACCTGCCTCCGCCTCAGACACAATTTTGTGGTAGGACAAAAAAGAAGCGGGCGACCGTATGCCCGCTTCGTTTTGTCAGTTATCCGGCTGTATATCTTCTCGTTTGGCAATCATCGAAAGGCCTGCAATGTCCCATGCTCCGGTAAACTCCCGGCAGAAGCGTTCGATCTTTTCCCGGCTGTCGGATCGTCCGTCTACCCGTCGCAGGAGGGATGCGACCATTTCCCGCGAATCGGTATAGTTGTCTATATCCGCATATCCGCACGTCGGGCCTCCCCGATGGCATTTGTCGATCAGTTTGCGGTAAACCTCCGGTGCGCCACCCCACAGCGAAGCCATAAGCGTTGCCGTGTGGGTGGCTCGCAGGTTGTTCAGGCCGAGCCGGTGCAACAGGAACAGCGTCAGAATTACCCGCTGCGTATCGTTGATAGCGATTGTGCCCTTTCCGTATTTTCTGTCTGTGAACCGGGACAGATGTGAGTTGATCTCCTCGCTTATACAATCGAAAACGGCACTCGTATAGGCGTTCTTTATCCGGAGCTCCATATTCCGAAGCCGGGTTTGCAATTTTTCGACAGCGACGTGGAATCCCTCCGTAAACCGGTCGTGTTGCCGGATGGTCGTATAAGCCCTTTTTCGCAGGGTGGCATAGAATACCGGATCGCAGAACAGGGACGGTAGTGCCTGACTGCATCGGATAAACATGTTATTCCGGTAAAACGTCCAGGCCTCGCCGTCTTCCGCCGGAATCAGTTCGTGCCGCCGGATTTCCTGTCCGGCAAGCAGGCGATAGCGTTGCAGGGCCGGAACGTCGGCGAAGAGATAGCCGCCGAAGATGGGATAGAGATCGCTTGCTTCGGTAAAGCCTTGTTGCTGCCGATAGTCTGTTTCCCAATGCAGGAAGCAGGTGCAGAACAAGTCGGCAACAGACTTGGGCGTGGTTCGCTCCTCTTTGGCGATCAGGTCGAGGCCGAAGTCGAGTGCACACAGATATTCGGCCATCTCAACGGCGTGTTCGAATGCGACGGGCCGTCCGTCGCCGGTCTCTATGGTAGTCATGGGTTGTCTCAGTTGAAAAATTTGTATTGTTTGAGTGCGACCGCCTTTTCCTCGGCGGTGCAACGGATAGAGCGGCGGAAATTGGCCTCGGTTGTGTGGCCGGTTGCCGACATGATAAGTGCGGCGGGAATATCGTTCTTGAAAGCGTTTGTGGCAAATGAACGGCGTGCCGTGTGGGTCGTTACGAGGTCGCATTTCTCGTAACAGCGTATCTGCCGTTCTCCGCCCAATACCTCTGTCAGATAGACCTTGGAGGTAATACCCGCCTTACGGCATAGCTGTTTAAGCATCCGGTTCGTTGCCTGATTGCTTTGTGTCGGCGGCGGACAGTTGTCGTAACGAGCGAAGATGCTGCGCAGTTTCGGGCAGATCGGCACGGCGATCGTCCGGTTCGTTTTCTGGGTCGTGATGACGATGATTCCTTCGTCGAAACGGATGTGGTGCGGTTGCAGCCGTCCGATGTCGCTGAACCGCAGTCCGGTGTAGCAACCGACCAGAAAGGCGTCGCGCACCTCGGCCTGCGAAGGCGGTAATTCCAGATCATAAAGCAGTTGCAATTCATCTTCATTCAGGTAGATGGTTTCGACCGTTTCCTGAAAAACCTTGAATTCGCGGCGCTTGAAATCTGAGTTGAGCGTATAGTTGTTGTCGAACGCGTAACGCAGGAACGTGCGGATATTCTTCACGAATTTGCCGATTACATTCGGACGATAGCGGCCCCGGCTGTGGGTCGCCTCGTTCAGATATTTGACGAAATCGTTGTAAAAATCCAACGTCAGCGATTCCAGTGTCAGCCGGATGTGTCGCGCTTCGGCATAACGGCGCAGGGCACTTTTGGTCGACAGGTAGCTGCGGATCGTGCCGGGCGTCAGGCGTGTGCCCGTACCGTTGAGGATGGTTCCTTCCCGGCAGGCGTTGATGTAAAAGTCGATGTATTCGAATACGTCGCGGAATGTCCGGGCCCTGCTTGCCTCTTGTCCGAGCTCGCGTTGCAGTTCGTTGCGTACCTGATCCGCAGAGGTACGGATGCCCTGCTGCTGGAAGCGGGCGAGAACGGCCAGTACGGCGTTGGTGATCTTGTCGATCTCGGTGTTGATATTGTCGAGCCGGACACGCAGACGGGGATTGCCTTTCAGATCGGCATTCCGTTTCGAATCGACGATCGCACGGCCCTCCGTGCTATCCCAATGTTTCGGCTCGATTTTGAACGTCGGAGCGAGGGCATAGGAGATGCGGACGTGGTTGATGGTCATACGCATCCGAATCGGAGTGAGTGGCTGTCCCGGATTTTTCAGAGAGAAGCGGATCATCCGGCGGGTATAGAGGTCTTGTTTCTGACGCATGGTCATTCGATTGAATGGTTTCTGCGTACTTTTTTCAAGGGTCGTTCCTTGCAATTGCCGCGTCTTGTCGCAGTCCGGGTGATTTGTCCGCAGTAGTTCCAGCGGTATGACGTCGGCGTCAGATGCTGACGTCAGGCATGTCAGGTCGTTGATGTTGTAAATGATTTCCGGTTTCTTCATAATGGCTTTCGTTTGGCACGCTGCTCCACAAAAGCCGCACCTTCGCGTCTGCCATTTGACATTTGTCAGTCATCGAATATACCTGAAAAAGTTCTCCAGCCCCGGACTGTCCGAAGCTGGAGAATCGTAAAAATTTTTTTCTGAAAAATTCTATGATATTTGACAAAACAAAATTTGTCAGGCATTTTGTCAGAAACCGGGTGTCGGAGTTTGACACAAAGGCGGTTTCTTCGGAGGTTTTATTATATCGTAATAACGACAGGATGATTGACCGGTTCGTAATTGTCATCCACAACAGCACCGTTCACAAAGGTTGTCCGGGATGTTTTATATACGCCGTATGCCTCGTGTATATGGCCGAACAAATGGTAGCGAGGGTTGATAATTTCTACTTGCTTCCGTAAATCTTCATTCCCCATATTTGCGCCGAATGCTGATTTATCAAGAATTCCGAACGGCGGACAATGCGAAACCAGTATGTCGGTCTGATGAGGAATCCGGGCGATCTTTTCCGGATAGAGGTCTGCCCAGTGGATTTCGTCGGATAGAAAGAACGGGATTCCCCATATTTTTACACCCTCGATTTCTATACCGCTGTTGCATAGATAGTAGCAGTTATGCGGCATCTCTTCGATACCGGCTCCATCCAAACAATCGTCATGATTGCCTGCGATAAAGATTTTATGCCGGTAATTCAACGCCTCGAACCACTCGATAAATCGGCAATCTCCTCCTTCGTCCCGTTCCACGACAAGTCCCCTGCATGAATCAATACGTCGGCCTGCGGCAGATTCTTCAACTCACAGTGTTTTCCATGCGTGTCGGATAGAAAGGCGATTGTCATTCTTGGTAAGTGATATGTTTGAGAGAGTTGGTTTATTGATGATTTGTCGCGAAAATCGGAACGGGTGTATTTTCTTATATCTCCATCTTGCAGAGGGGGAATCGTCGAAAGATGTTGTGAGTTTTTTAGTGTTTGATTTTTCTATGCGTTTTAGAGAGAGGCTTGTTTATTTTTACTATGTAGCAGAAGTATTGTTTGTTCGAGACCTGAAAGTAGGAAAGCTATGAAAAATAATTACCTTTTATGTGTTTGGCCGTTAATTTGATCCTCATTTTCAAAGAGCCCCTTCCATTTATAATATCGAATAGATTGTATTAGAATTATTATTTTGTATTTTTGTGAAAAATATTATAGATATGGCATCAATCGCGATTAAGAATATTGGGCCTCTTAATGATACAGGGATATTACCATTAAGTCAATTTAACATCTTTATTGGCAAACAAAGTACAGGAAAGAGTACTTTGTTAAAGATTCTATGCTTCTGTAAATGGATAGAGAAGCGAATTATGATAAAAGATGAAAAAACGCTATCTAATTATACCCATTATTCTCGTTTTTTGAAAGAGCTGATGCAGTTTCATCGAATCAACAAAAATTTTTTTAATCCGAGGAGTGAAATTCATTTTGTTGGGGATTGTATTGCAATAGATCTTGTCGGTAATAAAAATGTCAAAATAACCCGATTACCTAATTTCACTAAGGTCAGGCATAATACTAAATTGAGCTTTATTCCGTCTGAACGAAATCTGGTATCTGCAATTAAAAATGTCGATAGAACTTATCGGACCAATGATTTTGACGTCTTATTCAATCACGTATTCGAGTGGGGAGAGGCAAAAGAGAATTATACAGAAGAACATCCTATTGATTTGAAAATAGTAGAGAGTATGGATTACTATTACGATCCAGATCAAGGGGATGTTCTTAGATTGAAGGATCGCCGATTGAAATTTTCGCCTTTTTATGCTTCGAGTGGTGTTCAATCGGTATTACCTATTATGGTCATGGTTGATTATTTCACAGGGCCAATTTTCGATCGGGTAATTGATCTGAATAAGAAGGAGGTTACGGAAGTTATCAGAATGTTGAGTAATATAGATTCAACGGACGAGGCCAAGTCGAAACCTTTTGATATTGATGCTTTCTCTCGGGTTTATAATTATATGAATACTCAGCTATTTATAGAAGAACCTGAACAAAATCTTTTCCCGGAATCGCAGCAGACCTTGGTCGAATATCTTGTTCGGTCGATCAACCGGGCATCACAGGCCACGGGAAGCGAGAGTTCCGTTACTTTGACAACCCATAGTCCGTATATAATTACGGCCTTTAATGTTTTGTTGAGAGCATATAAGGCAAAGGAAAAAGATGAAAATGCAGCGACACAAGTGATCCCGTCGCAGGCTATTGTCCCTTTGGATAAAGTATGTGCATACTATATCAAAACAAATGGTAACGTCAGCAATATTGTTGATTTGGAACTTGGGATGATAAGCGGTTTGGAATTGGATGCTGCATCTGATATTGTCGAAAATAAATTATCATTATTAGACAATATTATCTATGGCGAAGCATAATCAAAATGAGCAAAGCATTTGTGATGTCTTATTGACCCGTTTCATTCCAGAACAGCCATTGATAAGTCGTAAAATAGTTACGACTTCAGAAAATGGCGTTCGTTATAAAGCAGTTATAAATCCCGAAAGAGAAACTATTGTTTTCCAAGTTGATAACTATATTATTGTAGGCGGGAATAAGTGTGACAGATTATTACTTACCAAACATCTGACAGACGCAAATGCTTGGATTGGTCATTTTGTTGAATTGAAAGGCTGTGATATTCACCATGCTTTGGAGCAATTGGAGCAAAGTGTGCAACACGCGACATTTTCTCATCAAACATTGAAAAAGAAATGTGCTCGAATTGTTGGTAGGTCTTTTCCTGCCAACGCCGGAAATCCCGAGTTTGAGCGAGCAAGAAATAAATTTAGGCAGCAGTATCAATGTGAGTTAAAACGTCTAAAATCGGATCAACCAGCTCGTATATGATAAAATCCAAATAGAGTCCAAATTATAGATACAATATGATTCATAGTGATTGCTTGTGAAATGAATTTTATTGTAGCTATTAACTTGAATGTGGCAAGAGGATGCGGCAAATGTTACTAACAGTCTAATTTAGTGGGCGCTTCAGACCTCAACTGAAGCAGCGAATGCTGCCGGAAAGTCGCCGGACGGCGTGCGCGGAAATGGCGCGAGAGCAATGCCGGACGACAATTTTCCACCAAGAAAGTCCTTGGAAGCTAATAACTTCCGAGGACTTTTTCTTTGTCAGGGCCCTTATCAGCCTCGGTTGTTTCGTTATCGCTTGTAATTCAGCAATAACAAGGCGTCGGCCTGCTCGTCGGTATCTTCGAGCATGTCCCGCGCCAGCCCGTTGCCGCCAATTGAAAACCTCCGTATTCCGATTCCGGAATGCGGAGGTTTTTTGATCGGAGCCGGACGGCGGTTCCGGCATCCTTCGACGCAGTTTCGCCCTTACCTGTTCCCGGCGTACAGGCCGCTCATTATGTCGGTGATCTGTTTCCAGGAATTGCCGCCGTCGTTGGCCGCTTTGGCTCCGGGCGTCGATCGGCCGTCCTCGATGTACTTCTTCACCCGGGCGGCCATCTCCCTGATCCGGCCCGCGTATTCCGGATTGTTTATCTGGTTGACCTTCTCTTCGGGATCGTTGACCATGTCGTAGAATTGCAGCGGGGGCTGTCCGTCGATCTTGTACTCTTCGCCGGAACCGTTTCCTGCGTTGAATATCAGCTTGTACTGCGGCGTCCGGTAGGTGAAATAGCCGGCTCCCGACGTGGCGATCAAATCGGTCCGGGCGGAGTTGCCCGAGCCGTCGAGTATCGGCCAGAAGCTGAAACTGTCTTCGGCCTCGTCGTCGGCCGTCCGATAGCCGAGCATGTCGGCGAACGTGGCGTACAGATCGGTCAGCGAGACGAGCGAATTATCGGTCACGTGTCCGTACCGGTCGCCCCACGACAGGATGAAGGGAATGCGGTGGCCGCCTTCCCAGCCGTGCGACTTGTAGCCCCGGTAAATATAGGACGGATAGTGCCCTTTCCGGTTTATCCTGTCCATGTTGATGTAACCGGCGCAGCCGTTGTCGGCGGCGAACATGACGATCGTGTTGTCGTATTTGCCGATCTCCTTCAGCTTTCGATTGACCCTGCCGACGATGTCGTCTATCATCATCACCAGGTCGCCGTAGTCGCCGATCTTGGATTTGCCCTTGAACTCCTTGCTCGGGAAAAGCGGGATGTGGGGAGCCGTCAGCGCCATGTAGAGGAAGAACGGCTTGTCGGAATCCTTGTTTTCGTCGAGGTATTCGAGCATCTTGTCCGCCAGGTGGGGCTGCATGCCGTCGGCGCTCCAGTCGCTGTGGCCGATGCCGCCCTTGATTTTATACAGTCCGCCGCCTGATTCTTCGAATCTCGTGTTCGGCTGTTTCTCCGCCATGTCGTTGACCATGTAGAGGTGCGGAGGTCCGGACGGCGAGGTCAGCCCGTAGAAATAGTCGAATCCCCGATCGGTGGGACCGTTGGCCACGCGTTTCGTGAAGTCGATGTTGTCGACGGTTTTCGCCTTGCCTTCCTTGTATGTCCAATCCCACCCCAGATGCCATTTGCCGATGGCCGCCGTCGTGTAGTCGCAGGCTCGGAACATGTCGGCGATGGTGTTGCGGCCCGTTGCGATCATCGGGGGCGACATGACGCCGAGCACGCCGCCTTTTTTCGTCGAACGCCAGTTGTAGCGGCCGGTGAGGATCGAGTAGCGCGAGGGAGTGGAGAGTGCGGACGAGGCGTGCGCATCGGTGAACGCGATGCCGCGGTTGCACATTTCGTCGAGCCAGGGGGTGTCGATCTGTGAATCGGGGTTAAGCCCTCTCACGTCCCCGATTCCCATGTCGTCGGCGAGGATCAGGATGACGTTGGGCCGCGGGTTCTTTCCGAAGGCTCCGTAGCACGAGGCCAGTGCGCCCAGCAGGCACGACGAGGTAATGAACAGGTTGTTTTTTCTCATCGGACAAATGGGTTAATGGTTTGAATACCCAAAGGTAGCGATGTTTTACGGACCGGGCGGACAATATTCGACCTTAAAAGGCCATTTTTCGACCAGGATGGCCGTTGCAGGGCCTCGCTTGATCCGGTCTTTTATGCTTCGCGGCGCATCGAGAGCGCAATGCGTCCGCGGGCTGTTTTATGCGTCTCAGCCGAATACCTTGACGCTCGTAATGACCGGCTGGTTCACTTCGGCGATGAAGCCGTCCGCGCCGGTGACCTGCACGCTCGCGGCGATCTGGTCCACAATGTCCATGCCGCTCACGACGTAGCCGAACACGGCGAAATCGCCGTCGAGATACGTCGCGTCGTTCTGCAGGATAAAGAACTGGCAGGTGCCGCTGTTCTTATCCGTGCCGCGCGCCATGGAGAGCGGGTTGTTGAAGCCGTTGGAGGTGAACTCGCCCTCCACGGTCGTGCTCGCCTTGCCGGTGCCGTTCTTGTTCGGGCAGCCGCCGTAAATGGCGAAGCCGTCGATGACGCGGTAAATGGTCAGGTTGTTATAAAAGCCCTTTTTGGCGAGATTGAGGAACTGGGACGCCGTTTTGGGCGCGCTGTCCGCGTCCACCTCGAGCCGGATGGTGCCGTAATTGTTCACGGTGATCTCCACCTCGTGCTTGCCGGTCCAGGTCTTGTTTCCGCCGCAGCCGGCGAGAATGCTCGCCGCCATGAGCAGCGCCAACAGAAATGCGATCTTTCTTTTCATGGGTCGAACCTCCGTTTCCAAAGAAATTCGGGTCTTATTTGCTGGATTTACTTTTTCTCCGCGAGAGAGCGCGCGTAGGCGGCATAGCGATCCTTTCTCGCCTTGGCCTCTTCCGCGCTGGCGCCTCTCGCCAGAACATACATTTTGATCTTCGGCTCCGTGCCGGACGGACGGACGCCGAGCGCCGAGCCGTCGCTCAGCTCAAAGAACAGCACGTTGCTGCCGACGATGGGCGTCTTTTCCACAACGCCGAGACCGGGGATCACCACGTCGCCGGTCTGGTAGTCGCGCACACGGGTGACCGGTGTGCCGCCGACCTCCGCCGGGGGCGTCTGGCGCAGCGACGCCATGAGCGCGCGCATCTCGCCGAGGCCGTCCACGCCGTACATGAAGAGGTTCACGGTCTCTTCGCTGTAGAAGCCGTACTTTTTATACAGCTCGTCGATCGCGTCGATGAGCGTCATGCCGCGGTCGTAGTAATACGCCGCCATCTCCGCGGCCATCCTGGAAGCGGTCACGGCGTCCTTGTCGCGGACGTAATCGCCCATCATGTAGCCGTAGCTTTCCTCAAAGGCCAGGATGTACTCGTAATTGCCCTTCGCCTTATATTCGGCGAGCTTTTCCGCCATAAACTTGAAGCCGGTGAACGTCGCTTCAAAGTGGACGTCGTTCATCTCGCAGATGCGCTGCACCATCGTCGTGGAAACGATCGTGCTCAGCGCCGCGGGGTGCTCCGGCATCGTGCCGGCGGCGCGGCGGGCGTTGATGATGTAATCGAGCAGCAGGCAGCCCATCTGGTTGCCGGTGATGGGGATGTACTCCCCGTTGCGCCGCGCCAGAACGCCGATGCGGTCGCTGTCCGGGTCGGTGCCGATGATGAGGTCGCTGCCGACCTGCTTGGCGAGGTCAACGGCGAGGTAGAAGCCCTCCGGATTCTCCGGGTTCGGGCTCACGACCGTGGGAAAGTTGCCGTCTATGCCCATCTGCTTCGGCTCTGGGAAGAGGTGCTTCACGCCGAGGCGGCGCAGAGCCTCCGGCACCAGCTTGTAGCCCGCGCCGTGGAAGGGCGTGTAGACTATCTTGAACTCGTCCGCGACCTTCTCGACCACGGACTTGTTGATGGACATGCTCATGACGTTGGCGAGGAAGGCCTCGTCCGTCTCGGCGCCGATGACCTCCACGAGCCCGCTCGCCATGGCCTCGTCAAAGCTCAGGCGCTTTACGTCGTGGAAGATGTCCAGCTGGCCCATCTCGGCGGCGACGGCAGCGGCGTGCTGCGGCGGGAGCTGGGCGCCGTCGGACCAGTAGACCTTGTA
>ERZ779896.2049-NODE-2049-length-14895-cov-13.161860_pt1 | contig 14895 bp, 19 predicted proteins | sample MGYA00511067_ERZ779896 | MGnify/ENA primary metagenome ERZ779896 (study PRJEB29588, sample SAMEA2161597) | human gut metagenome | biome: human gut; feature: human-associated habitat; material: faeces | place: Denmark | collected 2008/2010 ... | reverse complement strand
GTGCAAGAAAAATTGCAAACTTGTAAACCTTTATGAAATTTATAGGTTGACAATAGGCGGGCGTCATGTTATGATGAGCCCAGTTTTTTTGAGAAAAGGGAGAATCACCATGAAAAACATCAAAACAAGAGACCTGATCTACTGCGCGCTGTTCGCCGCGCTGACGGCTATCGGCGCGTTCCTGCACTTCCAGCTTTTCCAGGCGACGATCACGCTGCAGTTCTTCTTCACGGCGATGGCCGGCCTGCTTCTGGGCGCGAAGCTCGGTGCGCTGTCGCAGCTTCTCTACGTGGCGCTCGGCCTTGTCGGCGTGCCCATCTTCGCGGCGGGCGGCGGCTTTGGCTATATCTTCAACCCCACGTTCGGCTTCCTGCTGGGCCTGATCCCCACGGCGTGGGTCATCGGCAAGATCGCGGAAAAGGACCGCTCTGTGCCGCGTCTTTTGCTCGCGTGCTTTGCAGGCCTTGCGGTGCTGTACCTCGTGGGTCTTCCCTATATCGCGCTGATCGTCAACGTCTACAAGGGCGGCAACGTGAGCGGGATGACGCTCGCCACGGCCTACATGCTGCCCTATCTCCCTGGCGACTGCCTCAAGATCGTCGTGAGTGTGATCCTCGCGCCTCGCATCCTGAAGGCCATGGAGCGCAATTCATAAAAAATTCATCAAAATGTTGCATTTGCAACTTCTATAAAGCCGGTAAAGTGTGGTAGACTAACGCCAGTGAAAGGCAAGCAAAACAATTCACATTTCAAGATAAACTTTATGGAGGTAGCAATTATGAAAAAGTGGCTTTGCAAGGTTTGCGGTTATATCTATGAAGGCCCCGAGGCTCCTGCGGAGTGCCCCGTGTGCCACGCCAAGAGCAACATGTTCGAAGAGGTCAAGGGTGAGCTCAAGCTCGCTGCCGAGCACGAGTTCGGCGTTTACGGCAAGACCGTGAAGAACAACCCTGACATCTCCGAAGAGGACAAGAAGTATATCTTTGACCAGCTGATGGCCAACTTCAACGGCGAGTGCAGCGAAGTCGGTATGTACCTCTGCATGGCGCGCGTCGCGCACCGCGAGGGCTATCCCGAGATCGGCCTGTACTGGGAGAAGGCCGCCTATGAAGAGGCGGAGCACGCCGCGAAGTTCGCCGAGATGCTTGGCTCCGACCTCGAGCCCAACATGAAGGCAAGCACGAAGGACAACCTCAAGTGGCGCGTCGACTGCGAGTTCGGCGCCACCGCTGGCAAGTTTGACCTTGCCCTGTGCGCGAAGAAGAACGGCCTCGACGCCATCCACGACACCGTCCACGAGATGGCCCGCGACGAGGCCCGTCACGGCAAGGCGCTCAAGGGCCTGCTGGAGAGATACTTCAAGTAAGCAGAAGGCACTGAAAAATCAAGAGATTTTTAAGGGGAAGCTGAGAGATCGGCTTCCCCCTTTTTTGCGCCTTTTTGCTCGGAGGCTTGTACTTTTCTTGTACTTGTACCAGCCTGTGAGCCTCAAAACAACGCGATTTTACCTCAATGTTGTACTCCCTAAAACTTGTACGATTTTGTGCAATCAGTATAACGCATTGCCGTTCCAAAAGCAAGAATGATAGAACTGTATAACATCTTTTATTCCAGAAGAAAACAAGATTGATAGAAGAAATATACATCTTTTTTAGAACTCTAAGCCCTGCCGCGCCTGCTCCGTTGCCGCGTGCAGTTCAGCTCTCCCGCACAGCCGTTGTTTGGCTGTGTATTTTCTTTTGCCGAAAGCAAGCAAGTCTCATTATAACGACTTACTGGCCATAAAACGGAGATATAATTAAGGCACAAACAAGGGAAACACAAAATAAAGGAGATGCAAACCATGAAAAAGAACAAAAAGAAAACTGAGAACATCCGCTACAATGGGCGCAACGCTTTTGGTGAGCGCTGCATAGCAAAATTTCTTGTTTTAGAAAAGGAAACCGCAATGCAGCAGTTCCTTGAAGCCTTAGCCGATATCGACGCGCACAAAGGCAAAAGGATTGAGTACACCTTCCAACTTGGCAAAACTTTTACCCATGAAGAAGCAGATGCGTTCCGACTTCAAATGGATAGAATCACAGCTTTTCGAGCACGGACACAGAGCAGACCCTATTTCAGTTTCAATCGTTCCACGCCCTCTTTTCCACTGACAGTCTGATAATCTTAGACAGTGCTATTAAAACGACTGGCTCGGCTTCCTAAAAAGCTATAATTAAGATACAAACAAGGGGAACACAAACCCCAACAAAACAAAAATAATTTATTAAAGGAGATTACAAAAATGAACGCTAACCTGATGACTAAGAAGATCGAGATGACCAAGACCGAGGCCAAGGCCGCTGGCAAGCCCAACACCGCTGAGTACAACACCCTGCTGGAACTGATGAAAAACTTCCCCGGCTTCCAGATTGAGATTGTGAAGTCTGCCGCCAAGAAGGTTGACCGCTTCAAGGGGCTGGATTACGACTACATGGAAGCCTACATCATGAGCCATTCCAAGGAGATCGAGATTGAGCTGGAAGAGAACAAGAAGGAAACCAAGCCTATTCTGGAAGTCTTCTATGAGCTGCGCGGTCTGGATAAGGACGGCAAGAAGATCGGCATGGCTGCCGCCGCCTCTTACGGTGAAATCAAGATGTGGTTCCTGACCCAGTACCCCGAAATTGAGAAGATGGGTGAGAATGTCAACAAGATCATAGAAAAAACCCGCAAGGCTCGCAAGGAAATGAAGTCCGTTGCTTAATCCAATAGGAAAGAAATTTAGGAGGAAATGAAAATGAAGTGCGCTCTGAACATTGATTTTAACAAGAACCAGATTATTATGACCCGCCTGTTCTCTCAGAAATGCAGAGATACCAGCAGCAAGGAATATTCCCAGCTCCAGAGTGTCCGCCGCGACTATCCCGAATATACGGTTATTGTTCGTCAGATCAAGAAGAACTCCGACAAGAAAACTTACAAGGGACTGACCTACGATTACATGGAAGATTACATTCTGACCCATGAATCCGCTGAAACCGTTGATACTGTTCTTGGTGAGTTTGAAGAAATGCAAGTAATTGCGGCTTGCCACTCTCAGGCGTTCCGTTACCCCGTTATTAAGAAGTGGTTTCTGGCTAAGTACCCCGAAATCGCAAATTTCGGAAAAGTGATTACTGTCGATACTGTTGTCGATGTGAAGCAGAGTAATAAGGTCGTTGACCTGCCCCAGAAGATCGAGGCAACTGCCGAAACCGAAGAAAAGAAAGTTGCAAATTTTTAAGGAGGAAAAGAAAATGACTACCACCAAGAGAAACGAAATTGCCATGCTGGAAGCCATGATGCAGGAATGGGACATGACCCAGCGGGAAACACTTTTTGCGATCCTCTCTGACTTCTATGAAGCGGCTGGCTTTGAAGAAGATCCCCTGTCTGCCGAACTGAGTGCAATGTCCGACGATGAACTGATGGAAGCCTATCTGAACATTTGAAAACCTCTATGGATGAAGTGATTTTTTACAGAGAGTGGCTGCCTCTTCCAAAAGCACAGTTTAATGTGCTGGCAATGATTGCCGAACAGGGAGGCTCTTTTTCAGGGAACTATACTGACATTTGCAGATACTTAGGTGTAACCTGTCAAAGTCGAAACAGAAACGCTCTGAGAGCAGCCATCGAAGAACTAAGCAAAAATCAATTTATCACACAAAAGAGCCGAGGCAGGACGCTTACCCTGACCGTCATTCCAAAAGCAACAGAAGTTAGATTGCCGCGCCTGTGGGTGCAGTCGGTGATTCACCGCGACTATTCTTCCGAGGCGGTTGCCTTTGCCAATGTCCTGAAAGTGTTCATTTGGATTGCCGACAACGATCTGCGCGTTGTGACGAACCGCATGATTGCGGAAGAACTGAATGTGTCTGTATCAACCGTGGTCAGTGCAAAAAATGTCCTTGAACATGAGTATGAAAACATTACAAAAAGAAAGGTTTCCGAGAGGGTGGGCGAGAATTTTTTCAAAACATTAGGTCAGGAACTTGCGGCTGGTGCTTGGTGGACTGAGCTATAATAATAAAAAGAGATACTTTTTCCTTTCTAATAAAATAGGAAAATTATTACTGAGGAAAAAGTATCTCTTTTATACCACGATTCTAGCATTCGCTATTTTTGCTACGAAGCCGCAACAGCGGCATTCGTGCAAAAAGTAGCGAAATGCTAAAATAGATAAAATGGGCCTCCACGGAAACGGGACTTATTTGCCATTGATGAAGCGCGTGCAAAAGTTGAAAAAGCTAAGCAAAAGGCACTCGGTTTTGATTTTTCACCAAAAATTTGTTATAATATTTATGAAAGTTGAGAAAACTAAGGTTTTCAAATACTTTACTACCACTGCAAAGGAGGATAACCATGAAGCATAGCACCGCGAAAGCTTATGAAGACCGCGTTTATGACATGCTGAAACGCCGAGGTCTTGCAAAGTAGTTTGAGCATTCGGGCATTTACAAGATCAGCATTGACGATCACATTGTTTACATCGGAAAGAGTAAAAATATGCTCCGCCGTCTGGCGTAGCACTATGTCGGCATCAAGACGGGGAGTGAACGCAAATACCGCATACTGGACGAAGCGAAGCGGCATGGTCACAGCGTTTCTTTTGATGTGCTGTATGATGCGGTTGAGCTGACAGCCGATTTGATCGAGGAAGAGATCGGAGAAAAGGAAGGGCAATACATTCGGGCGTATCGGCCTGTTTTGAATACGCAAATTCCAAAAGCCGACAACTGGCGCAGCTATGAGATCAATGAGACTGCAAGCACAATTACCCTGTCTGAAATTTTGCAGTAGCAAAAGACGTAAATTCAGATGAAACGAATTTTATATAGATTGAAGAAAATTTTTGAAGGAGAAAATTATAATGAGCTATAGTAAATTAGAAATTTTTGACATGATGAGCCGCAATTAGGATTCGTTGCGGAGACAATGCGGCGAACCGTCCGCAGCTACCCTTGCCGCATGGCGTTTGGCAGACGTGCATCGAGCAATCGCGCGTGCTTACTACGCCCGTCAGGAGGCGGAGGATAACAGCTTCACCTTTGATTTTACGAGTGAGGTGAAGAGAAAGTGAGCACGTCCGAGAAAAAGAAGAAAAAGAAAGACAAGTCTGTGCTGGAAGCAGAGATCATGTCTTTCATGGAAAAGAGCCTGAAAACGGCTCTCGATCTGGCGTTAGATGATTTACTGAAAGACTGGAAATAAACTGAGGCGGAAGCCGTTCTGAAAAGAGCGGCTTCCGCCTTTTTTCGTTTTCTGCCGTGCGACGGCAAATAATGCAGCCTGCCGCGTACAGCCAAGAACTACCGTCTTCTGGATAAAAGATGTCATTTCGTGAGAGAGCTGCCCACGCCTTTTTGCAAAAGCGTCTTTGTGTTTGGCCTCTCCCGAAATATAGCCCCTGTCATTCCGCGTCTTTCACAAACTCCATGAGATCGGCGGGCTGGCAGTCCAGCACATCGCAAATCTTATCTAATGCCTCTACTGGAAGGTGCTTGACCGAGCCTGTGCAGATTGCGGACACCGTGGGCGGCCTGATACCCGTCCGCTCCGCTAATTCCTTCTGTGTCATGTCCCGCATGGCAAGCATGACCTTGACCTTGAATTTTATCATTGTGCGCCTCCTTTTCCACGCATACATCATACTACGAAAAGCGTAGTATGTCAATACGAAAAAAGAAAATATTTTTCGTTTTTCGTAAAAATAATTACGAAAATAGTATTGACAAATTACGAATTTCGTAGTATTATATAGACAGTTCAAGAGAGCAAGCCAAGGCGGACGAAGTAAGCGAGAGCTGAACCAAGAACGCAAGATCAGAGTGGGAACGGATAAGAGAGAGTGAGATTGCCAAAGGCATAGATGTTTAAGGCCACCCACCGCTTGTAAAATTACAATCCAAAAGGAGACAAACACCATGAGCAAGAACGAAATGATTTCCCTGATTGAGACGATGAACAACTACGACGATCTTGCCACTAAGGCAAAAGCCAAGGCCGATGCCATCCGCGAGGCCATCAAAGAAGAAATGGTACGTCAGAACACGGAAGAGCTGGTTGCCGGGGCTTACATCGTCCGCTTTACCAGTGTGATCTCCAACCGCTTTGACAGCACCACCTTCAAGCGGCTCTACGCCGATCTCTATAAGGACTTCACAAAACCTGTCAGTTCCCGCCGCTTCTCTGTTTCCTGCTGAACGGGAGGCCCGCCGCCCCCATTCTCAGAGGGCGGCGGGAGAGTTCTTATAATCTAACAAAAACGAACACCAAAAGTCAGGCGTTTCAAGGCGTTGCGGCGCAAGCGGCAAACAAACGAACTTTGCTGCCCAATTTTACGAACTTTTCACTGTTGGAGGCGTCTATGAACAAGAAGACAAAGGCGCTCACCACCGAGCAGTACAAGCAGATCATACAGACCATGAAGGAGGGCTTCTGCGGCTGTCGCCCAAATGAGCGCGTCGCAACGGCCCTTGTGTTGGAGGGAAACTTGGGCTTGCGCATCAGCGACATTGTGAAGCTCCGCCCGCGCGAGATCGTGCAGGACGGGGACAGATACCGTCTTGAGATCGTGGAGCAGAAGACCGGCAAGCGGCGCGTCTTTACTGTCCCGCTCGTGATTGCGCAGTACATTGAGAACTACTGTCTGCGGAACGGCATCGGTAAGAATGACTTGATCTTCCCCATCACGGAACGCGCTGTGCAGAAGCAGCTTGCCCTTGTCTGCGGCTATTTGGGCATCGAGGGTGTCAGCACACACAGCTTCCGCAAATGGTACGCGACTGAGATTTACAGGGCCAACGGCTTTGACATTGCCCTTGTCCAGCGCCTTTTGCAGCACAGCTCCGCCGCCGTTACACAGCGTTATATCGGCATTGAGCCACAAAGGATTGAAGCCGCGATTCAGGGACACGCACAGCTTTTGTAATCATCTCTTTGGGATAGGAGAACAGGGAGCCGAAAATCGGCTCCCTGTTTTACCGTTCGCAAGTTTTGTATGATTTATTCTACAAAACAACCCGCAAATCCATAAAAGGCATCGTCAGGATCAGAATCAAGGTACAAGTCTGCTGTTTCTGTAATTTTGCACTCTTCGCAATCCGTAAAGAAAAGGATTCCTTGATCCATAGTTTCACCAAAATATTCTTCCGACGCTTCCGGTGTTCCAAGAACAATGGCTGTGTAATCTCCAGTCTGTGTGTCAAAGTTATACTTTCTATAAAAATGCATTGCATTATATTCTTTAAGTTCAATGAATATATTGGAAATATCGCTCATAGAGCAAATATTTTCTCTAATCATATTGATAAAATCATACGCATCAAAGACATCTTCCACAACCTCAGATTCGATCGGGTTGGATTTTTCAAAAATCGGGCGATCACCATCCATAACATTTCTGGTCAGAAGACCTATCATTTCCTCAACCGAAGAAGCTGAGGCCAACTGTTTAGGGCTGATGCTGACGCTTGCCCATTCCAAAAAGTAGTTCGTGGTGGCTTCCTGAAAGCCAGAACCATCAAAAGTCACTTTCTTTCCATTTTTTAGCTCAAAACAAATTGTAAGCCCAAAACCAAGCATTGCTGTTCCTCCTTATGTTATTTCGTTCAATTTTCTTTGTAGCTTATCCAAGTCGCTCTGTGTGAACGAATCCGGGTCTACATTACAGGCAATACACGCCCTGCGAAATTCTGCGGTATCAATGGTATCATTGGGGCTTTTGGCAAGGTAATACGCAACACGGTTGATTAGCCCCGAATTTGTGGTAGTGTGTCCGTGTTCCTCCATAGCTGCCAAATGCCAAGGTTTATATCCCATTGGAAGATACCTCCCGTTGCTTATTCTGATAGCGATTCACGCTTTTCACCAGCTTTTCAAATTCATCATAGTGCTTTGCAGTTTTGTTGATTTCCCTTTTCTTTTGGATCAGCGGCTCCATCTTGTCATACAATCCAACGAAATACTTTTCTGCAAGGCGGCGCACGATTTTGACATCATAGATTTTCGTGTTTACACCCACGGCAAAGTGTTCACATCTGGCAAGCAGGGCAGATAGTTCTTTGTATTCTTCCGCTCTTGGATTTTTAGCGATCTCCCGCACTCCGGTTTTGGTGTAAGTATTCAGCTTGTCCAAAACTTGCCCTTGCAGGATGTTGAACGCATCCAAAGTTGCCTGTTTTCGCTGCCGCCGCAAACCTGCATAATAAATCCAAACAGAAAATCCAAAAGACACAATGGAAATGAGTGCGGCGGTGATGGAAATATAAAGTTCCATCCGATCACCCCAAATCCTTGAGTTTCAGATACACGCCTACATTAGCTTCCGCATCACACCATGCTCTGTGGGCATCTGGCTGTGAAATACCAAAGTATTCGGACAGATATTCCAGCTTTACATTTTCCCATCCCATTGCCGTTTTCTTTGTTTTGGCATAGCGATATGTATCAAAAAAGCTATTGTCAAAGGCAATTCCCGCCCGCTTCGCCGCTTTTGTGATATAGGGGATGTCACAATTTTTGATGTTGTGTCCCACAAGCACGCTATCCCCGACAAAAGCCTTGAACGCGGCAATTACTTCATTGATCGGCGGCTCATTCAGCAACATATCATCCGTTATATGTGTTAGCCTTGCAATTCGGGGAATGATCTTTCTGCCCGGATTAGCAAGCTGTGAAAACCGCTCCACGATCTGCCCGTTTACGACCTTGACAGCACCGATCTCTGTAATCTCAGGGGCGGCATCGCCGTTGGCCGCGCCATAAGTTCCCGTCGTTTCAATATCAAAGGCAACAAACGAATCAAAGTTGGGGGAGTGCAGTTCCTCCATGTCATGGGGCATACCGTCTTCCAGCTCGTCCACATCAAGCTCAAGCAGTTCCATTTGTTCCATGATAAGCGCCATTTGCTGTGCAGTTCCAGACAGGCGAAGCACCTTATAACCGATCACATTATCATCGGAGGCAGCGGGAGCGGCAACAGTTGCCGCCGCCTGTTCAGATGCATCAAGAGCAGCTTTGTATTCGGTAATTCCACCCATGGAAAGGGTATTCATGTAACGCTCGATCAACGCCGCTGTATGGCTGCCGCCAACGGCACGGATAGAAGCTGTATCACCCGCTATCTGCTGGATTTTTGCCGAAATAGCATCCTGATAGGCTTTGACAGTAGTGGACTTATTTTCCCATTTTGTTTCATAAAAAGCGGGGCTTGCAAAAACGATGTCGGCCAGATTGCCAAGAGCGGCGGAATGTTGATAAAAATAGGCTTTGATTTGCTCCCGCCGCGCGGCTTTCTCCATCTCTTCCTCTTGGGAGATAAATGCCGTAATCAGCCGCAGGGGTTCGTCGATCAACGCCACAAGCTCTTTCGCCTGTGCTTCCACCGTAAGATACGGTTCCATGTATGCTTTTTTGATTTCCTTGCGGCGGTCATCAATCGCTTTTTTCAGCTTATTCAGCGCGGCTTTGTCCTTTTTGGCAGCCTTTACGCCGTCCGCAGAATATACGATATTTTTATAAACTTCCAACTGCGTTTCCAACGTAGACTTTAATTCTTGAAAGTTGTCGATAACAGCAATTCCGGGTTCTTGCCGCGAGATTAAGGTTAAATCTTCCATTCCAACCCTCCGTTGCAGTTTTCAAAATGATGCTTCTGTCGTTTTCGTCATTTCAAAAACTATAATAACATATTTTAGACTTCTATTCAAGTATTATAAAGTTTTAGTGTTGTCTAATGTTTTTGATCTTCGCGGTATGCTGTTGGCGAAAGGAGCTGATCGCATGACCGCCGAGTTCATTAGAGATCGAATTACACAGTTGCGGCTCCAAAAAGGCGTTTCTGAATACAAAATGAGCTACGATCTGGGACACAGCCGGGGCTACATTAACAACATCTCTTCCGGAAAGTCTTTACCTTCCATGACAGAGTTCTTTGCCATCTGCGAATATTTTGACATTACCGCCATTGAGTTCTTCAACTCCAATGTTACCGACCCAAAACTTATGAGAAAAACGGTTGAAGGTCTGGAGCGTCTGGACACCGATGATCTGGAACTGATACAGCGTACAGTAGCGCGGTTGTGCAAAAAGTAATCGGAGGCGGCAAGCATGGCACAGAAAACGGATAAATGTTTTGAAGCCCAGCACGGTAAAAAGCCAAACCAGAAGCTAAAGCCTTATCTGGTGCAGCAATACCTCTTGAAAAATACAGATGAAGACCATGTTGCCAGCGCCTATAAAATCGTAGATTTTCTCGAGCTGTGCGGGATTCCTGCCGAGCGTCGTTCTATCTACAGGGACATCGAAGACATCAACAAAGTCATGTGGCTCATGGAGAACAAACAGGATGACGAAGATGGTATCGACATAGAAGCCGCAGAAGAAGCCCTTGCCGCAGACGAAGACGATACCGAGAAAACCATTGTCTACCAAAAGCACGCCAAGGACAAAGGTTTCTATGTGCGTCAGCGCCGTTACGATTCCAACGACATTCGTCTTCTGGCTGAGTGCGTCTATTCTGCAAAATTTCTTTCCCAAGGACAAGCAGACCGTCTTGCGGATGTAGTGTGCGAGTTCATCAGTAAGCATCAGGCCGAGAAGATCAGGCACGATGCATTTCTTACAGATCGTGTGAAGACTTCAAATAGAACGGTTCTTAACAGCATCAGCACGATCAACGAGGCCATGAGCCGCCGTCTGGATGGAGCGCCGCACGAGCCTGAGAAGATCAGCTTCCATTATCTCAAGTACTCCATCAGCAATGTCGGGCAGCAGGTGGAGCGCAGAAAGGGAGCTGCGTACACCGTCAGTCCGTATAAGCTGCTTATTAACGACGGAAACTATTACCTACTGGCTTTTGATGATCGTGCGCAAAATATGAGAACCTACCGCGTAGACCGCATGAAGAGCGTAGTGCGCACAGGAGAGCCGAGAGAGGGCAAGGAGACATTTGACGCAATCGACCTGAAAACCTACACCAAGCGCGTTTTCTCCATGTTTGGGGGCAAGCAGGAGCGTGTGGTCATCCGTTTTATCAATCCGCTTCTGGACGCTGTTGTTGACCGCTTCGGCAATGATAAAAGCTCCGTGTGGTACGAAGAACTGGATGAGACACACTTCACCGTTACCACACAGGTTGAGATCAGCGATCAGTTTTTCGGCTGGGTGCTGGGCTTCGGCAAAAAAGCAAAGATTTTAGAGCCGCCCGCCGTAGCGGAGAAGTTTGCCGCATACCTTGACAAAGTCCGAGAGATGTATTGAAAAAAGCAGCAGCCGAAGATAAACGGCTGCTGCTTTGTCTTATAGGCTGTTCAAATTGTTTTGCAGAATTTCAATTCCGCTCTTGGAAATGGCAATGTAGTATTTCTGTGTGACGTGAATGTTGCCATGCCCCATTTGGTTGCACAGAAGATGTGTAGGAGTATTCTTTTCGGCCATCATCGTTCCATAAGTGTGACGAAGGAAATGGAACTTGAACTGTATGCCTAATTTTTCCTTGATTTCCCGCGTTGGGTACTTCATAGAGTTTACCGTTTGCACTTTCCCGTTCGGCAAGCAGTTTACCAACTCTGTTGAGTAGATTTTGCTTCCGTCAATGTCCTCGATCAACCGCCTGTTCTGTTCTCTGAGCGAGGCAAGGCGGACGGCATCTTCTTCCCGCTGCCGGGCCTTTTCCTGCAAGTGCAGTTTTAGAACATGGCTCATGTAAACAACTCTGTTGGAATTGCGCGTTTTCGGCGCGATCAGCTTGATAAGCCCGTTTTGGTACTGCATCTGCCTGTCAATGGTGATTGTGCCGTTTTCCAGATCGACATTCTCCCATTTTAACCCAAAGGCTTCATTGATACGCAAACCGCAATACCGTCCCAGCAGATACGCCGTTTCTGCGTGTGTTCCCTTAAAATACTTATCCAGAAGGTCAAGTTGTTCTTTGCTGAACGCTACAATGTCGGTATCATCCTCCGATTTCATTTTCGGCATCCGAATCCGCGTGTCTTTATTCACACAAAGTTTGTTGTAAATATCGACATCCAAATAGTTGCGTGAGTATGCCTGACCGAAGATCAGGTAGAACATTTTCAGAAAACTTTCTGTGTACTGATACGAAAAATTATGAATATAATAGAGTTCAGCCAGATAGTCCATGACCTCTGCAACCGTGATTTCATCAACGTATCTGTTGCCGAACTTTGCGAAAATATGATTGTCCCAAATGCTGTCCTGTTTGCGTATGGTCTGGTACGCACGATCTTTGCGCCCCTTTTCGCAGTATTCCTCATAGACCTCCTTCACCATGCGGCGGGTGACTTTTGGCGTTTCGATCTTACCGGAACGGGCTTCAAGCATAGCGGCTTCTCTGGCTTTGATTGCCTCTTTTTTCGTTTTCAGCTTGTTTCCAAAAGCATCGGTTGATTTTTTCTTGTTGATTTTCTTACCGTCCACCATCATCACAAAACGGTATTCCCAATACCCGTTGTCCTTTTGGTACACTCCTGCATTGTTAGTAGCCATAGTTACCTCCATAAAAATCTTGTACTAAAATTGTACGAAAGATGTTAGGAAGTTGTTTGAAGGTTGTATAGTAGTTGCCGTAAAGATCATGAAAAGTCCTTGAATTTCAAGGGTTTCCGCCTCCACAAAGTCGAGCGAAGCGAAGACTTTGGAAGATGGCCCGCGACGAGGCCCGCCACGGCCGCGCCCTCAAGGGTTTACTTGAAAGATATTTCAAGTAAACCAGGGTTCCCATCAAAGCCCAGCGAAGCGGGTTTGATGGGAGAAGGACGAGCAGCGAAATAACTGAGCTTTGGCATTTATGCCGAAGCGAAGGATATGTAGCTTGTGAGGACGCGCTGGAGCGCTACTTCAAGTAAGATAAAACCCTTACAAATCAAGCGATTTTCGAGAGGAAGCTGAGAAATCAGCTTCCTCTTTTTTGCATTCCGCGGGAAGTGTGGTGTGCAACTCTATGTGCAAAATATTTTTTCGGGGATGGCACAGAACCGGCAGATGTGCAACTGCGAAAAGTGCAACCTTGCCGGTAGGATATGCCTTTGACTGTCTGTGCTCTGAAAAGCTGGAATGCTGCGGCATGCGCGCGCATAGAGATAACGGACGAAGGGGGATGAAGATATGAAAAAGGTATGGCCTGCAGTGCTTTGCTTACTTTTTTTGTGCTCCTGCGGCAAGGAGATCGACCGCGCGGAGGCGATGCAGGAGCAGTACAAAAATTTGGCGTCCTACGAAACGGACGTGCGCGTCAGTGTGCCGCGCGGGGACGAGACGCTTGTCTATGCCCCGCACCTGAGCGCGCAGGGCGACGCCGTGCGCGCGACCGTCAGCGAGCCAGAGGAGCTTGCGGGCGTCGGCGCGGTGCTTGAGGGCGACAAGCTGACGCTGACGTTCGACGATCTGGTGCTGGACGTGGGTACGCTTTCGCCGCGCGTGAGTGCGCTCAACTGCGTACCGCTTGTGCTGCAAAACTTCCCGAAAGTGTATCTCGACAGCTCGGGCGCGGAGACGATCGGAGACGTCGATGCGCTGCGTGCCGATTTTTCACTGACGCTCAGCGGCGAAACGTTCGCCTGCTCGCTCTGGCTTGGTGCCTCCGGCGTGCCGGTGTACGCCGAGATCGCAGAAAATGACAAAATTATTGCCGCGGCGGAGTTTACGAATTTTATTTTTGGTGATATACTATCGCCGGACGCGGCGCAGTAGCGCGCGTCGAAACTGAAAGCAAAAGGGTGGAAGCGTCTATGGAAAGCACGCTCAAGAGGACCTGGGCGGAGATCGACCTTGACCATTTGACCCATAATTTCGAGGTCATCCGCCGCCACGTCGGAGACAAGGTGAAGCTGCTCGGCGTCGTCAAGGCCGACGGCTACGGCCACGGCGCGGTGGAGATCGCCAAGCGGCTCGAGCAGCTCGGCGCGGGATACCTCGCCGTGTCGAACATCGACGAATGCGAGGAGCTGCGCGACAGCGGCGTGACGCTGCCGATCTTAATGCTGGGCTTCACGCCCGCGGATCAGACGGCGCGCATTTTGCAGCTTCATATGACGCAGGCGGTGCATAGCTACGCCATCGCGAAGGAATTCTCCGACCGCGCGGTCGCGCTGGGCGGGAAGATGACCGTGCACATCAAGCTCGACACCGGCATGGGCCGCCTCGGCTTTTCGTGCGACGAGGCGCACTTTGACGAGAGCCTGCGCGAGATCCTGCGCGTGCTCTCGTTGCCCGGACTTGAGGTCGAGGGCGTGTTCACGCACTTCAGCGTGTCGGACGAGGACACGGAGGAGAGCGTCGCCTTTACGAAATTGCAGCATGAGCGCTTTGCGCGCATGATCGAAAAGGTGGAAACGCAAAGCGGCTTCCGCTTCCAGCTCCACCACTGCTGCAATGCCGGCGGCATTGCGAGCCATCCTGAGTGGGCATGGGACATGGTGCGCTGCGGCATCATCCTCTACGGTTCGGGAGACTTGGCTGAAAAGATGGGCATGCAGCCTGTCATGTCGCTCAAAACGCGCGTGGCGACGATCAAGGACTTCGCCGCGGGCGAGCCCATCAGCTACGGGCGCACATACTTTACGCAGCGGCCCAGCCGCATCGCGGTCCTGCCCATCGGCTACGCCGACGGCCTGCACCGCGCGCTCTCAAATCAGATCGAGGTGCTCACACCCTACGGCAGGGCGAAGCAGGTCGGGCGCATCTGTATGGACATGTGCATGATCGACGTGACCGACCTCCCGCAGGTCAAAAGCGGCGACGAGGTCGAAATTTTCGGCGAGCACATCCTTTGCGCGGACGACGCCGCACTCTGTGATACCATCCCCTATGAGCTGATGTGCGCGGTCAGCAAGCGTGTGCCGCGCGTCT
>ERZ779896.2046-NODE-2046-length-14905-cov-3.729966_pt1 | contig 14905 bp, 8 predicted proteins | sample MGYA00511067_ERZ779896 | MGnify/ENA primary metagenome ERZ779896 (study PRJEB29588, sample SAMEA2161597) | human gut metagenome | biome: human gut; feature: human-associated habitat; material: faeces | place: Denmark | collected 2008/2010 ... | reverse complement strand
TGGAAGCATCGCTAAAGGTGTTCTGGTCGGCAATCTGGGGTCAAAAGCAGTAACTGGTGTTGCCGACCTTTTATCGTCGTCTTTGAGGGGCGCTATCAACCGATTTGACACATTGCAGTCCTATCCTAGGGTTATGAACTCTCTGGGTTTTGCAACAGAGCAGTCTCAGGCAAGTGTTGCGAAATTGAACAAATCGGTACAGGGTTTGCCTACGTCTCTTGCGGATGTTGTTACAACTGCTAAATCATTGGCATCTGTTAGTGGCAATATAGATAAGGCTACAAATACAACGATTGCGCTGAATCACGCATTCTTGGCAAGTGGTTCTAGTTCTGCAGATGCTTCACGTGGGTTACAACAGTATTCACAGATGCTCGCTAAAGGAACTGTAGACCTTCAATCGTGGAGAACGTTGCAGGAAACGATGGCACCGGCATTAACTAAAGTTGCGAAGAAATTAGGTATTGCGAGTGGAAGTGCAAATGACTTATATGATGCACTTCAAAACGGAGCTATATCCTTTGACGATTTTAACAATGCAATGATCGAATGTGATACAGAGACGGGTGGATTTGCAGATACTGCATTAGAAGCATCTAAAGGTGTACAAACCTCTATGACAAACATTAAAAGCGCTGTTGAAAACCTTGAAATGGGATTTATGTCTGCGATGAATAACATGATGAAATCAAAAGCCATGGATGGAATTGTCGACAACCTGGAAAAGGTTAAAAGCAAGATCTATGACTTTAGAAATGCCATTATGGAAAGTAAAGATGATGGCCTTACTTGGAATTTTAAGCCTGAAGTCTTACAAAAGGTGTCTCAAGCAATGGACTGGCTCGGTGAAAGAGCTTTGGACGCCAAGGATATGGTTAAAAGCTTTCTAAATGCTTTCCTAGAGACTCGAGTCATCCAAAATGGTATAGACATGTTTAACAATCTTAAAGACGCCATTACCAACGTAATGCACAGCTTAGCAAAGTCCGATGTTTTTGCCAGCTTGGGAAATACCTTCGGACAGCTTGTAGGGCAAATCGAGTTAACGATTAGTAATGTCGCTAAGTTTATCGCTGGTCTTAAACCAAAGACTGTGCAAATTATGGCTAAAGCCGTCAAAGATCTAGCACTTGCCTTTGCAGCCTTTAAAATTGGGAAAAGTGTAGCATCTCAGATTAAGGGGGTCAGTGATTCTCTGAAGAAAGTCAAAAAGACTTATGAAGACCTAAAAAAACTTAGAAAAGGTATCAAAGGAAGCAAGGCTGACTCTGACACGAGCACAGAAGCACCGACTTTTAAAGAAACACAGAAAAGCGCAAGCACAGCGGCCGATAACATCAAAACTATTTTTGACGGATTGGCTAAAAATCTGCAAACCATTTTTGATGGGATCTCAAACGTTGGTAAGACAGTTTTTAATGGCTTAGCCAACAATATCAAAGCTGTATTCAGTGGTGCAAGTAACGTTCTAAAAACGGTATTTACAGGTCTTGGGACAGTTATCAAGCAATTAGGTACAAGTATCAGCACAGCGGCTAAAGGTATCGGTACAGGACTTAAAACAGCGCTCGAAGGCGTATCTAAAGCCGTAGAGTCTGCGGGCAAAGGTATTAGTACTGCTGCTCAAGGAATCGGAAAAGGAATCAAGAGTGCACTCAGTGGTGTGCCAAAGGTTCTTGAATCTGCTGGAAAAGGTATTAGTACTGCTGCTCAAGGAATCGGTAAAGGTCTAAGTACAGCAGTGCAGGGGTTAGGTACGGCAGTATCGACTGTTGCGCAAGGCATCGGTCAAGGCTTGAGTACTGCCTTAACTGGTTTAGGCGCAGCTTTGGCGATGGTACCGCCAACTACATGGTTAGCTATCGGTGCGGCGGCACTTATGATGGGCGCCTCGATTGCACTAGTAGCATCTCAAGCTGATGGATGTGTGGCAATCCTTGGCGCCTTAGGGGGCGTGCTAGAAACTACGTTCAATGGTCTCTGTGATGTGATCGTAGCGGTAACGCCTGTCATTTTGGCGTCTATCAATTCGATGGTAACTATGTTCCAAACGATACCAGATATCCTTAACGGACTAGCGAATGTAATAAGCTCGACATTTACAAGCATTGCCAGCTTTATTACAGCCTGCTGCACTGGAATCGCAGATGTTGTTACATCAACCTTTACAGGAATCGCAGATGTTGTAAGCTCTGTACTTACCGGAGTGGCTGGCATCGTAAGTTCAGCATTTAATGGCATCGCAACTGTTATTACATCCGTCGGTAACGCTATAAAAGGTGTGCTGGAGGGCGTCGCGGGAGTTATTGACTCTATCGGTGTTGCTGCTCTTAACGCAGGAAAAGGCTTTGATAAATTAGCGAGTGGCGTTGTTAAGATTACAAATACCGATTTTAAGGATATGGCGGCAAGCCTTACCGCAGTCGCTGCAGGCTGCGCGGCAATCGGCAAGAGTGCATCTGGGCTAGCAACAGCTGGAGAAGGAATGCAAGATTTAAGCACAGCTATGTCTTCGATTGGTACCAGCGCGCCAACAGCAGCAACCGCTATGGCAAGCATCGGAACCGCATGCACAACTATCAGCGGGCAACTATCTAGCTTACCCGCAGCATTTATAACACTAACTGCAGCTATGACGGCATTTAACGCACAGTCCTTAGCTATGAGCACAGGAATGCTTGTAATGGTAGCCGGCTGCGCTGTAGTCAATGCACAAATCACTGCAATGAGTGCGAGTATGTCACTTTTGAGTACAGCAGTCACTACTGCTAGTACAGCGACCACCATGCTATCTACTAGCCTAAGCATGGTAAGCTCCATGATCGTTATGGCTACTACCGGCATGATGACGCTAAGCACTTGCGCAATGACAGTCATGACTGGATTGGCCGGAATATCAACAAGTGCAATGTCCGCAACCGCGGGATTAACATCGATAGCAGCGGCGGCCTTAATGGCATGTGCGTCTTTGGCTATGGTAGGACCCGCAGCTTTTGCAGCTATGGCAGGCTTCTCTGGAGCTATCGCAACTGGTGCAGCAATGGCAGCATCAACCATGTCGGCAGGATGTGCTAGCATCGTATCAGCTGTGCAAAGCGGTCTAAGTATATTGCCAGGCATTGCTTCAAGCGCTATGTCGGCATTTACCGGAGCCCTAGCGAGTGGTGGTAGCGCTGCGATCAGTACAGCTTCTAGTATCATGTCTTCAATCTATAGCGTAATGTCCGCTGGAACTGGCAGAGCATATAGTTGTGGATTGATGATTGGTATGGGATTGGCTAATGGTCTTCGTGCCGCTACCGGAGCAGTCCAAGCAGCGGCCGCAGCACTAGCAGCCGCAGCAGACGCAGCTATCCAGGCTAAGGCTAAGATTGGATCTCCATCGCGCGTGCAATATCAAAATGGTTTATGGTTTGGTCAGGGTTTAGCGAATGGTATTGAGGCTATGTCTAACAAAGTGTGGGATGTGGCTGAAAACTTAGTAGATATTCCTAGACTCGCGTGTGAAGGACTAGATATGGAATTAAGTGCTTTTGATGCAGAATTAAATGATGCCTTTAATTATGAGGCACAAGTCGAGTACACGATTTATGTACCGCTAGAAATTGATGGCCGTGAGCTCGCAAAAGCTCAAGTCACGAACAATCAGCGAGAATTAGCTCGTGCTCAAAAATTTAAACAAAAATTAGGAGGTGTTAAGTAGATGAGTTTATATAAGTTTACTGACATCAACTCAAGAGCCCCGGCAGGTAGAACCTTGCCTGCCGAGGCTGTATGTATAGATGGAAAGTTTTTGGAAAATGAAGTAGCTGGTTACACAACGCTACAAGTTACTGGTCGAGAACTATATAGCGCAGACATTGAGGATTCCACTATCAAGGGTATGAGTGGATCAAAGTTTTTATACCGGACATATCCAGCTCGGACCATTACAGTCAAGTACCAGTTAAGGGCTGATTCCAATCAGCAATTTCGGACGTACTACAACAAGCTAAATACGCTATTAAATAAAGAACAAGTAGAGATATCCTTTAACGATGAGCCGGATAAATACTTTGTTGGATCAACAAAAGGTATCACTGAAGTAGATGGCGGAGTCAATACTGTAGTCGGTGAGTTTGAGATCTACTGTACAGACCCGTGTAAATACTCAAAGGTTATAAAAGAAACGACCGGCTCAATCGATGAAAACGGTGATACGGTGCTTCTTTTTACTAATGAGGGAACAGTACCAGTACCTATCAACTACGATATCGTTAACGCATCAGAAACTGGTTACCTTGGTATCGTCTCAGAGGAAGGCGCTATGGAGTTTGGAAAGATTGATGAAGCGGATGGCGTGAACTATCAGCAAAATGAAACCCTAGTTAGATTTACAGATCTTGTTGAGTGCGAAGCAGAAGCCATTGGGCAGACAGGCTTAGACCCGGCGCATCCAAAAGATACGACGCAAGCAACGTTTACTACTGCAACTTGGTTTGATCATAAGTTTATCTGTCTAGACCAAGGTTCAACACCACAAGACGCTGAGGCTAAGGCAATCAAGACTCTTGTATTACCACCAGACAGCAACGGCAACAAAGAAGGCTGTCAAAACTTTTACAGTTACTTTCATGTGCTCTTTTATGCTGGACTTATGGGACAGACTGGAGAAATGACAGTCAACTTTTTAACGAAAGACGGCAAACAAATCTGTGGAGTTAACTGGTATAAGACTGACGCTAGCGGCAATACGGGTCATTATGAACTGTGGGCTAATGGAAAATGCTTGAAGGTGTATACATACACGACTTCACACCTTCACTCGCAGAACCCATGGTATTGGGACTGGGGCCATTGTGATATGAGAAAAATTGGATCTAAATTACGCTTTTTTTATTGGGGTGGATATCCGGAATACGACATTCCTGAAGTTAAAGATATGAAGTGTGCTAAGGTACAGCTGTGCATTAAAAAATACAAAGGTAGAGGCGGTAAGAAGTATCTGACCTTTAACGGCATCAATGAGCTTTACCTCAACAAGCTTAATGTTGATAAATGGAGAGATGTACCTAACCGTTATCCAGCTGGGTCTACAATCACCATTGATGGCGATACTACAAAAGTCTATGTTAACGGGATGCCCAAACAGGAAGATGAGATACTTGGATCTAAATATTTTAAGTCCAAACCTGGATCTAACAAGATACGAATCAAAACATCTTCGTGGACAAAGAAACAGCCTGTCGTTAAAGCGTACATTCGTGAGGCCTGGCTATGACAGACACACCAAGAATCGCAATACTAAGTGCATACGATAAAGTGTGTGCTTTTTTAGATAACGACAGTCCCGATTGTTTACGCTACTACGATGAGACATTGCATACATATCTGCAGGGATCGGCGTATACTTTCGAGTTCACGACATTTACGGATAATGATGATGATGCACAGTACCTTGTAGTAGGCAATAAACTTAGTTTTCGATGGAAGAACAAAGATTATTACCTAAATATCGTTACGACAGAGAAACAAGAGTATGAGCTTAAAGTAACAGCCTATGGGCTTGTCTTTGAGCTATTAAATGAAGAGGTAGATGCTTATGAGGGCTCGTCGCTTTCTTTTGCACAATACATTCACGACTACGGCTTTGAACACTCGTTTACGATTGGTCTGAACGAAGTAAGTGATAAACGTATCAGCCATAAGTGGGAAGGCTCAGAGACCATCTTGGCGAGGCTATATTCTACCGCAAATGTTTTTGATGCAGAGCTAGAGTTTGTAGCACAGCTAGAAAATGATTATTCGCTAAAAGACCTTACACTAAACGTCTATCGTAAGCATGACGATAGTCATCAAGGTATGGGTAGAGATAGAAGGCCTGAGATACTTAGATATGGCAAAGAAATCCGTGGCATTCACAAGACCAGTGATGTTACAGAGCTATATACTGGTATCCGGCCAATGGGTAAAGATGGTCTAAGACTTACTGCGCTGAACGGCAAAAAAGAGCTTGATGCGAATGGCAAAGTTGAATACATGGTATCTGGTACCAATCTATTGGCACCACAAGCACGGGATAGATTTCCATCGACGCTAATTACGGACCGTGCACCTGGCACAGATATGTATATTGTCAAGATCTGGAGCTATGATACGGACAATGTAAACGTCTTATACGGACAAGCCTTAGCAGAATTAAAGAAGTACGTGAACCCGAAAGTTGAGTATGAAATCGATGGGTATATCGAGGCTGAAATTGGTGATACCTTTACCGTTGAAGATAGCGAATACACGCCTGCTTTATATTTAGAGGCCCGAATTGTAGAGCAGGAAATAAGCTTTACAAATGTAGACAAATGCAGGACTACCTTTGATAATTTTTCAGAGGTGTCTTCAAAAGTTTCTAACGAGCTACTAACCGAGATGAACCGTCTTATCGAAGAGAACAAGACATATCAGTTAGTTGTCAGCAGTTCCGATGGAATCGTGTTACCGGAGGCTGTGGATCATACAGTTCTAACAGCTTATGTAAGAGATAAAGGCAAAGACATTACAGACCAGTTCACAATCAAATGGTATGTGGATAGCAATCTTGTGTTTACTGGAAGATCTGTGACTGTCGAGAAGTCGAGCTTAAAGCCTAGCGTGACTTATCATGTAGAGGCATTAAGCGCTTTAGATATCGTCAAAGCAAGTTATGAAGTGACTGTAACAGGGCTCTTAAATGGTGCAGACGGGGTCAATTCATTCTTACACATTGCCTATGCGAACAGTGGTGATGGTCTGTTAGATTTCTCTTTAACGGATTCAGATAGAAAGTTCATAGGCCAGTATGTAGATGAAAACAAATATGATTCAGAGGACCCGACAAAGTACCGATGGTCTGCTATTAAAGGAGCGGATGGACAAAGTTTAGTTGATTATGTTGAACAGTTCTATTATTCAACGTCCAAAGAAGAAGTAACGGGTGGTGAATGGTTTGAATCAAGTCCAGACTGGCAAGAAGGGAAGTATCTGTGGAAAAGATACAAAGCCGCATATGAGAATCCAACAGAAACAAAGTACACTACTCCAGTTTATGACCCGACATGGAATCGATTGGATGAAAAGCTATCAGTGATTCAGTTAGGTGTCGATGCTGCAAAGAACACTTCCAAAGAGGCAGTCGAGAAAGCTACAGAGGCAAGTGACTTATCAAGTGAAGCCAAGAATCTAGCCTCCAGTGCAAGTACTAAAGCGGATGATGCTATAGCAAAGGCAGCAGAAGCCAATACTTCAACAGCCAATGCGAACAAGGAAATTGAAAAGATTAATACAGCCGTGGATGGCGTGAAATCAGATATCCAAGGTGCAGTGGATAAAGCCAATGCAAACGCAAATGAAATTGCGACAGTCAAAGAAACATACGCAACAAAAGTTGATTTATCCAATTCTGAAAAGACGATAAAAGCAGATGTTTCAACAGAGATTACTAAACAGATTGGAGAGTTATCTACAAACATCAGTGAAAGCTATGCCGCTAAAACGGATTTGGTGACACTAGAGGGCTCTTTAAAGTCTGAAATCAAACAGAATGCAGATAACATTTCTAGTACTGTAAGCCGAGTTGAAAGCCTTGAAACAGATACCACGCAAGCTAAAAAAGATGTAGCAGATGCCATACAAAAAGCAACCGCAGCAAAAGAAACTGCAGACAGCGCTCAAGCAGATGCAACCGCAGCAAAAGAAACTGCAGACAAGGCGCAAAGTGCGGTGGATGAGGCAAATAAGAATTTATCAACCGCACAAAACAAATTGACTCAAGCTGAGGAAAATCTTACAAACGTTACAGGTCGTGTGGATGCCACTGAAAAAGAAATTGTAGATGCAAAAAAACAGGTGGCAGATGCACAAGCAAAAGTAACACAAGCTCAAAAAGATGTTGAGTCTGCAAAAGAAACTGCAAACACGGCAGTAAGCAACGCAAAAACTGCTCAAGATACCGCAAACGATGCCAAAACAAAAGCGGAAAAAGCTCAACAAGATGTTGACAATCTTACGTCTCGTGTAACTACTGCAGAATCAAAGATTACTCAGAACGAAAAGAGTATATCTTTAGCCGTATCGGAAACGACAAAGATCAATCAAAAAGTCGACAACCTTCAAATTGGTGGTAGGAATTTGTTGAGAAACACTGCATTTAATACTTTCAATTATTGGACAATTATAAGTGCAAATGCATCTATTGTTGATGGTTGGTGTGAAGTAACTATAAACGATACATGGAGTGGTATCACTCAAAATTTTAAACCAGAAAAAGGTGTTGATTACATTATTAGTTATGAAGCATATTTAGTTGATACCGAAGCAACATCTGCGTTTCTTGAATGTGATTTTGGAAGTCCTGACGATGCACTGGCTATAACCAAAACACCAACTAATTATTCAAAAAAAATTCCATACCCAACTGGCGTCGTAGCAAATTTTATTAATTTTCAATTAGCATCGAACGAAATTGGCAAAAAATGGCGTATTCGTAATATCAAACTCGAAATCGGTAACAAAGCCACAGACTGGACTCCTGCACCTGAAGATGTAGATGAAGCTATCAACACAGAACGTACTGAGCGACAGTCCGCTATTGAGACTAAAGCAAACGAAATCACTTCAAAGGTTAGTGAAACTTATGTATCAAATTCGGCATTTGAACATTATCAAAATACTGTATCAACTCAATTTACACAGACGAAGAAGGACTTTACATGGTCAATAAACGAAAGCGTAAAAGATGCTAAAAATGAAATGAGTGGTCAAATCGCCAGTGTAAATGGACGTGTTGATGGATTAAAGCAAACCACTGATAACGTAAATAATTACATGAGCTTTAATAATGATGGATTAACTCTAGGAAAATCAGACAGTGCATTTAAAACTGAGATTACAAATCAAGAATGGTCGATTCAAAAGAATGGTGCAAAGTTAACGTACATAAATGACCAAACAATGTACATTACAGACGGTCAATTCACACAGTCTTTAAAAGTTGGTGCATTTGAATTCGTGCCAAGAGCAAATGGCTCATTGGACTTCAAGAAAGTAGGGTGATTAAATGGCAGAATTTAGTGGCAGTATACGAATCACGGCAGGTGATGAAAATAAATACTCTCTTATTCTAAAATGTTGGGAAGATTCTTACTCAATCGAAAACAATACTTCTCGTGTTTATTGGTGGGTTGGCATTCGTTCAAATACACAGTACCATAATCATCAAGGTTTAAGTGAGCATTACAAAGTTGTTGTAAATGGTACTACTGTGCACGATGCCGACCATACTGTATCGGTTGGTAGTGGCCAAACTGTAGGTATTGCAGATGGATATACAACAGTAACGCATAATGCAGATGGTTCTAAATCAATCAGTGCAAGTGCATCGTTTAGTTGTGGTAGTACCGCATATTATGCACCTAGAAGTGGTTCGTGCAGTGGCTCGTTAACGCTAACGACAATACCACGTGCTACAAGTCCTTCTATTGATAAGCCAAGTTTAGATTGTGGTGATACAATCACAATCAGTGGCACAAGTGCTTCAAGTAACTTTTCTCATAAAGTCTATGTCGCATGGAATGAAACAACAACATATTTAGGAACAATAGCTAGTGGAACAACATCCCCTAGCTTTTCTTATACAATTCCAACCGATTGGGAAAAGAACTTACCCAGCTCAACAAGTGGTATCGCAACATTTACTTTAGAAACATTCAGTGCTTCAACATCAGTTGGTTCTAAAACAGTAAATGCGACAATTAAAGTAAGAAGTGGTGTCGTTCCTAGTATCGGAACTGTATCAATATCTGATACAAATTCAATTTGCACAGGAATAGGTCAATTTGTTCAGAATCAATCAAAGTTAAAATTCTCGATTGTTACAAGTGGTAATCAAGGCTCAACGATCACATCTATATCGACTAAATTCAACAATCAGACATACACTGGTAGCACATTTACTACTCAAGTGATTCAAGGCAGTGGTAATTTAAGCTATACAATTACAGTTACAGATTCGCGTGGTCGTACTGCTACTAAAACAGGTACAGTATCTGTAGTTGCATACAACCCACCTAGCTTGACTAATGTAAGTGCAAAGCGTGCTAACTCAAGTTATGCAGTGGATGAATCAAGTGGAACATATGCTTTATTACATTTTAAAGTCGGTTTTACAAGTTTATCGAACAAGAATGTAACATCATTCTATATTCAGTATCGAGCAAGCGGTACTAGTTCATGGACTAAGATTAATTCATGGGATAACAACTATACTCTTGAACAAGATTACAAAGCAGGTAATTTATTTACATCTACAACTTCAACGTATGAAATTGCATTCGGTGTTAAAGATAAATTTATGAGCGATTACTCATGGCAAATAGTTACAGTTACACCAACTTATACATTGATTAACTTTGGCAAAGATGGTAAGTCGTTAACTTTCTTCGGTCAAGATGGTAACAACGCGAATACTTTAACAATCAATGGCAATCTAGCAATTAATTCTGTTAAAGAAAGCACGTCATCAAGTAAGCTATTAGTTAATGATGGTAGCAATGTTATGTATCGAGAATTATCGAAAATATTAAGTGTAATATATCCAGTAGGCGCAGTTTATATCACTTACAACAATATCAATCCTAGCACTTTTCTAGGCGGAACATGGGAAAGATTTGGACAAGGCCGAACATTAATTGGTGAAGGTACTGGTGATGATGGTAGTACAAGTATGTCCTTTACTGCCAATAGTACTGGTGGTGAATATAAGCATAAGTTGATTGTAGAAGAAATGCCTTCTCATAACCATAGGCAACAGATAGCAGCTGCAACAGGTCAGACAGCAGGCAGTCAAAGACGGGATTACGTTGGTGAAGGTAAAGCAAATTTATATGATGCATTGCACGATACTAGATCCCAAGGTGGAGACGCACCACACAATAACGTACAACCATATATTACTGTTTATTTTTGGAAAAGAACAAAGTAGGAGGAAAATATGGTAAAAACACATGAAATTAATTTAAATACAAAGTTGTGGAATTTCTTTACGGAACACGACTTTATTATTCTTGATTTGACTGATAAACAAATCAATGAACAAGATTACGTGTTATTTAAACAAGTATCGTTAGACGAAGGGAAAGAAACTGATACAGGTTTGTTTAGAATGACACAAATACGTAGCATCACAACTAACGATGGTTTCAAAGATGGCTATGTGATGTTGAATGTAACTAAATTATAGGAGGAATAAAAGATGATTGATTTTGCAGAATTAAGTAAATATTTTGTTTTAGTGGTTGTAGTGGCTTGTTTGATTGTTGGTTATATTTTGAAAACATCTTTTGAAAGCTTTCCAAACAAGTACATTCCTACAGTATTAGCATTCGTTGGATTAGTGCTAAACCTAGCAGTGAGCGGTTTAACAATTGAAAATGCGGTTTATGGTGCATTGATGGGATTAGCATCTACTGGTATGCACCAAGCTTTTACAAGATTTGTAGAAGGCCAAACAGAAGAAAAATAGAGTAGGTGGTTTATATGGATTTTGTAATTACAAGCCGACAAATTGTATGGATTTGTGGATTTATCGCTTCAATATGGGGGATGGTAAAGATTATTAAAGAGTTAAAAAAGCCGAGTGATGATCTTAAAAAACTCGTTAAGCGGCATTCCGAACTCTTAGATAACGATAACCGAAGACTTCAGAAAATTGACGAATCGCATAAAATGACAATGCAATGTTTATTGGTGATGCTTAATCACGAGATCACGGGAAATGGCATCGAAAACATGAAAGAGATTCGTGATCAATTACAAGATTATCTTATTAATAAATAATAAGGACAGCTTTTAAGCTGCCCTTTATTTTTGGAGGTAACATGACAAAATATATTGACTTTTATAACATGGTGCTTGGAAAAGGCTATGATATTGACGGCTATTATGGCTGGCAATGTTGGGACGGATATGCCGAGTATTGCAATTGGCTGAAAGTACCATACGCACATTGTGGTATACATGGCTATGCGTGTGATGTCTGGGAGCAAAGACAAACAAACGGTATACTAAACTATTTTAATGAAACTGACATTATGCAGCCTGGCGATGTTGCTGTGTTTAAAAGAATCAATCCTACGCCTTTATCACATATTGCTATCTTTCACAGTGATATTGATGGGTCATATGGATGGTTTCTCGGGCAAAACCAGGGTGGAGCAGTAAAATCTGCAGCTGGCGGTAGTTGCTTTAACTTGTGTAAATTGCCCTATTCAGCAACATTTGATACAGCATTCAGGCCTAAGTCTATGGCAAATGTGGGCAATACCAGTGCAAATACTTTCGACAAAAAAGCGCTCATTGAAGAGCATGCAAAAGCAACATTTACGGTAGATAAAGTCAACGCTCGTGTAAATGGTCCAACTGGCACAGTTTGTAGACAATATAATTCCGGGCAGACCGTAGAATATCGTTATAAATGGATTGGTAGCGGTCATCGCTATATTTGCTGGTATGAAGGAAATAATCTGATTATGGTGGCTGTAAGTGCGACAGAAGACTATAATTCAGATCGTTGGGCGATCATTTCTGCGATCGAAGCTACATCGTCACCAACCACAAAACCCGAACCGGTAAAACCAAATAAAGACCTTCCAGAAAACATGAACGGATTTACAACCGTAGAAGATGGCCAGATAGAAGATCCAAGTATGTCAGATGAAATCTTTGAAGATAGTTTGGTAAAAGTGGATCTCATTTCAAAAGATTTATATCCATATAAATGCCCCTATACGATGAAAGCAAAGACAATTGTCGTGCATAATGCCGCAACACCAAATGGTACTGCACAAGCATTGAATGCTACATTGCATAGCTCTAAAGAGTATAAAGGTTGGCATTTTAGCGTAGATAACAAAGAAATTATCGAATCTTTGCCGATTAATCGAAATGCGTTTGCGACCGGTGATGGTGGATGTGGCGTAGGAAACCGCTCAGGGATCCAAATAGAAATTGCTAAAGATATGGATGGGGATTCAACGGATGACTGGAAGAGATCGAAAGAAAACGGTGCTTTGCTTGTCGCGAAATTGCTAAAAAAATATGGATGGGGAATTGAACACGTTTCAAAACATCAAGATTATAAAATGACAGATGGGACATACAAATATTGTCCACATAAGATCCTTGATGAAGGATGGGAAGACTTTTTAAATTTGATCCAATCCAAACTGGACGCCCTAAACGAACAGAAGTCAGATGGTAACCCATCTGAAGACAAGCCGGATTCAAAGGTCGACAGCTCTGACATCAAAGAGACAAACAGCTTGTTGAAGCTCCTGATCCAGTTGCTAAAGAAGATTTTTAATATCAAATAAGGAGGTGGTATCTATGATCAGATGCTGGACAATGACAGCCAAAGGCTGAAGAAGACAGAAGAAGACAACAGGGTCATCATGCAGAGTTTATTAGTATTGATTAATCATTCGAGTACAAATAATGGGTACGACAAGCTAAAAGAAGCTAGAGAGATGATCCAAGACTATTTGATTAATAGATAAACATAGAAAGGCTAGACGATGGCAAAGCAAGTACCATGGAACAAGCTCATTCTTGAAGAATTCATTGACTTGGCTCTATTGAATTCGGAAGAAGAGTTTGTACTAAGAACACGCATAGCTGGATGGTCGATTGATCAGCAAGCTGACAAACTGAATATCAGCAACTCAAGCGTCAATCGAATTATTCGGAAATTAAAATTAAAGTACGATAAAGTACAGAAGCATAGCTCGCTTCTTCCTACGAGGAACAAGTGCAGGAAATATCACAATTCAATTGTACGCAAACGGAACAGCTATCAATGGTGCTTATTCAACAGTAACAGTTGCAGAAGGTAGTACATTAACTATTGATCTTGATAAAATTGTGAAGATTTTACCTTCAAGCAATGCAAATAAAGTTGATTTGACATTTAAAACATTGACAACTTGTACACTTGCAAACTCAATTGTAAATATTCAAAAGGTGATCTAATAAAAAGAGGGATATCCCTCTTTTTTGCTGGTGTACTTTTGGTGTACCGCAAATAAATATCAAAAAAAAGCAGTAAAATATTAGCTAAAAAAGCCTATAAAATAAGGATTCTAAAAGCAAAGAAATGCAAATAAAGCAGTTATACAAGCTCTCCCTTTTTATTTTTCTGCTTGCTTTGTGTAATGTAATACATTACAATATAAGTGTAAAAAGAAAGAGAGATAGAACACAATGAAAAAAGTAAATATCGGTTTTCACAGCTACACAAATTCGGAGATTGTAGAAGAAGTAGCAAACGTATTAGGAAGAAATGCTTTTAATATCGAGCTATTCGGAGTTAGCGAGTATGCGGAGCATTTGCCTAGTAGCTATCAGATAGTAAACTATCTAGGAAGAGATTTAATTCTAGTTTGCGAGGACGGAGAAATCATAGATGATCCGGATGTTAAATGTATAATATCAGCATAGGAGAAAATAGAGCACATGACAGTATCAGAGGCGCGAAAAAGAGCAAACCAAAAGTGGAGCGATAAAACATACAAGATCAAAACATTCAGGCTTCACCTAAAACATGACGCGGACATTCTGGAATACCTAGACACAAAGGAAAGCGTCAACAGATACCTGAAAGATCTGATTAGAGAAGACATAGAACGACAAAAGAAAGAGGCCGAGTAAGCCTCTTTTTTATGATGTAGTTTTGATGTAAAAATCAAGAAAAACATAAATCAAGAAAAAGCACGAATATGCAAAAAGGCTATATTTAAAGACTTTTTAAGCAACTTGAAACAAAAGGAATCACAACCCATACAGTCTCCTCACCTCCACCAATAGCCAATTTAGCCTTTATATAAAGGCTTTTTTATTT
>ERZ779896.2041-NODE-2041-length-14934-cov-3.750252_pt1 | contig 14934 bp, 11 predicted proteins | sample MGYA00511067_ERZ779896 | MGnify/ENA primary metagenome ERZ779896 (study PRJEB29588, sample SAMEA2161597) | human gut metagenome | biome: human gut; feature: human-associated habitat; material: faeces | place: Denmark | collected 2008/2010 ... | reverse complement strand
GCCATCCTCTGGAGGTGCCGTGTCTTCGGCTTTCGGTACGGCAGTTTCCACCGGGGCAGCTTCCACCTCCGCTGTGTCACGGATGATTTCCTCCATTTCCTTTGCCTCTTCCGGGGTAATGGCGGCACCAGCCTCCGTCTTTCCGCTGTCCGCTTTCATTTCCGTACCGTCCTCCGGCAGCACGAACAGGGATGCCTGTACCGGTTGCTTCGGCTTGGACTTGCCGCCCTTCTTCCGCCCCGGCTTCAGCCCACGCTCCGCCAGCCGCCTTTCCTCCTGCGTGTAGCCGAACAGGTCGTACAAATCCATCACCGGGGTTTCCGGCTGTCTGCTTTGCACTTCTTGCGACATGCCGGTCATGGCTTGCACTTTCGGCTGCACACTGTTTGCTTCCCTTTTTGTCTCGTCCGCTATACCAGCAGCCGAAGCGGAGTTTTCTCTTTTCACCTCCGTCCGTCCACCCTCAACCGGATGGGTATTTTCTCTTTTCGCCTCCTCCAGTTCACCCGCATCCGAAGCAGAGTTCTCTCTTTTCACCTCCGTCCGTTCACCCTCAACCGGATGGGTATTTTCTCTTTTCGCCTCCTCCAGCTCTCTCGCAGCCGAAGCGGAGTTTTCTCTTTTCGCCTCAATACCCTCAGTCTGTACGGCAATGTTCTGCCGCACATCCTCTCTTTCATGCCCCATGCCGTTGTAGCGTTCCAAGTCCAGACGTACCGACAGGTCTTCCGACAGCATCCTGTACAGGTCTATGGCAATACCCTCCACACCTCCGCTGTGTGTATATACCATCGCCGGTTTTCCGTACAGGTCGGTACCCCTCTTCGCATCGGTATGTATGATACGTTCCGTGTGGTAGGCGAAATAGGCGTTGTCCGTCAGTCCGCCGTTATGTTCCGTCTGTATGATGGTCAGCACCCGTTCCTCCTGTGTCAGTCCCTTCTTTTGCAGGTCTTTTTGCAGGATGATCAGGTCGCTGCCGGCTTCCGTGCCCGCATTGTCGGTAAACAGGTTGTTGGGCAGTCGTATTGCCGATACCAGATTCGCCTTGCTGAACATCTCGTTCCTGACGGAGACCCTCGAACTGTTCAGTACCCCCTGCGAGGTGACGAACGCCACGATGCCGCCGTCACGCACCGCATCCAGACCTTTCAGAAAGAAATAGTCATGGATGGTTTTCTGTGCCGAACGTCTGCCGAATGATGCGCTGCGGCTGAACTCCGCATCGAACACTCCAAAATCCCCGAAAGGGATATTGGAGATGGCAAGGTCAAAATGGTTCAGAAACGGCTTTTCTATTTTCTCGAAACCCTCCGTGCGTATCTTCTGCTGCGGGTACAGGTGTCCGAGCATCTTGCCCGTCAGCAGGTCTTTCTCAAATGCCATCACCTCCGCCTGCGGATTGTTCGACAATACCGGGCTGATGAACGCGCCCATACCCGCCGACGGCTCCAGCACCAGCCTTGGGCGTACCTTGCGGTCGTGCAGCACGTCGGCTATGGTGTCCGCAATGGCCTGCGGCGTATAGAATGCCGTCAGCACCGATGCCTTCAGCGAGTCCACATACCGCCTGTACTCCGTTTCGTCCCGGCTGTTCTCCCGTATCAGACGGTGCAGCTCCACCGTCGGGGCAAACAGTTCGAGGTCTGATTTCGCCCAGTGTACGGCATCCGTCAGTTCCCTGGCGGGATTCAGTATGCACTTCAGTCCCCCGAAGCCGCAGTACCGCCCCAGCAGCGCCCGTTCCCGTGCGGTGGGCGTGCGCTGTTCCTTCTCCAGTGTGAATGCCATCCGTATCGCCTCGATGTTTTCCCTGAGCCTCTGCTTCTTGTTAAACGCCATAAGCCTCCAGATAAAGCATTATCGCACCCGTCAGCTCCGTATAGAGCAGGTCGTGTTCGGACGACAGGGCGAATGTGTCGTCCGTTGTGGGATAGCCGGCAAACAGGTTTTTCAGGTGCGGGAATATCTCCCGGCAGAACGCCTCGCGTTCCTGTTCCTGCACCTCTTCGGGAAACTCGTTTTCCACCACCTCAAGCAGCAGTGCGTAGGGGGAGAAGTGCAGCCCTTCGAGCAGGACGCGCATGGCTTCCTCCTGTGCGGCTTCCACCGTACTTCCCGCCGTCCTTTCCTTCTCGAATGTTTCCGAGGCGGCTTCCTCCCTTCCTGCAATGAATGGGGCGTCTGATACTTTGTCCGGATGATATTTTCTCAGATAGTCCAGCAGATACAGCCCGTAGTAGGACAGTTCCGCCGGAGCGATGTTCTTGTTCTGTTTCATTTTCTTATGGATTTAGTGGGTGAATAATCAGGATGCTTATTGGAAAGGATAGAAAAAGGCACCCGGTATCCCTCCGGGTGCCACCACTAATTGTCGTGCAAACGGGGGCAGAGTCGGACTTGTCAGAACTATGCCGAGTGCAGCCGGCAATCAGTCACCACTAAATCCATGTAAATAAAAAGTACAACCAGGTTGAAACAGATTATGACATGAATCAGTGGCAAAATTACTCATTATTTTCTTCTTCCTTTCGTTTTCGTACCTTTTCTTTCGCCTTTGCTCTCCGCAAACACCAGCTTCGTGTTGAACTCCGCATCAAAAGTTACCGCAGCGCTGAAGGGCTTGCCCTGCTTGCTCTTGAACCCGCCGAGCATCGCCGTCTTTCCTTCCGTCAGCAGACCGGTCATTTCCTCGTCGGTGAGTGTCTTGCCCGCTATCTGGCGGAACACGGGCAGCAGGCAGTCCGGGTTGTCGCAACGCACAACCTTGCCGTAGAACTGCATCGTGCCCGTGCCGCATTTGGGGCAGGTACAGCCCGAAGCCTTGTGCCCGAAAATACGGTCACACGCAAGCAGGTCCGTGGTAATCTTGCGGGTATAGCTTTCTATGTCCCTCATAAAAGCCTCATGCGGTGTCTTTCCCTGTTCTATCTTTGCCAGTTCCGCTTCCCAGCGTCCGGTCATCTCCACATTGGCGATATCCATCTCCTTGACAATGGAATACAGGGCTAGTCCTTTCTCCGTCGGCACCAGCGATTTCTTCACACGCACCATGTATTCCCTTCTGAGCAGCGTTTCGATGATTGCGGCACGTGTGGCGGGTGTGCCGATACCGCAGTCCTTCAGGGCCTGGCGTGCCTCCTCATCCTCCACATCGTCGCGTCCGGCGGTCTCCATCGCTGCCAGCAGCGAACTTTCCGTATGCAGCGGTTTCGGTCGGGTCATGCCCGAACTCATCGAGCATCCTGCCATCACCAGTGTGTCGCCTTCCCTCCAGTCCGGCAATGCCGTATTCCCGCTGTCCTCGCCGTACTCTCCGTACACGCCGCGCCAGCCTGCCTTGCGCACGATGCAGCCTTTCGCCTCAAATGTCAGGCCCTCGCATCTTTCGCCTGCATCCGACGCCACCTCCGCTACTACGGTAGCCGTATCCTTCACACATTCCTCCGAAAATGCCTCTACCATGCGTCCGGCAATCATGTCGTAGATGAGCTGCTCGTTCTTGTACAGGGCAAGCGGGCGGTTGGGCGTCACCAGCAGGGCATGGTGGTCAGTCACTTTCGAGGCATCCACACAACGGCGGTTCAGTTCTCCCAGTTCCCCGATTTTCTCCGCAAGGGCGGAGTGCCCTGCCAGCCGTTCAAGCAGCAGCGGTATTTCAGCAAACACATCTTCCGGAATATGGCGGCTCGATGTTCTCGGATAGGTGACGAGCTTCGCCTCATAGAGTTTCTGCACCAGCTCCAGCGTCTGTTCCGCCGTGAATCCGTGTTTCGTGTTCGCCTCCTTCTGCAGTGTGGTCAGGTCGTACAGCAGCGGAGGGTTCTCCACCTTCTCCTTCTTTTCAACCTTCACAACAGTCGCTGCCATCTTCGCCTTTACCTTATAATATAGTGCAGCTGCCTCTTCCTTGTCCTGCCACTTCTTTACCGAGGAGAACTTCACTACCGTATCCGCACCCGCCGGTGTCACAGAGAAATGAAGCTGGTGTACCGGTTCCGGCGTAAAGCGTCTGTTCTCCCAGTACCTCTTGCAGACCATCGCCAGTGTGGGTGTCTGCACGCGCCCCACCGAGTATGTGCCCCGCCCGGCGGCTACGGTCAGTGCCTGCGTGCCGTTGATGCCCACCAGCCAGTCCGCCTCGCTGCGTGCCTTTGCCGCCAGATACAGGTCGTCATATTCATGCCCGTCCTTCAGTTCCTTCAATCCCTTGCGGATGGCGGCATCCGTAAGCGAGCTTATCCACAGGCGGCGGAAGGGCAGCGTACAGCCCGTGTAGGCATACAGGTATCTGAAAATCAGTTCCCCCTCGCGTGCGCAGTCCGTTGCCACAATGATGCCCTCACTTTCCTGCCACAACTTGGTTATCACCTTTATCTGTTTCACCGCTGCCGCATCCGCCTTGTAGCCCTTGTCCGTCTTTACCTGTCGGGGGATCAGCATGAACACCTCCGGTATCACCGGCAGGCTGTCCCTGCTGAAGCCCTTGAAGCCGTAGCCGTCCGGCAGGGCAGGCTGCACCAGATGTCCCAGTGCCCATGTCACATGGTAGCCGTTTCCTGTATAAAATCCTTCTTCCTTTCTTGTTGCTCCGGCGATGCGTGCTATCTCACGCGCCACGCTCGGTTTTTCTGCCAGTATGGTAATCATACATTTTCTGTTTTAATCATTGATACTTTTGTTCCTTGTGGAGTGGAACGGGGTACGCCGGTGTCCGTGGGATATGCAGAGCATGGCGCATGAAGCCCCGTTTCATTCCGTTGCTTATTCTCTTTGATTTTTTATGGATTCAGTGGCGGCACTCAGGAAACCTTCATGCCTTTGGATTTCTTCGTCTGCTGCTTCTTCTGGGCATCGTCCTTCGGGGTGGTCTGTCCCTGCGTGAGCGGCTCCTTCAGGTGCTTGGTCGCCTCGTTGGTCTTGCCCTCATTGTTCACCGCAAGCTGCGTGCGGCTCTCGTTCGACGGGGCAACGGTCTGTGCGAGGTCGGGATTTGCCGAATAGGTCAGCGGCCTGCCTTTCTCGCGATCGAACTTCAGGTACTTCGTGCAGGGTTGTCCCTGGTCGTCCTTTGCGTTGGCGAGTACCACAACTTTCCCCGCCACATAGTCCGCTTTCTGCTGTTCCGTGAATTTGTCGTCCTTCCATTTCCCGATCGGGCGGATGCTGCCGTCCTCGTTTGTCCACGAGCGGTTGCTGCGTTGTCCGTTCTCCTGACTCCCGGCTTCCTTCTGCTGCTGTCCGGGAGTATCCGGGGTTTCCTGACTCTTCTGTTTTTTCTCCTGTCCGTTTCCGCGTCGCTGCGATTGTCCCTGCCACAGATGTTCCGGCACAAACTCCACATCGCGTTTCTCCGCACTTACTTGCAACACGGCTTCAAACTTGCGTCCGTTCTTCAGCGTCACCTCCTTAGGCAGTGCCAGCCCCGCACGCAGGATGTCCTGTTCCGGTTTTAACAGTTCCGTCAGTCCGATTCTGTCCGGGATGCGTACCTTGCTTGCCGGAATGTCCACAATTTCATTCGTCAGGCGGTCGATGCTGATGTACGACGGACGCATCTCACCGGTTTTCGTATCTGCCACATCCACCAACCTGCCCAGATTACCTGTCTGCTTCAGGTTCTTCTTGTCCTCGTCCGTGAAAGTGTAGCCGTTGTAGGGGATGTCAAGCCTCGGCTCATGGCGCACGAAATGGGGTGCGAGCTTCATTTTGCCGTCTTCCGTCTTCTGGAACGATAGGCGGGCTTGCAGCTCATAACTATCTCCGCCGAAGGTCGGGTTCACCGTCACCAGATTCGTCTTGCCGTAATTCATCAGGGCTTTCATGTCCTTTTCAGACAGATTCTCTTTTTTCACCCCGAACCGTTCCAGTTCCTTCCAGTCCACGTCGCCGTCCGCTATCAGGTTCGGTCTTTGCGTCTTCGCCTGCGGTTGTCCGTCCTGTGCCGGTTCCTGTCCCTGTACCGCCTGCGATTCTGCCGCCTGCGGTTGCTGTTCCTGATTTTTCAGTTTCATTTTTTCCATTTTCTCATTTGTTTGTTGTTCCACATTGTTTTCTTCCGTATTTTCTTTTTTCGCCTCCTCAGCAGCCTGCTGTTCCTCAGTCTCCGTACCGGCATTTTCTTTTTTCGCCTCCTCCGCAGCCTGCTGTTCCTCAGTCTCCGTTTCAGCATTTTCCTTTTTCACCTCTTCCGCAGCCTGCTGTTCCTCAGTCTCCGTTTCAGCATTTTCCTTTTTCACCTCTTCCGTAGCCTGCTGTTCCTCAGTCTCCGCTTCTGCATTTTCTCTTTTCGCCTCCTCCGCAGCCTGCTGTTCCTCAGTCTCCGTTTCGGCATTTTCTTTTTTCGCCTCCTCCGCAGCCTGCTGGTACGCCGATGTATCCACTTTGTGCGGTGCGAGCAGGTCAGCGTTCGCCACAGGGTCTTTCAGCAGGTCCTTGATAACCGGAAGCAGAGCTTCCACCATGTCCGCTGCCACCCTGTAGAAACCGAATCGCGTCGGTTCCTTGCACTGGCGGTAGAAATTCTTGAAGAAATTGTCTATCGCATCCCCGTGGCGGTCAAAGCGCAAAAACTCCTGCGAATGTTCCGCCTTTGCCTGTGCCCTCTTGGGATAGCCCCTGGCATCCAGTCCGGCAACCACGCTGATTTCGCCCGTCTTCTCGTCGCGGACGACCAGTACATCCTCTTGCTTTTTCTTTTTCTGTTCCATTGATTGATTTTTTTATTGTTTGATGATAGTCCCGCCGGTATTCCCGTGCAGGTCTGTTTTTCTTTTTGTTCCGGTTTCCCGTTCACCTTACAGTCCCGGTTTGCATCAGTCTTACCCTCAGCTTCCCGTTTACATCCGGTCACCATCCACTTCCGGTTTCGCTTTTCGTCTCCGTTTCACGTGCGCTTGTCACTCCCGGTTTGCATCAGTCTCACCCTCAGTTTCCCGTTTACATCCGGTTCACCATCCATTCCTGATTTCTCTTTTCGCCTACGTTTCACGTGTGCTTGTCAGTCCCGGTTTGCATCAGTCTCACCCTCAGTTTCCCATTTACATCCGGTTCACCATCCACTTCCGGTTTCTCTTTTCGCCTACGTTTCACGTGCGCCTTTCAGTCCCGGTTTTCCTTCTGCCTCCTTTTTTCCCTTTCGCCGTTTTGCCCGGAGCTTTCTTTCCCGTTCCGTCCTTCACTTTCAGCACCTTTTTGCCGTCCAGCGTCACCTCTTCCATGTTCCGGCTGATAAACTCCAGCACGTCCGATTCCTTGTAGTAGGTCTTGCGGCTGATTTTCTGGTAGCGCAGTCCGTATTCGCTGCGAAACCGCTGTAGCGATCGTTTGCTCGTTCTCAGCATCTCGCACAGGTCCTGATTGTCATACAGCCGTTCTCCGTCCATGTACTTCACGCCCGCCGCTTCCTTGTTTATCAGTACCGATATGATGCTGTCCAGCCGGTCAATCCGTTCCATGAGGCGCTGCATCCATTCCTCGAACATTTCCTTACCAATCCCTTCCATCATCCGCCTCCTTTCTGGTCATCAGGTAGTTATGCTTGAACTCCTCCAGCGTCTTGGGATTGCAGTGTACGATTTTCCGTCTTACGCATTCCTCCAGATCCGTCAGTCTGTACCGGCACTTGCTTCTCACCATCATGTAGGGAATAGTCTTGTCCTTTCGCATCCGTTGCAGTGTTCTCGTGCTGATTTTCAGCAGGTCCGCCGCCTCCTCGCTCGTCAGCAGGATTTCCGCTTCCTCCTTCGGCACGTTGTCTTTCTTGAAAACATAGTCCGCTATGCGATCTATCTTCTCCATCATCGTCTTCACGACCTCATTGTCCATCGTTATTATTTCCATATCCTTCCGTATTGGTTACGCTGCAAAGGTGCGCAACTCCGCGCAGGCACAATCCATAGTATTTCCATAGTAGGGAATGATTTTCCTTATTTTTCTTCCATAATCCCCGTTTTCCCCGCATACAGGCACAAAAAAAGCGGCTCCATCCGGCACTGAAGCACGGATGAAGCCGCCATATCTAACGTTCTTATATATTACCTGAGTTCGGGATAAGTTTAGAATAAGGCCAGTTGTTTTGAGTCCTCAATATAGTATCCTTGCAATGCATCCGGTTTGTTTTCAAAGAAACAATAAGCGCCCAGTACAGCCACCAGATTTACCAGGAAATTCGTTATCGAACGATGTCTGGAATGCACAAGCTGTGCTTTGTTTTTGAGCAGATCGTTAATCGTCTCAATGATATACCTCTTTCTGAGCATCATCTTGTCATAAAAGGACATAAGCCTGTTCTTCATATTCGTCTTAATTCCATGTACCAGCTGAATGCCGTCGTCAAATAAGGAATCAAACAGTTTGGGAGAGATGTAGCCTCTGTCTGCAAAGACCTTTCCATACAAGTCTTTGGCCAGTACTTTCCATACTTTCGGATTCCTATCGTCAACATTCGCTCCTGTAAGACAAAATGTTATGATTTCTCCTCTGTCATTACACAACAGATGAAGCTTGAATCCGTGACACCATCCCATCGTTCCTTTGCCATCGGTTGCCACTCCTTTAAAAACTTTGTTGGCATAACGTCTTAGGTTGTGACATACCGGTATCATGGTGCTATCAGCAAAACTTATACCCGTACATCTTCCGAACGCAAAAAGTTTGAGGAAGAAAACTAGCTTAAAAAATACGCGTTGTTCCAGTTCTATAAATCTGTTATATGAAACCGCATTAGGGAAATCACGTTTCATGTGTTCACGAATATAATAGATGTAATAGTGCTTGAAATTACGATAAGTCCCGAAATGGAAAAGAAGAAGAATAGTCATTATTTCACTATCCGATAGCGAAGCTTTTCGATTACGATGTTGCTTTCCATCAGTGACCGGAAGAAGATTTTTCTTCAATTCAGACTCAAAATTCTTATCAAACTCATCAATAATACAGAAAATTTCCGTAACTTTATCCTTGGTAATCATTGTTGTTAATTTGTAATTAATTGTTTGTCAGACTTAAATATACAAAATAATTCAGTGATTACCAACTTTTAAAGATTCTTTCTTATCCCGAACTCACGTATATATTATAACAGTTTACAAAATCATTCTAAAATTGTAGTGATAATATTTTATTTTTTTCGTATCCAAGATTCTGTATAAAGACTTTCAATATCCTTTACATTTAATTTATTAGCATTTATAAAATCCTGAATCTTATCATCTTCGATCTCATGAATATTATAAGGTTTAAATTCCTTAACAAAAGATTTTATAGCATTCTTAAACTGTTTAATCTTTTTCTTATTCATGATTTCTACTTCATGTGTAAAATCAGCTTCATAGGATAATTTATTAGTAGGAATTATTAGAATTCTTTTTACATATACATCTTTGCCATATTCGTTCTCAAACCATCCACAATGTGAATTCATTTGTCCTACTTCATGCTTATTTATAGTTTCACGGCTTTCACTAACTTCACTTTTACATTCAAGTAAAATGAATTTATGTTCAATACCACCCCATAAATTATCTGGTCCCTTACGAATTTCTTTATCGGGTCTTTGACTTATAAAACCTAATAACAGGCCTATATTCTGCAAAGCCATCTCAAATTTTTCTGCATTCACTCCAAACGAAAAATCATTTAAAATACCATCTACAGCTAACATCAATTCACTATAATCATTATATTGAGCAATCCATTTCTTTATTCTATGAATTCTAGAATCATTAATAATGTTAATCTTTTTATAAGTTATTCCATCTTTTGGTTTTAATAAATGTAGATTACAATTAAAAGCCGCTTTTTGAAGTCGATTAGATTCAGTTTTACTAATGAAATACTTATATCGTGCCAATATTTGTAAATACCATCCTTTTTCAGAGTCTTCAGTTATGTATTTATCCAATATCGCTTGAATTTGATTACATGCGTCTTCATAATTCTTTTGCATAGAAAAAATCTCTGCTTTTTTCTCTAGCTCCAATATTTCATAAATATTATTTTTATTTTCTAAAACTGGAATTTTATCCATTTCTTCACGATAAAATTCTTTCCACCCCTCATCTCTTTTTATTACAGCTTGGGATATTAACGATGCTACTACTTTCAGACTAGGTTCATCTGCTTTAAGTTCATCCTTCGCCATTTCTGCAATTTGGAAACCAATATCAATTTGTTTCCTTGTTTGGGAAGAAAAATATTTATTAGTTTTTATGCTCCTAATAAACTTCACTAAATCAGCACCAATTAATAAAATAACACTATAGTCTTTTTCACCTCTAACACTTCTTCCCAAACCTTGTTCTATTTTTTGAGCCAAACGAATATTGATAACATCGCTATTAATTCTACACTGTTCTTCATATCGATCTACCAATGAATTAAAATATGGCATTGAGTCAATAATTAATAAACGACAAGATTCATCTGGTAAATCAATTCCATCATATCTATTTATTATTACTACTGTATTACTGGTTTTACCGGCTTTCAAATCTGAAATGTTAGCAAAAATATTTTTTGCGTTAGTAATAGTAGAGCCTAAATGATAATATTGTTCCGATCTACGAAGACTTGGAACAATTGCTACTCTACCAAAATGCATTTTATCATTAGGTTTTGCAAATTTACTTACTATTAAATCACGATCTAGTGACTCATCAATTAATGATGGTATCAAAATCATTTTTTCACCAGACCACTTTTGCTCAGTATTGATTAAAGGATTCTTTATTGCGTTAACATCAAATCCTAAACCTTTTATAAAAAAAGAATCATCCTGAGTCGTAGCAGACATTAATATTCTTTGATTTGCTTTAGCAAATGAACCAAAACTTCCAATAGGAATATTATATGGAAGTATCTCTATACCTTTACCTGTAACAAAAGCCTGACAATCCTCAATATTATTTTTTATTAAAGGCCATATAAACATCAGCTCATCGTCATCTTTATGTTGAGACAACAGACTAGTAATCTCACTTTTTTTATCAATCCAAGACCAATATGGAATAGGAAGCAAAGCTTCATAATCACCATTGCAAATATCCAAAAAATCACCTTCACCTTGATCTGACAAATCTTCCTTAAAAAGGGTCAATATTTCTGCATATATTGGTTTTTCCCTCGGAATCCTAATAGTAAAAGAATCTTTTATAGAATCAATACATGCATGTGAATCATCTAAAATGATAGTCCCGATATGTGTGGAAAAGTTATTAATTCCAAAAATAGTTTTTCCATTAAATATTTTTTGAACGTGTACAATTAAAATTCGCTTTCCTTCAATGAAGTCGTTAGGTAAACTATTATCACTTTCTATTACACAATATGGAATACCAAATTTTTCAGCTTCTTTAGCAACTTGTTGCGACAAATAGATATTAGGGCACACAAAAGCACAAGGTCCCTCGCCTTGATTTATCTTAGACTGAAGTATTAATAGCCCTATTAAAGTTTTACCTTCTCCAGTATGGAGTTTGATAATCAGATTTTTGTCTTTCTGCTTATGTTTAAACCATTCATCCAATATTTTATATTGTACAGGTCTTAATGGACCTGTAACACTTCTTCTATCCAATTCATCATAAATCTCTAATGGATTTATCTTCTTTTCAACTTCTTTTTTTCCTAACTTCTTCCTAAAATCAATCATAATTCAAAGTATTTTGATGTTGTACATTTTTACTTAATACGTACGCCATTTTTTCAACGACAAACAAATATAGAAAAATAAATTGAATATTAATCAATTATACCGTCTTCCCAAGAAACACACCGATAACCGACAATGCCCCCAGTTGTTTCATCTTTCGTTGCAGTTGCCTGAAGCTCTCCCCGGTCGTGAGTACATCATCCAGCAGGACAACATTCTTTCCTCTGATATACCGCCGTGTGAATTGCAGGTTCCGCAGTATGTCCTTATCTTTTCCCTTTCCTTTCAGCTGCTCACGGTCTTCCTCTATCCAGATGGCCTTGAAACCGTCCGCAATGCCCAGCCATTTCGACAGGTAGTAGCATACTACCGGAAAGCGTTTCCGTTGTCTTTCCCTTGTCGATGCGGGTATAGGTATCAGTACCGTGTCTTCCTTCGTTCCGTTGAATCCTGCATGTTTCAGACACAGTGCTAGTATCCGTGCGACCAGCTCGCCGCAATGTCCTCCTTCCTTAAAACGGAATATCAGGTTGCTTACCCGTTTTTGGTGTGTATCCGTCTTTTCAATCTTCGTTGGGTAATAGTCATGCAGGTAGTGACACCTGCATCCGTCTATAAGCACTTCTCCCTTGAATATCGTTTCATACGGATAGAAGTCCGGTCGCTTCCCATTCTCAAATGTGAAGTTCAGCACGTCCCTCATCATGGCATTCGATTCCTTCGACCTGCCCAGCGAGTACCATCCCGCATGTTTCCCGCCTTCCATCAGACACATGCCGATTTCCATCGCCTCGCTGAACCGCTGATGCGAGACGATGTACCATCCGTGTTTCCGGCATAGTCCTGCAAACTCATCCATATCTGCCGCAAGGAAATACATCATGCCTTCCTCCCTGACGATTACCGTCAGTTCGGATTTCGGTTTTTCCCGGCAGAACAGGCTTTCGCAATAGCTCACCCCATGCCACACCGATGCCGTGCATTCCTCGTCACAGAACTGCACTTCCACCTCTTCGAACAAATCAAATTCTTCCACCATAATGTCTCTGTATTTTTACAATATGTATTTAAGGAGGGATAAGTTACACATTACTGTCATTTTACGAATTGCCGAACTTCCATTTTTATATTTTTTTAGCTTATCCGAAAAACACGTGTCGGGACATCCTCCCGGACAGGGGGGACTATCCCGACACGTATATCCGCCATATCCTGCGGTTTTCAGTTCCAGTTGTTTCTCTTTTCGCCGCTCATGCAAAGAATCACCGTACTTTTCTTCTTTTCAAAAGACTCTGCCAGCCGTCTTGCAGCCCATTTCCTGAATGCCTCGCATTTCAGTCCCTTCATACGGAATCCCAGTGCAATGATGGTTTCCAGACTGTAGAGGTCCACACTGCAATCTTTCCCGTTATAGGTGAAATGTTCCACCCGCACATCCCGGTATTCATCAAAGTCTCCGGTTTTTGCAAGGGATTTCAGTCCGGCATTTACCGACTGTACAAACACGCCATACACCCGTGCAATGTCGCATTTCGGTAACCACACTTCACCGTTCTTATCTGTCTCTATCTTTACCATCACAGCATCAGGAGCATTCTTGTCATATTCTATTTCAAAATTTCCAATTTTTATCATAGCATATCTTTTGTTCTTACCGTCAATCAGGAATGTTTGAAACAAGAACGACAAATCGTCTATATTACACTACTTTTCAATGCAACATCTTCTATGCTTGTCAGTTTACTTGCCAAAACTTCCATATCCTCACGTATCTTCTCATTAGTTATACGCGCATATATTTGAGTGGTCTTTATGTTCGTATGTCCTAATAATTTCGATACAGTTTCAATCGGCACACCTTTAGACAATGTGGTGGTGGTTGCAAATGTGTGTCTTGCCAAGTGAAAGGTAATATTTTTTTTAATTCCGCACAAATCAGCAATCTCTTTCAGATAAGAGTTCGCCTTCTGATTGCTCAACACAGGTAATACACGACCATTATTTAACTTTCCTTCATATTTTTCTAATATCGCCAGCGGAATTTTCAGAAGTGGAAGATTTACCGGAGTGGCAGTCTTCTGACGATGTAGTTTCAACCATTTACTACCGTCAAATGACGTACAGATGTTTTCTTTTTTCAGGTTATAAACATCAATGTAAGCAAGTCCCGTGAAGCAAGAGAATATAAATATGTCCCGTACTTGTTCCAGCCTTTGTGACTGAAAATCCTTTTTCAGGATACGTTCCAATTCTTCTTCCGTCAGATAACCGCGGTCAACGGCTTTCATGTGGATATGATAATTGGCAAACGGATCAACCGTTATCCATCCGTTATTTTTGGCTATCAAAATAATTTTACGGAATATCTGCATGAACTTTCCTGTCGTGTTCTCATTACATCGGCTCACAGTTCTTAGATAAAACTCAAAATCGGTCACAAACTTATGGTCTATTTCCCGAAGCGCTATATCTGATATTCTATACTTTACTTTCATGAACTCTTCCAACCGCCTGTAAGTTCGGTCATATTTAACAAGAGTAGCCGGAGCTTTACTGATGCCACAAAGTTTTTCTGCATCCTCATTGTGCTGTTTAAAAAGCTCCAGTAAAGTCTGTTGTCTCACCTCATATCCGAGAAAAGCGTTTCTTACTTTTTCGGCAGTCACAAAGGAATCCCTTGATTCTATATAGCGGTAGTGGTTGTTCAATGCGGTGCGTATGTCATCCAGCATATTGTTCACCTGCCTTGCTTTCGCTCCGTTCCCTGACAAACGTCCCAGTTTGGTGTCCCACAGACGAGGCTCCACATCCAGTTTTGAACTGAATTGTGACATTTCCCCGTTTACGGTGATACGAATCATAATGCTCGCCTTACCTTCTTTGTTCACGTAGTTCTTTCTCAGATAGAAGAGAATTTTGAATGTACTTTTGCTCATAACTGTATCTGTTTTATATCCTTCGTTATAATCGTTACACAATGTCACAAAGGAAAGGTTATTAATTGAATTATGAGCAGACAGAATTGAGACAACAGCGCACAAATCAGCGAGTTAGCATGAAAATCGTTACAATAATTAGACGTCGTTTTTTCTGTAACGATTTGGTAACGGAACTTTGTCCGAAGTGGGCTGTTTGATGTCCTTGGATTGGCACTTACAAGACATAAAAAAAGTCCACAATTCATTGAAATTGTGGACTTTGTCGCTTTCAGACTCTCAGTTGTCCTTGAGCCTCAGCGGTGCGGACGGGACTCGAACCCGCGACCCCATGCGTGACAGGCA
>ERZ779896.2031-NODE-2031-length-15029-cov-19.235542_pt1 | contig 15029 bp, 19 predicted proteins | sample MGYA00511067_ERZ779896 | MGnify/ENA primary metagenome ERZ779896 (study PRJEB29588, sample SAMEA2161597) | human gut metagenome | biome: human gut; feature: human-associated habitat; material: faeces | place: Denmark | collected 2008/2010 ... | reverse complement strand
AACGTACGGAAGGAGGTGCAGAGGATATGGGAAGTTTAACGCTTGCATATCCGTCCATTGCGGGGAAGACGGCGCAGGAGCAGCTGGAGAGTATGCGGCGGTATCTGTGCGGGATGGCGGAGCAGCTGAATCTTGCCGACTGGTCGGCACGGGCGGCGCTGACGGAGATCGCGCAGGCCATCGACGCGGACGGGCTTTCCGAGGAGGAAAAGAAGACGACGCTTTCCGGCTATGCGGCTTTAAAGTCCCTCATCATCAAGACGGCGGATTTTGCGGCGGCGAATTCGGAGGTCTGGTCGGCGAAGCTTGCGGGGAATTATGTCGCGGCGTCGGACTTCGGGACGTATCTGGAAAAGACGCAGCTGACGATCGAGGGCAATTCCGTCGGGATCAAACAGCTGTATGATTACACGGCGGGCGTGAACAACGCGTTTTCCGTGAATGCGCAGCAGTATATCAAGACGGGGCTGCTGTATTACAACGACGTGACGCCGGTGTACGGTGTGGGCGTGGGCAATATCGAGACGACCGTAACAGACGGCGGCGGAAGGATCGTCGACCGGACGAAAAACGAACTGCTGACCGTGACGCCGAAACGCATTTCCTTCTGGCAGGAGGGGATGGAGGTTGCGTATCTGTCGGAGAAGAAGCTGCATTTCCCGTCCGGAACACTGGAGGCGTACAACGCGAAGCTGACCGGGACGATCACGGCGGCGGCAGGCTCGGCCTTTGGGCCGTGGACGATTGCGGACGGGAGCATCTACCGCGTGGAAAACGCGTTCGGCAGCAGCGCGGGTATGTATTTCGGGACGGGCGGCCTCTCCGTATCAGACCGGTTTCAGGTGGACGCGAACGGATATCTGACGTGCTCCGGCGCGACGATCTCCGGCGCGATCAGGGCGACGAGCCTGAATGTGACGGGCGCAACCATCACGGGGCTTACGGTCGATGCGGCGAGTGTGACGGGCAATCTGTCCGCGTCGCGCATCAACGGCGGCATTCTGGATTTCAACAACTTTTCGGTCGATCACCTGTCGGCAAACGACATTACGACGGGGCTTTTATCGGCGGATTATATCAAGCTGGGCGGCGATATGGCGGTATACGATGCGCTGAACAGCGGTACTGTCGGCGGATGGCTCGGCTATACGACGGGCGCTTACGGCGGCGCGGGGATCCATATGCAGAGTGGGCTTGGCGAGGTCGTGGCGACGGCAAGCGGCGCGAAGCTCTGCTATGGCGGCAATACGCTCTCCGTCACGGAGGGCGGCGCGCAGACGAACTGCCGAATGGCGGTAGGCGGCGATCTGGTCGTGAGCGGCAGTGCGGCGCCGTCTGTTGACGGCGCGGGCTCGCTCGGGTTTTCCGATTACCGGTGGTCGGTCGTGTACGCGCAGACGGGCACGATCACTACATCTGATCGGGAGAAGAAGACGGACATTTCGTATGAGCTGGAACGCTATGACGCACTGTTTGAGAAGCTGCGCCCGGCGAGCTACCGGCTAAACAGCGGCACGTCCGGCAGGACGCACACGGGGCTTGTCGCGCAGGATGTGGAGCAGGCGCTGCGGGAGTGCGGATTGACGGGAAAGGACTTCGCGGCCTTTGTGAAAACGCCTGGAACGGACGGCGGCGCGGACTACGGCCTGCGCTATGAGGAGCTGATCGCCCTTTGTATCCGGCAGGTCCAGATGCTGCGGGAAAGAGTGAGGAAATTGGAGGAAACGGCATGAGTAAGCTTTCGAATGCGATCGGCGCGCTGCGTATGGGGCTGGTGGAGGCGATCAACGCCTCCGGGCTCCCGCCGTGCGTCGTCGGAATGGTGCTCGATCAGGTGCGCGAGCAGGTGCGGCTGCTCGAAGCGCAAGAGGACGCGGAAACAGAGGAGAAAAAGGAGGAGGACAATGGCGCTTTACAGAGTGCAGGGTAACGGAAAGGCTCCGGCAGGGCTGCAGGCGGGCGACGAGGTCGTGACGGGCGGCGGCACGTACCGCATTCTCGGCGTAAACGCCGACGGCAGCTACCGCAGCTCGCTCAGCAACAAATATCAGACGATCTATAACTATCGCGGCAGCTACGGGACGCCTTCTGCCGGTCAGACAGACGCGGCGCAGGTCAGAACGCCCGGCTATACGCCGTCCGGCGCGGCAGGCGAGGCAAAGGCGGCGCTGGACCGGGTGCTGTCGGAAAAGCCCGGCAGCTATACGTCCCGGTGGGACAGCGAGCTGGACGCGCTTTATGACCAGATCGCGAACCGGAAGGCGTTTTCCTACGATCTGGGGGCAGACCCGATGTACCGGCAGTACCGGGAGCAGTACCAGAGCGCGGGACGGCTGGCGATGGAAAACACGATGGGCGCGGCGGCGTCTCTCACGGGCGGCTACGGCTCAAGCTACAGCCAGCAGGCGGGGCAGCAGGCGTACAACGCGTATCTGCAGAAGCTCAACGAGGTCGTGCCGGAGCTTTATGCGCAGGCGCGCAGTCAGTATGACCGCGAGGGCTCGGCGCTTTCCGAGCGCTATGCGCTCATCAGCAGCCGTGAAAAGAGCGACTATGACCGCTACCGCGACCAGGTGTCGGATTATTACGCGGCACTGTCCGACGCGCGCGGCGCGTATCAGAGCGAGGCGCAGCGCAGCGAGAATCTGGCGCTGCAGTATGCGAAGCTGGCGAGCGACAATTACTGGAATGAGCTGAACTATCGCTCCGACCGGGAGGACGCGGCGAACGCGCAGTACTGGAAGCAGCTCGCCTACGCGGACAAGCAGGCTGCGGCGGCAGAAAAGGCGGCGCAGGCCCGGCAGAAGGCGGCGCAGGCGGGCACGGCGAAGGACAAGCAGACAAAGCGCTCGTCTTCTCTTGCCAGAGGCCGAGGCGAAAAGCGCGGCAGAACGGCGCCCGGCACGGCGCGCCGCGATGAGATCAACTGAAAAGGCCGGAAGGAGGAGAACAGATGACAAAGCTTCCGGGCGCAAAGCCAAGCCCGCGCATTGCGGGCGGTGTGCTGCGCTGGTATGCGGGCGATACGTTTTCTGTGACGCTGGCGCTGGAGCTGCGCGATCAGGACGGCGATCCGGTCACGGTCGGCGCGTCCGACAGTCTGACGGTCAGCTTTTTTGACGCGTCGCACGCGCCGGTGCATACGTTTCAGTTTGACCGCGTGACAGGCGGGCAGGCAACGCTGACGTTTGACGATACGGTCAGCGCAAAATTTCCGAAGGGTGCGTATTTCTATGACATTTTGTATACGCACGGCGACAAAACAACGCTTGCGCGGGATAACCGCGCGGCGGCAGAGTGAGGTGCGGATATGCGGGTAGAGATTCCGAATACGATCACAGCAACCATTGGCGGACTGATCTCCAGAGGCGTGAAGGCGGTTGAGGTCACGGACGGGGGACGGCTCGTCTTCACGCTGACGGACGGCAGCACCGTCGATGTTGGAAGCGTCGTGGGGCCGCAGGGCGAGAAGGGCAGCACCGGCGCGCAGGGCCCGAAGGGCGATACCGGCGCGCAAGGCCCAAAAGGCGAGACGGGTGCACAGGGGCCAAAAGGCGAAACAGGCGCGCAAGGGCCAAAGGGTGAAACAGGCGCGCAGGGTGAGAAGGGCGACACCGGCGCACAGGGTCCGAAGGGCGACACCGGCGCACAGGGCCCAAAGGGCGACCCCGGCGAACGCGGCCCGAAGGGGGAAACCGGCGCACAGGGTCCGAGGGGCGAGACTGGCGCGGGCTTTCTCGTGAAGGGGTATTATGAGACGGCCTCCGCGCTGGAAGCGTCCGTGCAGGCGCCGATGGCGGGCGACGCTTACGGCGTCGGTACGTCGGAGCCGTATGACATTTATATTTTCGACGGCGTAACAGAGAGCTGGATCAACAATGGGCCGCTTCAGGGCGCAAGGGGCGAAAAGGGAGACAAGGGCGACCCCGGCGCGGACGGTGCGCCCGGAAAGGACGGCGCACAGGGCCCGGCGGGCGCGGACGGTACGCCGGGGCAGGATGGCACAACGTTCACGCCGTCTGTTTCTGCAGCCGGTGTTCTCAGCTGGACGAACGACGGCGGGAAGCAGAACCCGGCCAGCGTCAGCATCAGAGGCCCGGCGGGGACACCCGGGCAGGATGGGTCTGCCGGGCCGGCAGGTGCGGACGGTGCGCCGGGACAGGACGGCACGACCTTTACGCCCCATGTTTCCGCAGCCGGTGTTCTCAGCTGGACGAACAACGGCGGAAAACAGAACCCGGCCAGCGTCAGCATCAAAGGCCCGGCGGGCGCAGCAGGCAAAGACCCGGAGCCGTTTTATGTGACCTGCACGCTGTCGGGGCAGGATGTGTACGACGAGGCCGTGGCGCACGATAAGACGTATGCTGAGATCCTTGCCGCCCATCAGGCAGGGCGGCCATGCCGTGCAATTTTGACGCTGGCCGGGAGCACTGGTGATGATACCGTGCTGCTTCCGCTGGCGGAGCTGAACGCGAACGCCACTGACGGGTATGTGAAATTTGCGCTGACAGAAATGACGCAGGGCGATACGCCGGAGGAACTGAGGGTCCGCTACGTATTGATCAATTCGGCGGATGCCGCAGAGGGCTTCTGGGGAACCAGATATACGCTGTCCGGCGATGAAAAATTCCTGCCGGATGTGACGGCCTCCGACAACGGAAAGTTCCTGCGGGTGTCCAATGGCGCATGGGCGGCGGCGACGATCACGAACGCGAATGGAGGCAGCTTCTGATGGCGGAATTTTTGACATTTGACACCGACCTCACGGCGGTCGCGAACGCGATCAGAGCCAAGGGAGGCACGTCCGCGCAGCTGGTCTATCCGAACGGCTTCGTGTCGGCGATTCAGGCGATCCAGACCGGCATCACGCCGAAGCTGGTCGTGACCACCTCTGCCGGGGCGGCAGTCACGGCAGTGAAGGGCTCCAAAACGGTCACGGGAACTGCCGGGACAGACGGAGTGTGCACGCTGGAGCTGCCGGAGGCAGGCGCGTGGAGCGTTACGTCGGCGAAAAACGGGGTGAATGCCGCGCAGAGCATCGTGATCGGCACGCAGAGCATGAAAATGCCCCTGTATCTCGACAGCTTTGCCGACAATACATGGGAAGAGATCATCGCGGTGTGCAGGACCGGGATCGCCCCGGACAGCTGGGCCGTGGGCGACAGCAAGACCATGAACATCGGCGGGACGGCCTATCAGGTCGATATCATCGGCAAGAACCATGACGAGTATGCGGACGGCTCCGGCACGGCTCCGCTGACGTTCCAGCTGCATGATTGTTACAGCGAAGCAAAGCAGATGTACAGCACCAACCTGAGCGGTCTCGGCTGGAAGAACACCGATATGCGCCTGACCTATCTGCCTGCGATTCTGGCGCTGATGCCGGCGGAGGTGCAGAACGGCATCCACGCGGTAAACAAGAAGACATCTGAGGGGGGCAACAGCACGACGATTGAGACAGTATCGGACACGCTGTTCCTGCTCAGCGAGGTGGAGATTTTCGGGACTGCAAGTTCTTCCGTAGCCGGGGAAGGAAGCCAGTACGACTATTACAAGGCAGGCAACCCGAAGATCAAGAAGAGAGAAGGCGTTGACGAGTTCTGGTGGGAACGGTCGTCAGCCAGCGGCGGTATGTTTTGCAGAGTCAGAGCAAACGGCCAGGCGGGCGCGTCCAATGCCTCAAGCAGCCTCGGCGTAAGCTTTGCGTTCTGCTTCTGAAGGGAGGAAGCGTATGGAATATCTGAAGGTAAACGGAACGGAGTACCCTGCGCACTTCTGCGGAAAGCAGATCGACCGCGACTGGGATGGCCGCGCGTCGAAAACCGTGACGCTTGCCATGCCGTATGCACAGGCTGTGCAGCTGTTTGTGGATGGGCTGCGCTGGGGCATCGTCCGGCGTGAGGCCGGCGCGGATGACGCGGCGCAGGAGCAGGACTGCTCCGGCTACTGCGTCGCAGGCCCGATCACAGACAACCGGGACGGGACGCTCAGTATTAAAATGGGCAGCTATACGCAGCTGGAGCAGGCGCTGCGGGAGCTGGAGGAGGCGCTGGCATGACGAGACTGGAACGGGAACTGCTCACGCGAATTAAAGCGCGGCTGGACGCGCTGGACCCCGGCGCGGCGGAGAAGCTGGCGGCCCTGCTGCCGGTGCTCAGGCGCTTCGCACAGAGCTACGCGGCGCTCGGGCCGGCAGCGAAAAAGACCATCGAAGCGCTGCTGCCGGAGCTGGCGGCGCTGCTGGAGGCGGCGGAAGGAGCGATGCAATGAGTGCGGAGCAGACGGGCGCATTCTTCGCGCTTGTAAGCGTGTGCAGCGGGCTTGGTTCCGTGCTGAGTCTGCTGCTGCTTCTGGCAAAGCCGGTGCGCGGGCGGCTGTTCGGCCTCAGCGCGATCCGGGAAGGGCAGCGCTGTATGCTGCGCGCGGATATGCTGGCGGCATATTATAAGCATAGGGAAGAAAAAACCATCCGGCAGTATGAATATGAGAATTTTCTCTATGAATACAAGGCGTATAAGGCGCTGCACGGCAATTCGTTCATCGAGCGCATTGCCCGCGAGGTCGCCGAATGGGAGATCGTGACATAGGCACAGGTACAGGAAAGGAGCTTTGGAGGTATGGAACAGTTTTTGAAGCGCATCGAAAATCTGCTGACGGTCAAGTCGATCGTGACGCTGGCGCTGACGGCGGTGTTCGCCTGTCAGGCGGTCAGGGGCGAGGTCAGCCAGGACTTTATGATGATCTATACGACGGTCATCGCGTTTTATTTCGGGACGCAGGCGCAGAAGCTGCAGAGCGGCGCGGAGACACGGCATGACGACGGCGCATCCGAGTAATTACACGAAGGGCCGCAGCGCACCCATCGAGTTTCTTGTGCTGCACTACACGGCCGGGCGCAACGACTCCGCCGCGGCGGGACTCAAATATTTTGAGTCCCCGCGCGGGGCCTCGGCCCACTATTTTGTCGACCGGAACGGCTGGCTGCAGTCGGTCAGCGACGAGGATACGGCATGGTCGGTCGGCACGGCGGGCGTTTATACGCAGAAGCACCCGCGCTGCCGCAACGGCAACTCGATCTCCATCGAGATGTGCTGCCGGTATGACGCGGGGCGCTACTGGCTGGAGGACGCGGTCGTGGCGAACGCGGCGCTGCTGACAAGAAGGCTGATGCGCAAGTACGGCATTCCGATCGAAAACGTGCTGCGGCATTATGACGTGGTCAGCAAGCGGTGCCCCGCAATGTGGGTGGACGACGAGAACGCGTGGCACGCGTTCAAACGGCAGGTCATGGAGGTGATGGAGATGACGAAGGAGGAGCTGCTTTCTCTGAAGGGAACGGGCGACCATCCGTCCGACTGGGCGCTGCAGGCGGCGCAGTGGGCCAAGGAGAACGGCATTTTTACCGGCGACAGCGCGGGCAACTTCGGCTGGCAGCAGCCGGTCACGCGCGAGGCCGTGGCGAAGCTGCTGTACGAATACGATCAGGCACGTAACGTTGACAGCGGCGCGGCGGACATGGTAAAATAAGCGGGAAGAAGGAACACGCGGAAAGGGGGGAGGCGGATGCTGGAGATTCTGCTGATCAGTGCGGGCGCGGTATTGGAGACGCTGTTCATCATGCGCTCTTATAAGCGGCGCGATGCGTCGTCTGTCGTGCTCAAGACCATGGCGTCGGTGGTGTTCGTGCTGCTGGGGCTGCTGGAGCTGCGGCGGATGGGGCCGAGTTTGTACGGATGGTATGTCGTGGCGGGACTGACGCTCGGGATGCTGGGCGATCTGCTTCTGGCGCTGCGGTTTTTGTCGGAAAAGCTGCACCGGCTGTTCTTCGCTGCTGGCTCCGTGTCGTTTTTTCTGGGCCATATCGTGTATATTCTCGCGATCCTGGCGCTCTGCCCGGCGGCGTGGCTGTACGCGATCCCCATCGCGGTGGTGGCGCTGGGCGCGGCCTGCTTCTACGCATACGCCAAGGAGGTGCGCGCGGGCAAAATTACGCCGCTCGGCGTGCTTTATATCGGCGGCGTTTTGTTCATGACGGCCTGCGCGGCGACGGGCGCGTTTATCGAGTCCAACCGGGCGCTGTTCCTGTTCTTTGTCGGCGGCATCTGCTTTTCGACGAGCGATAATATGCTGGTCGTGCTCTCCTTCGGCAAAAACGACAGCCCCTACCGCAACGCGGTTCTGCACGTGCTGTACTATATGGCGCAGATCTTTATCGCGCTGACGATCAAGTTTGTGTAAAGCAGCGCATTCGAAGCAAGAAACGGGGCTGTTTCGCGGCAGCCCCGTTGACAGTCCGCCAGTCCTGCGTATAATAAGCAAAGCATATTGCATGATGCACATCACGCAATATGCTTGACAGAAAAATAAAAACGCCAGACGCTCAGACGCAGTGCAATCCGATCAGGCCGGTTTGCGCTGCGTCTGTTGTTTTCGGGCCGGAAGCGATTGCAGAAAGGTCTTGCCGCGCGTGCTGGCTGGGAAATCAGGTGCAGGGACCATGCAGATACGAAAAATATGTCTGACTGCAGCAGTGACTGCGATCATTCTGTCCGCTGCTGCGGCGATCTGCCGCAGCTCCGCGTAACGCTCCCGGTCATATTGGTCCTTCCCATATTGCAGCCCGGCCTGCGCGATATCGTCCGTGTGGGAAAAGGCGGTGATGAGCGGCTGCATGACGCCGAAGGACAGCACAATGACCGACAGGAACGTCTCAGCAGACAGCGTGCCGCGCATGGAGAGCAGGCACCCGACCGGCAGAATGCCGAGCAGCGTCGACGGCAGGATCGCCATGCCCGCGCCGGTGCGTGATGTCAGGGACTATTGTGAATCTATGGGCGAGGATCTGGATGATTTCGAGTCCGATGTGGGCGCGAATTACAAGCTGCGCTATGAGGTGCAGGAAATCGATACGGCTTCCGAGCGCAAAATGAGCACCCTGACTCTGCTGCAGAGCGGCTGCTTTTTGACAGACTGACAAAAAATCGATGCAGAAAGGCGGATTTTTGGGGCGAATCTGCCATTGACATTTGCTGGCCAGCTGTATATAATGACCCCAGAAATCAGGGAAGGAGCCGACACGCGATGAAAAAGCTGTTTACCACCGCTATGATGATGCCCATGTGCATGCGCTGCATGTGCATGTTTTCGCGTACTCAAAAATCGGCTCGCTTTGTTTCATAAATTTCCATATTGGCAGTCAAACCGCCAATGCCGGAGCTGAGAAACGATGTGAGTTTCCCGGCTCTTTTTATTTGTCTCAGAAAACCTATTAAAACACTGTGGAAGGGGATTTCCCATGATCGAGCTGAAACACCTCGGCAAAATCTATTCCTCGGCCTCCGGCAGCGTGGAAGCGCTGAAGGATGTGAACCTGACCATCGCGGACGGCGAGATCTTCGGTATCATCGGCCTGTCCGGCGCGGGCAAATCGACGCTGGTGCGCTGCATCAATCTGCTCGAACGTCCGACCTCCGGCGAGGTCTGGGTCGACGGGCAGAACCTGACGGCGCTCAGCGAGAAGGCGCTTTTGCAGGTACGCCGGCAGATCGGCATGATCTTCCAGAGCTTCAACCTGCTTGAGCAGCGGTCGGTCCTGCGCAACGTCTGCTTCCCGCTTGAAATTTCCGGCACGCCGAAGGCGGAGGCAAAGAAGCGCGCGGAGGAGCTGCTGAAGGTCGTGGGCCTTGCCGACAAGGCCGCAAGCTTCCCCTCGCAGCTGTCCGGCGGACAGAAGCAGCGCGTGGCCATCGCCCGTGCGCTGGCGACCAATCCCCGGTACCTGCTGTGCGACGAGGCGACCAGCGCCCTCGATCCCAACACGACGCGCTCCATTCTGGAGCTGCTGCGCGAGATCAACAAGACGCTCGGCGTGACGATCATTGTCATCACGCACGAGATGAAGGTTATCGACCAGATCTGCGACCGCGTGGCCGTCATCGATAAAAGCTGCATCGCCGAGGAGGGCCGCGTGGCAGACGTGTTCACGAACCCGAAGTCCGATATTGCGCGCGAGCTTGTGCTCCCACAGGAGCGGCCGGTGCTCGATCCCACGACCGGCGGGCGGAAGCTCCGCCTGATCTTCAACGGCGAGGATACGCAGAAGCCTGTCATTTCCGAAATGATCCTGGCCTGCCGCGTGCCGGTGAACGTGCTGTTCGCCGATACGAAATCCGTCGAGGGCGCGGCCTACGGCCATATGATCCTCGAACTGCCGAACGACGAGCACGACGCGGAAAAGGTCGTCAGCTGGCTGAAAAACAGCGGACTGACGTGGAAGGAGGAACGGTAAATGGCTACCGAGTATTTCGTAAAGCTCTGGGATAACAACATTATCCAGCTGGGCATCTGGCAGACGGTCTACATGACCGCGCTCACCACGATCTTCGCGTATCTCATCGGCCTGCCGCTGGGCGTCATTCTCTGGGCGACGGACAAGGACGGGCTGCACCCCAATAAGGGCGTCAACACCGTGCTCGGCTTCATCGTGAACTTCTTCCGCTCCATCCCGGCAGTCATTCTCATGGTTGCCATGATCCCGGCGGCGAAGCTGCTGCTCGGCACCTCGACCGGCAACGGCGCGGTCATCGTCACATTGATCATCGCCGCCGCGCCGTATGTGGCGCGCATGGTCGAATCCTCTTTGAAGGAGGTTCCCGCAGGCGTGATCGAGGCCGCACAGGCCATGGGCTGCACGAATTTTCAGATCATCTGGCACGTGCTGCTGCCGGAGGCAAAGCCGTCGCTCATCTCCGGATGCGTCATTTCGACTGTTACCATTCTCAGCTACACGGCGCTGGCCGCGACGCTGGGCGGCACGGGTCTTGGACAGATCGCCATCATCCACGGCCACCAGAGAAGCCAGAAGCTCGTCGTCTGGGTCTGCGTGCTGCTGATTGTCGTGATCGTCCAGCTCATCCAGATCGTGGGCACCACTGTCGTTCGGAAGACCGATAAGCGCGCCCGCTGAAAGGAGCGTCCCATGAGACTGATTTTTGAGCGGCTGCTCCGCATCAACTGGCGATGCGGCCGAATGTGACCGAAGCCGTCCGCACGTCAGAAACAAACCGATTTTAAATTTTATAAAGGAGATTTTATCATGAAAAAGGTACTTGCAATCGTTCTTTCCGCTCTGCTGCTCGTCGCCGCGCTTGTCGGCTGCGCTTCCAAGAGCGAACCCGCTTCCAACGACAACAATGCTTCCGCCGATACCGCCGCTTCCACCGACGGCAAGCTCGAAACGCTGAAGGTCGGCGCTTCCTCCACCCCGCACGCTGAAATTCTCGAGCAGGTCAAGGACGCGCTGGCTGCCGAGGGCTATGACCTCCAGATCGTGATCTACGACGACTATGTGCTGCCGAACCAGTCTCTGGCTGACGGCTCGCTCGACGCAAACTACTTCCAGCATACCCCGTATCTGAACAGCTTCAACGCCTCCAACGGTACCGATCTCGTCTCCGCAGCCAAGATCCACTATGAGCCGTTCGGCCTGTACGGCAACGGTGTTGCCTCTGTTGCGGACATTGCCGCCGACGCAACCATCCTGATCCCCGCCGACGACTCCAACGAGACGCGTGCTCTGCTCCTGCTGGCGCAGGAAGGCCTCATTGAGCTGCCCGCCGATGCTTCCGCCGAAAAGGGCGTGACCACGCTGGATATCGTCGACGCGAAGGGCCATGACGTGCAGCCGCTGCAGGCCGATACCGTCCCCGCACAGCTGGCGAACTCCAACCCCGGCACCGTGGCCGTCATCAACGGCAACTATGCGCTGCAGGCAGGCCTCCACGCCGCTGACGCGCTCGCGATCGAAGATGCCTCCGGCGACGCGGCCCAGACCTACGCCAACATCATTGCCTGCCGCGCAGGCGAAGAAAACAGCGCCAAGATCCAGGCGCTCGTCAAGGCGCTCCAGTCCGACGCTGTGAAGGAATACATCGAAAAGACCTACAACGGCGCTGTTGTTGCGATCTTCTGATCCTAACGCATTTCCGCCCGGCTCCGATTTGGAGCCGGGCGGTTTCTCGTTTTGGGGCAGCGGTATCAACGGCCCTTGGAACAGGCGCGGCAAAGGTTGGCTCTATTCCAGCGCCTCGTACAGCGGGCGCAGCTCTTCGAGCTTGGTGAGACTGCAGGAGGCGTTCCATGCCATGAAGCCGCCGGTCAGGCCCTCTTCCCGCAGCGCGCGGATCTGGTCGCCGATCTCCTGCACGCCGTATTCGTTATAGGGCGGCTGGATGGCGTTATAGGCCTGGATCCAGGTGCGGTCGACTGCGGGCGTAGGCGTTTCGGCCTGCCGCTTGGCGGCGGATTCGGCCCAGTCGAGCAGCGTCTCATACGGATGCTCCCACGGGCGGTAGGTCCCATTGCGGGCAAAATGGTCGGGGTACGGCATACCGGAGATCACGTCGACGACATTGCTGACGGCTGGCCAGTACTGGCCGTAGGCCGTGACGTAGTTGCGGCTTGTCTCGCCGAAGACGTCCGCGCCGACGTAGACGCCGTATTCGTGCAGGATATCCGTGGCGTACATCAAAAAGCGCTGGATGGCCTGTGCCTTTGTCTCGCCGTATTCGTTGCGGAAGTCGATATCGCCGGAGGCCTCATATTGGTCGGTGTTGTCCGGGAAACGGACATAGTCGAACTGGATCTCGTCGAAGCCCATGGTCTGCACCGCGTCGATGGCCAGCGCGACCTTGTATTCCCATACGTAGCGGCAGAAGGCGCTGGGCCAGTAGCTGGCCGCGACATACAGCGGGTCGCCGGAGCCGTCGGCGATGGCGTATTCGGGATGATCCTGGCAGAAGAAGGAGTCGTTGAAGGTCGTCAGACGGCCGATGGCGTAGAATCCTGCGTCCTTGATTTTCTGAATGACTGCCTGATAATCTGCGACGGAGTTTTGGGCGTACTGATACGCCGTGGGGGAATACTCCTCGTATACCGGCGAATTGTAGCCGATGGACGTGCCGTCCATGATGTTGACAACGAAGGCGTTGATCTTCGTGGTCTTCGCATATTCAATGTACTTGTCGATGTCCTTTAAAATCGCGGGGTCGCAGGTGAGGTAGATCGCGTAACAGGGATTCGGCATTTTGTTATCCGCAAAACTGGCCTTCGTGCGCGGGAAATAGTCAAGGCTTTCCGCGTCGCCGCCGCCCCATTTGTCGCCGCGTCCGGCATGGATGGCGTAGACGCCGAAGCGGTCATAGACGTCGTTGGCCTCCTCCTGCACGGTTGAGACGTACTGGCCGCTGATGTAGCCTGTCTGGCCCTGATAGGCTACCTGATATAAATCAACGATGCCGTCCGTCGTACCCTCGTAGCTCAGAACCTGCAGCTCCGTTCCCTTTTCGACCAGCGTGCCGAGCTCGAGCGTGTTTTTGTCCAGACGGAGGTTCTGCGGCGTGCGGACATAGACGACCTTCTCTGCGATCACGGCGGAGGGGTCCTGCGTCAGGTTTTCCTCGGAGACATAGCCGCAGTCCAGCGTGGAGAAATAGGTCAGATAGTACCGGACGCCGTCGCGCTCGACAGAGCGGTCGGTCGAATACGTGATCTGCATCCCGCGCGCGACCGTTCCGGCCTCGGAAAGCTCCTCGGTATAATACGGGACCTGCGTCGTGATGGCGCAGATAAAGCCCGACTCATAGCGCGGCGTCTCGTCCTGCGTCGTCTCCGGCGCAGGCGCTTCCTTGGGCGCGGCCCCGGCGATCACGCAGACGAACAGAATCAGCGCGATCAAAATCAGGACCGTGATCATCACGCCCCAGGTGTGCTCGCGCAAAAACCGCCTCAGCTGCGCCAGCCTCTTTGCGCGCAGCTTCTGCTTTGCCGTGGCGGGCATTCGCTTTGTTCTGCGTAGTTTCATATACACTCCCAAGCGTCCGCGCAGCGGCGGGCGCTGTTTATCAAGATAAGGGCATTATACTACATTTTGATCAGGATTTCTACCTTTTTTGGAAGATCGTCCCTGATCTAGCCTGAATTTTCCCGCTTATTTTGCGTTTTTCCTCCACTTTGCGAAAAATCTCTTTTTTCTTCGACACGCATATGATAGGATAAGAGGCAAGATATCCTGTTCAAAGTGAGGCCATATTTATGCTTGGAGTTCTTGTCAACGCGCTTGCCATTCTCGCCGGTGGCTCGGTCGGGCTGCTGGCAAAGAAGGGCATCCCGGAAAAAATCACAAACGCGATCATGACCGCGATCGCGCTCTGCGTGATCTATATCGGCGTCAGCGGGATGCTGAAGGGCGAAAATACGCTCGTGCTGATCGTGTCAATGGTGCTCGGCACCGCCGTGGGGACGCTTCTGGATCTCGACGGGCGCATTGAGCGCCTCGGCGGCAGGATCGAGCGCCGCTTCCAGCGCGGCGGGAAGCGGACCCCCATCGCCGAGGGCTTTGTGACGGCGTCGCTCCTGTTCTGCGTGGGCGCGATGGCGATCCTCGGCAGCTTCAACGCCGGTCTGAAGCAGGACTATGAGCTGCTGTTCACAAAATCCCTGCTCGACGGCATTTCGTCTTGTATGCTGTCCGTCTCGCTGGGACTGGGCGTGCTGTTTTCCTCCGTGCCCGTGTTCGTGTATCAGGGTCTGCTTGCCCTTCTGGCGCACGTGATCGCGCCGCTGCTGTCCGACGCGGCCATCGCGGAGATCACGTGCTGCGGCTCGGTGATGATCCTCGCCATCGGCCTTAATATGCTGCACCTCACGAAGATCAAGACCGCCGACCTCCTGCCAGCCGTGCTGTTCGCGCCGGTACTCACATGGGCGTTCTCCTTCCTGCCGCTGTGACTCCGCAGCGGTCTGGTTCAGAAGCAACTGGCAGCAAAACCGCACGCACCCAAGCCGGACGCTCCTGGCTGCTGCTTCTCTTAAATGAGCTCCCGGCCATACCGGCGGTTCCCACGGTTTCCCTTGCAAACACTGGATTTTGTGGTATGATAAGAAAAAATAACATTGATGAGGTTTTTCTATGATCACCATTTCCAACCTTGCCATGCAGTTCGGCGGCTCTGTGCTGTTCAAGCAGGTCG
>ERZ779896.2028-NODE-2028-length-15049-cov-2.658930_pt1 | contig 15049 bp, 13 predicted proteins | sample MGYA00511067_ERZ779896 | MGnify/ENA primary metagenome ERZ779896 (study PRJEB29588, sample SAMEA2161597) | human gut metagenome | biome: human gut; feature: human-associated habitat; material: faeces | place: Denmark | collected 2008/2010 ... | reverse complement strand
GACCGCCAGATATCCCGCACTCTCCAGACCGAGCCCGTCGATATTACGGTGAAAGCGCTTCCTCCTGTTCCGAAAGGACAGTTCTTTACAGGGCTTGTAGGGTCATGGCGTTCGGAAGTCACCATTACGCCGCCGCCTTACAAGGTGGGGGAACCGGTTACAGTCAAGATCAATTTCCGGGGAACGGGTTCTCTGGATACGCTGCGCGCGCAGACACTGGACTTGAAAGGGTATCGCGTTTATCCGCCTGAAATCGAAAAAGGGCGGAATTCCGCCGAGGTCCGTTATATCATGATTCCGACGGAACAGAACGACACGGGGAAAGACAATCTGGTGCTTCCGCCTTATTCCACATTCAACCCGGAGACAGGCGAATATGAGGCGCAGTCATTCAGCCGTAAGCTTGAAATCGAGAAAGGGACTTATTCTGCGGCGTCCGTGGCGGCGGATTATACTGCTTCGCCTGTTTCGCCCGGAACAGATGCCGTGCAGTCTCAACGCAGACCGGAGGAGATTCTGTATCTCAAACCGCTTGATCAGTCCGGCGTCCGTATGCCGCTGTTCAGGAATGTGCTGTTCACGGCTGTCCCGCTGGTGATTCTGAGTATGCTTTTCTGGATCATCTGCGAGATTGTGCATCTCCGCAGGCTGGCGCTGATGAACGATCCGTCGATTCTCCGCAAAAATGCGGCGAAGAAGCGCAGAGGTGAACTGTTCGCCAGGCTCAGGGCGCTCAATCCGCAGGAAATTCCGGCGGAAGCGACAGGGGATATTACCGGCTACATCACGGATCTGCTGGATTTGCCGCAGGGAACCGATCTCAATGAAGCTGCTTCTGCCGTCAGGGGAAAATCCCCCGAATTGGCGAATATGCTGGAAGAAGTTGCGCAGTCCGCATGGATGCCTTCTAAAAAGACACAGTTTACGGATGAGTTCAGGCAACGTCTGATCAAAGCGCTTGCCAGACTTGCTGCGGTTGCCGTCATTCTGGGAATATTCCCGTTGCAGGTGATGGGGGCTGATGTCTCGCTCGTAAAAGGACCGGCCGTCACGAACAGTGCGGAAGCCATGACCGCTTATGATTCCGGCAAGTTCGAGGATGCGGGCAAATACTATGCGTCGCAGCTTGTGAAATCCCGTCCGTCCGCCCGTGTCCTTTACAATATGGGCAACTGCCTGTATAAACTCGGTGATCTGCCGAGGGCGTTGATCTGTTATGAGCGTGCTTCGCGTCTTGCTCCGCGCGATTCGGATATTCTTGAGAATCTGAACCTTGTGCGCCGCAAGCTTGGACTGCCGGAAAAATATCTGATTGCCTCGCCTGCGGATATCCCGCCTTATCTGCGTGATTCCCTGCGCCCGGACGAGTGGCTGCTTCTGCTTTCGTTCGGCGTGGCGCTGATTTTTATCGGGCTCGGCATAAGACGTCTTGCAGAAAAGCGTCTGCCGTTCAGGATTCTTCTGATAAGCGGACTTGTCCTGATCGTGATTTCCGCCGCGGCAGTGGTGTCGCAGAAAATGACGACTTACAATGAAAGATATGCGATTGTCACAGTCCGCAACGTTCCGGTTTATTCTCTGCCGTCCGAAAAATCCGGGCGCATTGAAATGAAACTCAAGGCGGGGGAGGAATTGATGATCGGTGAACGGCGCATGAATTGGGTCCGCATCCGTTCCGGAAATGCGGAGGGCTGGGTTCCGGCATCCGATGTCACGAGTCTGTGGACGCCGGGCAGTATTTCCACGAATTGACATTTGAAAAAAGAGTGTTATAGTAACGGAAACAACCAAGGGGGGTAGTTATGAAAAAAACAACACTGTTTGCGGCAGTTGCCTGCGCGGCGCTGCTTTCGTTCCACACGGATGCGCTTGATCTCACGTTGAAGAACGGCAGAGAGCTTCCGAATGTCACAATCGTCAACACGGCAAAGAACAGGGTTACGCTGGTCACGACCGCATCGAATGGGGTATCGACTCTGCGGAGTATCCGGTTCTCCGAGTTTTCGGATCAGTCTCTGAATGCGCTCAAGCAGTATTTCATGGAGAATATCAATTCCTACATGGAACCTGCGCGTTCGGAAAAGAGAGCGAACTTCAATGCGCTTCAGAATCTTCAGCAGTATTCGGCGGCGCAGCGGCAGAACAGTAATGCACTCCAGCAGCAGGTGCTCTTTTCCGCGGCTCCGGCGATCCGGTTTTCTCTGAGACCGGTTTTCCCGAATCAGTTTACGACTCCTCCGGCTCAACAGCCGGGCGGCGGAACGACGGATTCGCAGATCATTCTGCCGACATATCCGCACAATATCAATTTTCTTTCCCTGGGGATGATTACCGGCGGAAGTCTCGGTATTGCGACCTCGGCAAATGATACGGCGAGTCCGCTGGTCAACCATTACGGGAGAATTTATCTTTACGGAGTGAACTCGCCTCAGAATACAGACTGGACCGGAACGGTTTATCCGACCTCCAAGACCATTATTTTCAACGGTGTCACTTATCCATGCTATGCTGTCAGTCAGGCAGCGGCGAACGAAATCAGTAACAGCAATCAGTAAACTGATCGCGCGAAGATTCAGCGGCAGAGGGCGGAATTTCCGTTCCCTGCCGTTTTTTGGGGACTTTCGTCTCCGGGCATTTCCTGTCTTTCTGAAAAAATTCTTTTTCTCTGTAACCTTTCATTGTTTCCTGCGTTTACAGGGTGTAACAATTAACAGGGAGGAATGCAAAATGAAAAAAATCAACGACAAGATTCTGGAACTCAGCAATGAAGACCTCGACATGGTTGTCGGCGGAGTGTTCAACCAAAGCTTCATCCAGCAGAATAATCTTCAGGTTTTTACGGGGAAAAGCGGGGCGCAGGGACTTCGTGTCAGGATTCATTCCAGTGATCCGCTGGTAAAGATTGTGATGGGACACGACGTTTCTTTCATGGGAATATCTTCGGAGAAGACGCTTCGCACCCAGTTTTCCAAAGCGGATGTGAGCTCCATCGATATTCTGGACAACAACGGCAAATGGGTCAACTTCCCGCCGGACAAGGCGAAAGCCCTGCTGGGATGACGGATACAGATTGAATCATAATGCCGTCTGGACTTACAGAATAAGCCGCGGACAGCATTATGATTTTTAAAGCCTGATCAGAACCATGCGGTCCGGAGTGAAGTATCCGAGGTTCAGGCGCTGTTCATTCGGATAATGTCCCGCCGGATAATGTTCCGAGTGAATCCCCTGTGCATCGGTCCAGTAATGCTCGATTCCGAAGTAGATTTCGTTGTCGCCTGTCATTGCGCGCGGAATTGCCGCCGTGATTTTCTTCACTCCGTTTTCATCTTTCGATTCTATATGCGCCGCATCGGAGGAATCTGCCGCGGTCCCGTCGTTGCCGATGAAAATACGCCAGGGGGTGCGTTCTCCTTTGCGATCCATGAGAAACAAGGCAGTCGTTTCATTTTCTCCGCTGTTGTTATTGCGGCGGCATTCAATATCAAATATTACGTTTTCAATATCCGTTTTCATGCTCCATGAGATATTTCCGGCATGGTAGACGGGACCCACCGTATGGATTTCCTCCTGTTTTTTCAGGAAATCCCCCGCGGGGATTCCTTCCCGTATCTTCGTGCGGCATTCGGCAAAATCTTCTGCAAGGATCTCTTTCAGTACCGCCACGCGCCAGCGCAGCTTTTCCGGGAAATATTTGTAGACTTCCGCCTCGGAATGATAGCCGAGACGGGAATCCGCCTCGCAGAGTTCCGCCAGTCGGAGACTGTTTCCGATTTCCTCTTTCACGATGGCTTCCAGGCGGTCCAGAAGCTTTTCCGCATCCGCAGGGGAGTCCAGCAGGCGGTTCCTGAGCGAGTAAAATTCGAGAATGTTGGCGCCGGAACGGAATTGAATGTCAAGCGCCTCATACAGCGAAGCGTCAAGCATCCGTTCGGAACGGTCAAGATATTCGCGGCTGAATGTGTTGAATTTTTCCATGCCTTTGTGCCAGCCGTCCGCGATTTTCCTCGTAAGGTGCATGGTTTCCGGGAGTTCATGGTTGAACATGCATTCACCGACTGCATCGCCGGCGGGAGCATAGTCCGGCTTCCAGGTGCGGGGAAGCTGCTTCATGACCTGTTTCAAATGCAGGGGCCAGACCGGTCCGTCGTGCATCGGCCCGTAATACTGGAACTGGATATCAAGCGGATAATTGGAGTAGGCATCCGCGAAGTCGTTCCAGATTTCAGCCATATCCTTTGCATGGGCGCCCCATTCGCTGAATGCGAGTTCTTCGAGAAACTCTTTTTCCGGGCGCGTGAAATCTTCGAACGCGAGATGCCCCGCCGCCTTGTTCATGAGTCCGGGATAGTTGCCGAAATACCAGCACTGCATGACGGAGGATACGCCGCAGAGTTTCATTTCCCGGTATTTCCTGTAAAGAAGTCCGGGGACGGGGACAAACGGGACGGTCGCGACTTCATGGGAACAGCCGACCTGGATTTTTGCGGACAGTGCGGTTCCGGCTTTTGCCGCCCGTCCGGCGATTTCCCGGAAATCCTGCGACGGTCCTGTGTAGGAGAGCCAGTAATCTCCGCCTTTCCGCGGTTTGCCCAGTTGCATTTTCGTGCCGTTGGATTCCAGATTATATTGCAGGATCACATTTTCCGGCGTGTGTTCCGCAATCCGGAACACCCATTCGGAACGGCTGGTCGGATGCGCCATGTAGAGCCAGCTGATCAACTGTGCCGATTCCGGCATTCCGCTTCGCATGGCGCTCAGGCTGCGGAACAGGATTTCCCATTTCGGAACTGCTGCGCAGCGGGGGCATTTGACGGGAGATTCGTTGACTACGTTTGCGCTGCTCAGGCAGGTGGTCGGGCGCTCCCCGTAACTGATGTTGAGGATTCCGCCGAGCTTCGGCACCTGCGTGAAAAGATCTTTGACCGACTCATAAATGTACTGCCGCCCCGACTCCGTGGAAGGGCAGAATGCGAAACGGTCCCATGTCGGCGCGCCTTTCAGCTCCGGATGCTTTTCCAGCAGAATGTCGCCGGGGAAAAGCCCTGTGGGTTCGATGCAGAAAGCCCAGGTTCTGATTCCGTAACGCAGACAGCGGCTTACCGTGTCCCGGAGTTTTGCGAGGCGTCTCTCCCGATCCGGAGACGGAAGGCAGAACGATGTCCTGCAAAGGTCGCGGAATGCGATCGTCAGCCATAATCCGTTGACGCCTTCTCCGGCGAGTCTGTTGAGGTATTCATCCGGATAATAATCCATTTCGTCCATGAGTTCGTCGCGGAAGAACGGTGCCCGTTTGATCGGGCCGAAAAAACAGCGTGAAATTCTGTTCCCGAGCCAATGCCGGAACGTCCGTTCCCCCTTTTCCATAAACGGTCCCCGGTTTCCCCGCAGTTCATCGATGAACGCATAAATGCCGCGCCGGATTCCTTCCGCGTCCCCGGCTTCGATGCAGATTTCCTGTTCAGTGATGCGGAATCTGTAATCTTCGCCGGAGAGTTCCCCGCATTGCAGGGTTCTGACCGGAAAGCCGCCTTCCGGCAGTTTTGCCAGAAAAGACCGGAATACGCGGTTGACGGTTTCCAGTGAACCCGCATCAGGGAATTCCGGCTGGAAACGGATGCCCTGCCGGAGATCAAGTTCATGGTTGCCGGGTTCTGCACCCGCTGTCCATTGGACCCGGTATTCGAAAGGCTGTTTCAGTTCCTCAAGGAACAGCCACGCTTCGCGCCCGCGCGGAGAAGGAAAATCAGGGAGCATGGTTCCTTACTTTCCTGCTTTCATTGCATTGATGCTTCCGAACAGGATGTCTGTGTAATCGGTCATGATGCCGCGGAGTCCCCAGGAAATGAAGCGACGGTTGTCTTCGTCCGTATTGGAACAGAACATATTCGCATGGAGCCCGAGTTCTTCCGCTTTCCGGCAGAATTCCGGCGTGATGTCCGCCGCGACCGGTTGAATGATTCTGGTTCCGAATTTTTTCTGCCGTTCCAGTTCCGCCGTATCCATCTTGATTCTCCTGTTGCGCGGACAGGTTTCGATCTCCGGGTCGATGGCGCGCACCCGGAGTGAGTCGTCATAGTTGTCCGTGACGAAATATGCGGTTTCATACATGTCATACTGTTTGAAAAGATCGCAGATGGTTTTCAGGAACGGGTCTGACGGACGGGTCAGTTGGATATTCATGAAGACCTCGTTTTTCAGTTCGGACAAAACCTCCTCGAAAGTCGGGATCGGCATTTCCGGGTATTCGGGCTCCTCCATGCGCTTTCCTGTCTCATGCCCGCCACGGAAATAGGAGAAATTGAATTTTTTCAGTTCCTTCAGAGTGTAATCCTCCGGGCAGCCATGCGCGTTGGAAGTCCGGTCCAATGTCGGGTCGTGCAACAGGACGGGAATGCCGTCGGCGGTGGGGCGGAGATCGAATTCGATAATATCCGCTCCCGCCCTGATTGCCTCCCGCATTGCCGTCAGCGTATTTTCCGGGTATCGCCCGGAAAAACCGCGGTGTGCGGTTACGATCGTCCGTTCCGTTTTCCGGTAAAGTTCTTCTAGATTCCGATGTTTCAACATAATCATTGTTCCATGTTTTATTGTCAACGGCAGATCAGGTAACACGGCTGCCAGATGCCGCCCATTCCGCCGGAATCATGCACGCGCACGACCAGCGTCTGCACCGGTTTGCTCCAGTCGATTGCCCGGGTGATCGGAATGGAGAAAGGATGTTTCCAGTCCTCCGTGCCTTTGCGGAAGATCCGCTCTCCGGCTTTTTGGCCGTTGAGATAAACCCAGGCGGATTCATCGACCGCTCCGAAGTAGACTTCGATTTCCCGTCCTTTCCATTCCGGGGGAATGCGCAGATCAAGTCCGTAATATCCATAGCCGTCATAATTTTCAAGCAGCTTCTGCAGTTTCGGATGCATTCCTGAATTCTTCTGTTTTTCCCATCCGGCGTTTGTAAGAACCGGTTCCCACAGGGAACGGATTTTGCCGATGGGGAATGCCTCCCACTTTTCTCTGACTCCTGCATCCCCGGGGTCCGGGCTGAAGAACCATTTCAGCGGCAGGCTCTTATATCCGTGGAAACTGCGGAACCGATCCGCTTTCGCGATTCCCGCGACATCTCCGTAACGGCCCTCCAGCGTAGCCATCCGGTTCCAGTCGAACATCAGGTCTTTGTGGTGTTTGCAGCGGAATTCCAGCAGCTTTGCCGCCTGTTTCTGCTTTTCCTCCTGCTTTGCGGTGCATGCCAGGAAGAAAAGCCGGAAATAACGGTTTGCCAGTTGAAGCATCTCCACACGCCTGCGGTCCTGCCCGGAAAGCTGTTTTGCCGCCGCCCGCGCGAGAATTGCATCCGTTTTATCGAAATCGGAAAGCCGGAAGTAACGGTGTATGTTCCACATGAGCCCGCGCTGATAATTTCCGTAAAGTCCGAGTTTCGCAATTTCCTTGCGGTCCGGGTAAATCCGGTTATCCCATACGTTCTGCCTCCAGTAACGGTAATACTCGCCGACTTCTTCCGCCGCCTTGCCGAATCCCGCATAGTATTCCTGCTCATGCTGCTCGAAAGTGTCCTCCGGATGCGTATGTGCGCGGGCGAGAATGAAGTCCGCGATTCCGACTGCGGGCCAGAAGTTGTGGGAACTGTCGTAATCAGTCCCTATGATGCCGTATTTGAAGCCGAGCTTGAATGCTTTGAAAAGCTGTTTTTCTCCCCCGGTCGGAAGTCCTATGCTGATGGCGTGATGGTCGTTGGGACGCAGGAAAAGCTGTTTTGCCCCTGCTTCCGCCCAGGCGCGGTAGTTGGCTTCCGCACCGGGGAGGTCGAACTTGCTCGGGACGAAACCGAGCACCAGTTGAGGACTGACTTTCTCGCGGCGCGGCGCATTCTTGTAGACGCCATAGGCATAAGCCGTCGCAATGACATCCGGGCGGTGGCGCGATGCCAGTTCCAGAACCTTGTTCGCAAAATAGACGTAACGGTCGCTCAGGTCGTCGTCCCATTTCGCGCCCGGCGCGGGAGGCATGTCCAGCTTGCGGCATTCAGGGCATTCGCAGTAGCCGCCCCAGTCGTTTTCACAGATGTTGATGCACTTCGGCATATTCCGCTTGCGCCATTCTTCGACGATCTGCTTATGGAGTTCCGGGTTGCTGACGCACATCTTTACGGTATCCGGCATTCCTGCGTTTTTCGGTCCGCGCTTTCCGTTGATGAGCGAGAAGTATTCCGGATGGGTTTTGCCGTATTTCTTCCACCAGTTTGTGAAAGCGTGTCCGTAACTCAGCGACAGCCCGGAGCCCATGCGCATCCTGAGATGCCACATTCTGATCTCTTTGAGCTTTGCGTCATATTCCTGTTTCGTGAGGTGCATCTCCTTCGGCAGATTGCTGTTGTAGCCGCGATTGGCGATGATGAACTGTCCGGGCATGTCATATGGATAGCCATTGTATGGGAAAAGTTCATGCCGTATCCGGCGCTGCGCCAGCCGTCCCGGCGTCCAGTGCCCCGAAGTCTCCTCCAGCTTGAGCATTTTCATCTCTGGATAGGAAATTCCGCGGTCGCCGGGTTCGATCCAGCGGACCTTGAACTGTTTTTCAAGAAAATCGTAAACGGCAAACGCGGTTCCGTTTCGCGGTCCTCCGTAAATGTGAACCCCGTTCCGGGAGACTTGCCAGCGGGCTTCTTCCGGCTGGAGCCCGGCATCGGACGGAGGATTGCCGAGCGTAAATGCGAACTGTCCGTCCGCTTTGCCCTGAATCGGGATTTCCACGCCGGTGATGAGTTTCAGATGTTTCTGCAGTTCGCCTGCGGCGAGTTTTTCTGATCCGGGAGCGACGATTACCGCTTTGGCGGGATCAATTTCCAGCGCTGTGCAGCAGAGTGACGCGCAGAACAGGATTACGGGCAGCAGAAAATTTTTCATGGAGACTCCTTATTGTTCTGAAAGTTGCAGATCTTTGATTTCAATTCTGTCATCCGGTGCAAGATAGCCGGCGTTCAGATGGAACATCAGTGCGGACGTATTGGCGCGGGTCGTAAACGGAACGGAAATTTTCCGCCACTCCTGACCGCCGTCATAACGCTTGAAAGTACGTCCGTGGTAGAGAGCGCTTTTCCCGAATGCTTCGCGGACTGCAATCTGCAGGGACCCGCTGATCTTTGCAAGCCGTATCTGGAATGACAGAATCATTTTTTTGTTTTGAAGCTCCTCCGGAGGCCGTTTGAGCACCTGCATGAGTTTTGTGAAGTTTTCGGAGTCCTTCTGCGACTCCGGCATTCCGGAAAGGATGATCACACCGTTTTCCGAAACGATTCCGGCGCGCGGCGATTTCCAGAAGCCTTTGAACTCATTTTCTCCATTCGGATTGACGATCAGATTTTCCACGCAGAAACAGATCGACGCAGTAAGGCAAAACAATGCTGTCAGGATTTTTTTCATGATGAAATCCATATTTCCTTTTGTTGAGAGTTTTATTTTAATTCAGAATTAATATGCAGTCAAACCATTTTTCCCGCCGTCGGAAAATGTCAGAGAACTCGTCCGACATAGGGTTCCCAGTAGATGAGGTTTTCCGGGCGGACCCTCACGATGTTGATTCCAAGATCTTCTGCATAGGACATCTTGCTTTTGAACATTTCCACATGAAAATCGGCAAACAGGATGTTCCATGCTCCGTTGTGGTTGCGCAGGGGACGGTAACGCAGACTTCTCTCATTGATCGCGCAGGTAGGCTTTTGCTTCGGATCGGCGCCGTCTCCCATGAAAACGACTTTGGAATGATGTTTGATCTGCCCATTGCGCACCGGTGCGACTTTAGAGCCATTTTTGTAGTCATAGTAAAAGAAATAGTTCATTCCGTATGTGGTACCCCACATCTGATCTTTATCGGCATCGGAAAGCCGGGTGATGTCATAGTTCGGACAACGCAGCGACGGCAGAGGATTTTTCTTATCGAAACTTCCGGTGGAGGGCAGGTATTTATGAATCTGAAGCAATTCGGACCAGTATCTGTCCGTTGTTCCATCGTCCCGTTTCCCTTTCAGAGGGAGCATGTATTCCTGATAGTCGTTGCTGTAAGAGGCTCCGGCGACTCCGAGCTGCTTCAGATTGTTGATGCAGGAAATCGAATGCGCCTTTTCCCGCGCCTTGTTCAACGCCGGCAGAAGCATTGCCGCCAGAATCGCGATGATCGCAACCACGATGAGGAGCTCTATCAGGGTGAAAATCCTTGTTTTCAGCCTGCAAAGTAAGAATATCGAACAGGGAACACGGAAGGAAGAAGGAAGAAAAACATTGGAACAATTCAATAATGGAATGCGGCTGCTTTTTTTGCATGTAAAATCTTGCTTCGATATCAGGGGAGTGAAAGCGTCTTTCCCAAAGGACAAGTTGATTTTCATCTTGATTCCGCTCCTTGGCGTTTTTTCATTTTTCATTTTTCATTCAGACCGGGACATTAAGATAAATGTTCCTTTTTTCCTGTTCAACCATCCGCACGTAAAACTGACGGACTCCTGACCATGCTGAAACAAAACCGATTCTCAGGAGAAGAAACGGGATGTAAATTCTTCTCCTGTTTCATGACTTGGATATTATACGATATTTCCCGGAATTATGAATAGACAAAATAGCAAAAATGATGTATAATAGTGATAAAACATCAAAAAAAGGAGAATCTCGTGAAATTTACGGACCGGACAATTCAGAGTTTGACGATCCCCTGCATGAGGAAAGTCAGGATCGGAGAAATTGACCAGCCTTTCATTCTGCTGAATGCAAACAGAACCAGGCTTTCCGACTACAAGCGTAATATCGTGCGTGAAAATTATCCCTTTTACACCTTTGAGCTGGTGGAGGAGGGCAAGGGGGTTGTGGAGATCGACAATGTGGCTTATGAGGTGAAAGCGGGCGACGTCTACTTCCTGCCGGCGCTCCATACGCATCATCTTTATACGTTTCATGACACCCCGTGGATCAAGTCCTATTTCGTGACATACGGGAAACTGGTGGAGAATCTGCTTGCCTCCTACGGTTTATCCGCCGCATTTCATTTTCCCGGATGCGACCGGGAGGTGTTTCTCCCGATTTACTCGGAGATGATTGAACTCTCTAAAGCCAATGCTCCGGATCTCAATGAAAAAGGGGCATTGCTGACCCATCGCCTGATTTCCCTGCTTGCGCGGCAGAGATTGAGCTCACCGCGTTTTTCGATCCCGGTTCTGGAGATCAAATATTACATCGACCGGAATCTCTATCAGCATTTCCGCCTGAAAGACATTTCAAAGGCGCTGGGGATTTCCGTCCGCCATATCATCCATCTTTTCAAGACCGAAACCGGGCAGACCCCCTATGATTATCTGATCGAAAAGAGAATCCGCCTCTCGGAAAATCTCCTGGCGAATCCCGCCATGACGATCTCCGAGATTGCCGCGCTTCTCAATTTTACGGACCAATATCATTTTTCCCGGATTTTCAAGGCGCGCAACGGCATTGCCCCGTCCGTCTACCGGAAGAAGCTTGTGCCGAAGCCTTGACGCCCGCGGGGAAAATCATCATGGAATCTCGAACTCTTTTTCCATGGAGTTGAAATTCCGGTATCCGTCTTTTGTCACGACCACCAGATCCTCAAGGCGGATTCCGCCCCACTCCGGATAATACAGCCCCGGTTCCACGCTGATGACGTTCCCGCTCTGAAGCGGTTTCCTGTTGAGCGGAGAGACGCGAGGGCCTTCATGAATTTCAAGCCCGACGCCGTGCCCCAGCCCGTGAATGAACCCGCACGGCATGCCGTCGCGCCCGCGTCCCGTCTGGAAACCGAGTCCCGCCATCGTCTCCGACGCCGCGATATGGACATCCGCCGCAATGACGCCTGCGCGAATCATGGACATCGCCGTTTCCGACGCTTTCTTCACGGCATTGTAGGCGCGCATGACGGACTTCGGCGCCTTGCCTTTCAGGAAAGTGCGCGTCATGTCGCCCCAGTAGCCGCTGGCGTCGCTCCGCGGAAAAATATCCGCCACAACGGGTTCGCCCGCCTTGACGGGACCGCTTCCGATGTTATGGGGCGCGGCACTCTGAATTCCGCATGCGATAATGGTCCGCGACGCCGTATACCCCATCTTTTTGAAATTTCCTTCCAGTTCCGCACGCAGAAAATCGCAGGTGACGATTTTTCCGGAGAGTTCCAGATACCCCTGCGCATTGATTTTTGATTCGGAGAGCATCCGGTGAAGACAGCGCATCATCTCCTCCGTGGCATGGACCGATTTCCGGATTTCCGCGATTTCAGTTCTGTTTTTCCGTTCGCGCTGCGGGAAGAACGGGGATTTCGCGCAGACGAGTTCAATTCCCTCTTTGGAGAGCTCCAGGGCCGTCTTCAGCGGGAAACGCTCCGGAACGCACCATTTGGAGACGCCGAGGTATTTGCTGAAAAATGGCAGGAAAGGACGTTCCGGGCCGCATTGGCTCATCAGGTCGGAACGGTCGATCACCTCCACCCCTTTTTTCGCTTCCGCACATGCCCGCGAATATTCCAGGGGAGAGACCACAATCCCTTTGCGATCCTCCGTTTCAAAATAAAGGAACTCATCGGGCGCATGAAAACCGGAGGCATAAAGGATGTCCGCAGACTCATCGGATGAGGCGCAGATCAGTTTCGGTAAAAAAGTTTCGTGCTTTTCACTTGAAAAATCTCTGTTTTGACGCATAATAATACTCCAATCAAGTTTTTGTCGACGGATCAATATAAATCCGGTTTGGCGGAGACGCAAATCAAACGGAGAGAAAATGGCAACACCTTTGGAAATGACGCTTGTTTATGCTTCCGGCGCAGTGGTTCCGTATCTGATCGGTTCGGTTCCGTTCGGGTTCCTGATCGGGAAAATGAAGGGATTGGATATCCGCACACAGGGCAGCGGCAATATCGGCGCCACGAATGTTACGCGCGTGATCGGAAAGAACTGGGGAAAACTCTGTTTCCTGCTTGATCTGATGAAAGGCATTCTGCCGGTTGTGCTGGTCAGCCTGCTGGTGAGGCGGGGGACTTTCGACGATCCTTGCGGAATTCTGCCAGCCATTGCCGCGCTTGCGACAGTCTGCGGGCATATCTACCCGGTCTACCTTCATTTCAAGGGCGGCAAGGGGATTTCGACCGCCGCCGGCGCGATTCTCGCGTTGAATCCTCCGGCGCTGCTTTCGGCGGGCGTGCTGTGGGTGATCGTTTTCCTGACTTCGCGCTATGTTTCGCTGGCAAGTATCGCCGCGGCGGTTTCTCTGCCGGTTTTCGCATGGATCATGAAAACGGCGGGAGTATGGACTTATTCTCCAACGGAAATGATTCTGTTCTGTGTGCTGGCGGTGCTGGCGGTGGTCCGGCACAGTTCCAATATCAGGCGTCTGCTCAACGGGACGGAAAGCCGTTTCGCAAGGAAAAATGAATCTTGGAAAAAGGAAGAAAAATGAATCGGCATATTTCAAAAACAGCGGTTCTCGGCGACGGCGCATGGGGAACTTCTCTTGCCCTGGTCCTGCTTTGGAACAAACATGATGTGACCCTCTGGGGACCTTTCAAAGAAAATATCGACGCGATCAACGCGACCGGCGACAATCAATTTCTCAAAGGCGTGAAACTCCCGAAAGAACTGCGTGCCGAGGCGGATATTGCAAAAGCCGTTGCGGATGCGGACCTGCTGGTTCTTGCGTCTCCGTCGCAGTATATGCGCAAGACTCTGAATGCATTGAAGCCGCATTTCAGAAAGGAGCAGCACCGTCTGGTCGATATCGCCAAAGGCATTGAGACCGGTTCTCTGAAGCGTATGAGCGAAATCTGCGAGGAGATTCTCGGCGAGAGCCATTACGCCGCGCTGTCCGGTCCGAGCCATGCGGAGGAGGTTTCGCGCAAGGTGCCGACGGCGGTTGTGATTGCTTCGAAGGAAATTGAGCTTGCCGTCGAACTCCAGAACCTGTTCATGAATGAGTTTTTCCGCGTCTATACCTCGGACGACCTGACGGGAGTCGAGCTCGGCGGGGCATTGAAGAACGTTTATGCGATTGCGACGGGAATGATTGACGGCATGGGGCTTGGGCGATCATCGGATTGCCATGTCTGCCGCAATTGCTGCGCTGCGCTGCAAAAAAGATGTTATAATAAGGGGAGCCCAGGCGGTGGCGAAATCCTACCCCGGCTTCTGGGAGGATTTCCGCATGCTGGGCGGCAGGGCGCAGACCTTTTCCGGCTTGAGCGGAGTCGGCGACCTGATCGTGACCTGCATGAGCCGCCACAGCCGCAACCGTTATGTCGGGGAGGAGCTCGGCAAGGGACGCGGGATCGATGAAATCATCCGGTCGATGGGCATGGTGGTGGCGGAGGGAGTCAAGACTTCGGAGTCCATGTGCCAGCTCGCGCGGAAGATCGGCGTGGAAACGCCTGTCGCCAATACGATTTATGACATCATTTACCACGGCAAGTCACCGAAAGACGCGGTGCTTGAATTGATGACGCGCAAGGCGAAACACGAAACTGAATGATTTTCTGTTTTTGCCTGAAAACAGGAACTCCCCCGGAGAGACGGTATGCTTTCCGGGGAGTTTCCGTTGTTATGCCTTGATCATGATCAGCATCATTTTGAATGCGGTGACGGCATCCAGAGCATGGGGGACATTCGCCGGCATGATGATGCTTTCCCCTGTTTTCAGATGATGCGGTTTGCCGCCGATCGTGATTCTGGCTTCTCCATCAAGGATGCAGACCATTGCATCGAATGGCGCGGTATGTTCGCTGAGCCCCTGATTTGCGTCGAAGGAAAAGAGCGTCACCGTTCCCCCGCCGTTTTCGATGATGGTGCGGCTTACGACCGCTCCTTCCGCGTAGGCGACCTGATTTGCCGGAGTGAAGACCTCCGCCTTGTGCTGTGCCGGACAATTTGATTTTGAACAGTTTTCCATAAGATACCCCCTTTGTTTTATGGATTTTTTTACCTGGAGCTGTCCTCCTGAAACTATTATATCATGTTTCCGCAGGAATGCAAATCGGGATGAAACATCAGTTCTGT
>ERZ779896.2021-NODE-2021-length-15088-cov-2.053216_pt1 | contig 15088 bp, 15 predicted proteins | sample MGYA00511067_ERZ779896 | MGnify/ENA primary metagenome ERZ779896 (study PRJEB29588, sample SAMEA2161597) | human gut metagenome | biome: human gut; feature: human-associated habitat; material: faeces | place: Denmark | collected 2008/2010 ... | reverse complement strand
CTCGCGCGGCAGCTGACCGTCTTAACACGTCAAACAACACCAAAGTTCGTATCGATCCGATTATTGTCGCCCAGGATGGTTCGCTTTCTGGTCCTGGTATGGCTTGTACCACAGTCGCCAAACAGACTTACGCCCTGCCTGCACCTCCCGATTTAAGCGGTGGCGCGGGAACAAGTTCAGTGTCTGGCCCGCAGGGTGACATTCTTCCGGTCAGTAATTCGACGCTAAAAAGCGAAGATCCGACCGGCGCGCCGGTAACCAGTAGCGGTTTCCTCGGCGCACCAACGACCTTAGCGCCTGGTGTTCTGGAAGGCAGCGAACCAACGCCTGCACCACAGCCCGTTGTTACAGCTCCGTCGACAACGCCTGCAACCTCGCCTGCAATGGTTACACCGCAAGCCGCCTCGCAAAGCGCCAGCGGCAACTTTATGGTGCAAGTCGGGGCCGTAAGCGATCAGGCTCGTGCGCAACAGTACCAACAGCAACTGGGACAGAAGTTCGGCGTCCCCGGTCGCGTAACTCAAAATGGCGCGGTCTGGCGGATCCAGCTTGGCCCATTCGCCAGCAAAGCCGAAGCCAGTACCTTGCAGCAACGTTTGCAAACCGAAGCCCAATTACAGTCATTTATTACTACCGCGCAGTAGCGTAAAGCAGGCATCTGATGTGTCAATTTCTGTAAATGACGTTAACAAAGTCACGCGGAAAGTCAGATGCCTGCCGGTAGTGCATTTGCTATAGTAGGGCACTTTTTTTAATTCCATCACGGATGTCGTAGTTCAGACCATGAATACCATTTTTTCCGCTCGTATCATGAAGCGCCTGGCGCTCACCACGGCTCTTTGCACAGCCTTTATCTCTGCTGCACATGCCGATGACCTGAATATCAAAACTATGATCCCGGGTGTACCGCAGATCGATGCGGAGTCCTACATCCTGATTGACTATAACTCCGGCAAAGTGCTCGCCGAACAGAACGCAGATGTCCGCCGCGATCCTGCCAGCCTGACCAAAATGATGACCAGTTACGTTATCGGCCAGGCAATGAAAGCCGGTAAATTTAAAGAAACTGATTTAGTCACTATCGGCAACGACGCATGGGCCACCGGTAACCCGGTGTTTAAAGGTTCTTCGCTGATGTTCCTCAAACCGGGCATGCAGGTTCCGGTTTCTCAGCTGATCCGCGGTATTAACCTGCAATCGGGTAACGATGCTTGTGTCGCCATGGCCGATTTTGCCGCTGGTAGCCAGGACGCTTTTGTTGGCTTGATGAACAGCTACGTTAACGCACTGGGCCTGAAAAATACCCACTTCCAGACGGTACATGGTCTGGATGCTGATGGTCAGTACAGCTCCGCGCGAGATATGGCGCTGATCGGCCAGGCATTGATCCGTGACGTACCGAATGAATACTCGATCTATAAAGAAAAAGAATTTACGTTTAACGGTATTCGCCAGCTGAACCGTAACGGCCTGTTATGGGATAACAGCCTGAATGTCGACGGCATCAAAACCGGACACACTGACAAAGCAGGTTACAACCTTGTTGCTTCTGCGACTGAAGGCCAGATGCGCTTGATTTCTGCGGTAATGGGCGGACGTACTTTTAAAGGCCGTGAAGCCGAAAGTAAAAAACTGCTAACCTGGGGCTTCCGTTTCTTTGAAACCGTTAACCCACTGAAAGTAGGTAAAGAGTTCGCCTCTGAACCGGTTTGGTTTGGTGATTCTGATCGCGCTTCGTTAGGGGTTGATAAAGACGTGTACCTGACCATTCCGCGTGGTCGCATGAAAGATCTGAAAGCCAGCTATGTGCTGAACAGCAGTGAATTGCATGCGCCGCTGCAAAAGAATCAGGTCGTCGGAACTATCAACTTCCAGCTTGATGGCAAAACGATCGAACAACGCCCGCTGGTTGTGCTGCAAGAAATCCCGGAAGGCAACTTCTTCGGCAAAATCATTGATTACATTAAATTAATGTTCCATCACTGGTTTGGTTAAAAATTAAACACTTGAAAGTGTAATTTCCGTCCCCATATACTAAGCATCAGTAAAAAACTCCCGCCTTCTGGCGGGAGTTGCTATTTAATTACGTTACGCCGGAGCTGACATGAAAACCAAACTTAACGAACTGCTTGAATTCCCTACTCCTTTTACTTACAAAGTTATGGGGCAGGCGTTACCTGAGCTGGTTGATCAGGTGGTTGAAGTGGTACAGCGCCATGCGCCAGGTGACTACACCCCAACGGTAAAACCAAGCAGCAAAGGCAACTACCACTCGGTATCTATCACTATCAACGCCACTCATATCGAGCAGGTTGAAACACTGTATGAAGAACTGGGCAAAATCGATATTGTCCGCATGGTTCTGTAACTCGCTTCTCCGTTACCCGGCTCCTGGTCGGGTAACTCCCCTCTCCTCGCTGTGATATACTTTTCCCCCACTTTTACTCATTCTCCACGGAGATGCCGTTTTGTATCAGGATAAAATTCTTGTCCGCCAGCTCGGTCTTCAGCCTTACGAGCCAATCTCCCAGGCTATGCATGAATTCACCGATACCCGCGATGATAGTACCCTTGATGAAATCTGGCTGGTCGAGCACTATCCGGTATTCACCCAAGGTCAGGCAGGAAAAGCGGAGCACATTTTAATGCCGGGTGATATTCCGGTGATTCAGAGCGATCGCGGTGGGCAGGTGACTTATCACGGGCCGGGGCAACAGGTGATGTATGTGTTGCTTAACCTGAAACGCCGTAAACTCGGTGTGCGTGAACTGGTGACCTTGCTTGAGCAAACAGTGGTGAATACCCTGGCTGAACTGGGTATAGAAGCGCATCCTCGGGCTGACGCGCCAGGTGTCTATGTTGGGGAAAAGAAAATTTGCTCACTGGGTTTACGTATTCGACGCGGTTGTTCATTCCACGGTCTGGCATTAAACGTCAATATGGATCTTTCACCATTTTTACGTATTAATCCTTGTGGGTATGCCGGAATGGAAATGGCTAAAATATCACAATGGAAACCCGAAGCGACGACTAATAATATTGCACCGCGTTTACTGGAAAATATTTTAGCGCTACTAAACAATCCTGACTTCGAATATATTACCGCTTAATTCCATACATCAATGGCCCAATTTACACTGGGTCATTACTCATAATATCTGCTAATGCTTTACATCTCCTTCGCGTTTGTATATTTTCTTTATCACTTGCAGAAATGCGGTGCCACGCCTTGCTCCGTAACTCACCCCATTGATTAACCTATTGAAATAGTTGATTATGGTGAGCAAAAGCGTTCCGTTCCAATTAGACATAAGATTATTGTAATTTTTTTTAATATTATTTTTCCATGAATAAAATTGGAGTAAGTGCGTGGATAGTAATAATCAAATTGAACCCTGTTTAAGCAGAAAGTCGTCAGAAGGTAAACCACAAATATTTACAACCTTACGAAATATTGATCTTAACCTTCTGACTATTTTTGAAGCTGTATATGTACATAAAGGGATCGTTAATGCAGCGAAAGTGCTTAATCTGCCCCCCTCGGCAATCAGTCAGTCTATTCAGAAACTGCGCGTTATATTCCCTGACCCATTGTTTATTCGCAAAGGCCAGGGTGTCACTCCTACCGCATTTGCGATGCATCTACATGAGTATATCAGTCAGGGCCTTGAGTCCATTCTTGGCGCGCTGGATATCGAAGGAAGCTATGATAAGCAACGAACGATAACTATTGCGACCACTCCCTCGGTCGGAGCACTGGTCCTTCCTGTCATCTATCGGGCGATTAAAACTCACTATCCGCAGCTTTTACTGCGCAACCCGCCCATCAGCGACGCGGAAAACCAACTCAGTCAGTTTCAAACCGATCTCATCATCGATAACATGTTTTGCACCAATCGTACGGTGCAACATCATGTTCTGTTCACCGACAATATGGTGTTAATTTGCCGCGAGGGAAATCCACTACTCTCTTTAGAAGATGACAGAGAGACTATCGACAACGCTGCGCATGTACTTCTGTTACCGGAAGAGCAAAATTTCAGCGGTCTGCGGCAGAGAGTTCAAGAAATGTTTCCGGACCGGCAAATCAATTTCACCAGCTACAACATTTTGACAATCGCTGCACTGGTTGCCAACAGTGACATGTTAGCGATTATTCCCAGCCGTTTTTATAACCTGTTTAGCCGCTGCTGGCCGCTGGAAAACTGCCTTTTCCGTCCTTAAATGAGGAGCAAATAGATTTCTCTATCCACTACAACAAATTCAGCCTGCGTGATCCCATCCTGCACGGAGTAATAGATGTTATCCGTAATGCATTTTGAAAAAGTATTGTTACAGCCAGATCACAGCGCAGAACGATAAAATGGCACAATCCAACAACAATTTTACATTTTCGCGACCGCTTTGGCTGCTTTCAGGTCCGTTTCAATGATATACTGCCAGTCGTTAATTCAAAAATAGTTGATAATTACAACAATCTATTGAATTGAAACGCTTTCCTTCGTAATTCGCAACTGGAACACGCACGCTATGAGTAAACCCATTGTGATGGAACGCGGTGTTAAATACCGCGATGCCGATAAGATGGCCCTTATCCCGGTTAAAAACGTGGCAACAGAGCGCGAAGCCCTGCTGCGCAAGCCGGAATGGATGAAAATCAAGCTTCCAGCGGACTCTACACGTATCCAGGGCATCAAAGCCGCAATGCGCAAAAATGGCCTGCATTCTGTCTGCGAGGAAGCCTCCTGCCCTAACCTGGCGGAATGCTTCAACCACGGCACAGCAACGTTTATGATCCTCGGCGCTATTTGTACCCGCCGTTGTCCGTTCTGTGATGTTGCCCACGGTCGCCCGGTAGCTCCTGATGCCAATGAACCAGTGAAACTGGCGCAGACCATTGCCGATATGGCGCTGCGTTATGTGGTTATCACCTCCGTTGACCGTGATGACCTGCGCGATGGCGGTGCCCAGCACTTTGCGGATTGCATTACTGCCATTCGGGAAAAAAGCCCGCAAATCAAAATTGAAACTCTGGTGCCGGATTTCCGCGGTCGTATGGATCGTGCTCTGGATATTCTGACTGCAACGCCACCAGATGTGTTCAACCATAACCTGGAAAACGTACCGCGTATTTACCGTCAGGTACGGCCTGGTGCAGATTACAACTGGTCGCTGAAGCTGCTGGAACGCTTTAAAGAAGCGCATCCGGAAATCCCGACCAAGTCTGGTCTGATGGTGGGACTGGGTGAAACCAATGAAGAAATTATTGAGGTAATGCGCGACCTGCGCCGTCATGGTGTGACGATGTTAACGCTGGGGCAATATTTGCAGCCAAGCCGCCATCACCTGCCGGTTCAACGTTACGTTAGCCCGGATGAGTTCGACGAAATGAAAGCCGAAGCGCTGGCGATGGGCTTTACCCATGCTGCATGCGGTCCGTTTGTCCGCTCGTCTTACCACGCCGATTTGCAGGCGAAAGGGATGGAAGTTAAGTAATCCTGTAATAATTACTTACATCTGTCTGATAAAAAACCCGCTTTTTGAAGCGGGTTTTTTGTATCGAACAAGATATTGAGGGAGCGTCCTGCTCGCCACGTCACTCTTTATGAGAGAGCTTTTCAGCCTGAAGATCAACGTCTGCGCCTTTTTTCGCCGCAGCATCGTCATCATTCATCGCCTTCTTGAACCCTTTAATGGCCGCTCCAAGGTCTCCGCCCAGCGTACGTAACTTCTTAGTCCCAAACAGCAGAACGACCAGCGCCGCAACTACCAGCAGTTTGGTAATACTAATCTCACCCATAGATACCTTCTTGACATATAACCGGCAACAGAACGCGCCTTAAAAACCAGAGAATATTAACGGTCATTCGACGCGCGCACACAATAGCAATCTGTAACAAGGTGAATCAAGCGCCGAGTAAAAAAACATCATAATAATTGCGGCGGCGCAAAGCGACGGTTGTTTAAGACGGGCAGTTGCGCGCGCACCTGACGCACACGTTCGGGCGTCACTTCCGCCATAATGAGTGCAGGCATTTCTGACGCTGCCGCAATGGTGACGCCAAAGGGATCTATAATCCGGCTTTGACCGATATTTTTGTTCCCGCACTCCCCCGCCGCCACCATATAACAGGTGGTATCCAGCGCACGAGCGGCAAGCAACGTTGACCAGTGATGCTCTTTGAGCGGCCCGCGAACCCAGGCGGCAGGAAGTACCAGGATTTCAGCTCCCTGTAATGCCTGTGCCAGCGCCAGCTCTGGAAAGCGTAAGTCATAACAGGGCATCAGACCGTCCTTCATCCCTTCCACCTCCAGTAACGGAGCGATTTCATTACCAGCATCAACACGGCGTGATTCCTGAATGGCAAATGCATCATAGAGATGCAGTTTGGCATAACGGGCGACGATGTTTCCTGCCTGAAGTGCCACCAGCATATTCCATGCGCGCCCCGGCGTTGAAGGAACATGAATCGTCAGAATTGTCGTCATCATGTTACGTTTACTTTCTCGCCGTAAAGTCCGAGGAATTCGCCTTCCAGCAGCTGTGCTGATTTAACCGATAGATCTGCATCATGATCATCACGCGCCAACAATGCTTCCGGCAGGACAAACAGCGATACGTCGTTTTCCGCCGCCTGCGCCATCAACGAGGCACAAATCTCAGCGTTCTTTTCCCACACAGATGTAACAGCAAACTGTCCTGCGGCAACCAGCATTGCCACCTCCTGTCAGAGTCGTAAAATTCGCCAACGACGATTATTCGGCGTTACACTTATCACTCATACAAATCAAATAGCAGGATTTTGCAGTGTTACAACTTCTTTTAGCAGTTTTTATTGGCGGTGGTACGGGAAGCGTGGCGAGATGGCTGTTAAGTATGCGATTTAACCCACTGCATCAGGCGATTCCGTTGGGGACGCTGACAGCAAACCTGATTGGGGCATTCATCATAGGAATAGGATTCGCATGGTTCAGCAGGATGACGAACATTGATCCAGTGTGGAAAGTATTAATCACCACCGGATTTTGTGGCGGTCTAACAACCTTCTCAACATTTTCGGCAGAAGTGGTGTTTTTGTTACAAGAGGGCCGCTTTGGCTGGGCATTACTGAACGTTTTCGTCAACCTTCTGGGGTCTTTTGCCATGACCGCACTGGCATTCTGGCTGTTTTCGGCCTCAACCGCACACTAAAGACCAAAAAAAACCCGCTGATTAAGCGGGTTTTGAATTCTTGCTGACGTATCTTACAGAGCGATTACGTTTGCAGCAGAAGGGCCTTTGGCACCGTTAGTGATTTCGAACTCTACGCGCTGACCTTCAGCAAGAGTTTTAAAACCATTAGTCTGGATTGCAGAGAAGTGTACGAACACGTCTTTGCTGCCGTCTTCCGGAGTAATGAAACCGAATCCTTTGGACTCATTAAACCACTTAACGTTACCTTTAATCTTAGACATCAAAATTACCTTTACATGAAAAATAGACACAAATGCTGTGTCGGTTACCAGTACACCAATTGTGGTACGCTTTGTCCAGTGTAACTTTACTAAAAAGTGATAAAAGTCGCGTTATTTTTGATGTTACTTATTTTAGCTATTGATTTTAAAGAAGTTACTAAAACTTCATTTGTCTCAAAACTGAAAGCGCATCCAGGCAAAGTACACATTGCCATTGTTGTAGGTACCCGGAATGTAGGTCATCTGAAAAGTCACTGGACCATAACCCACAGAGGCCAATGGCAGTAGAACCGGGAGAGGGATGTAATTCCAGTTATCGCGTGCCGTTACGCCAGCGGTGAATCCCAGACCTAAATGAAAATTTTCATCCGCCAGCGGTCGCCAGGTACTTTCCCATCCGTATCCGGCAATCGGTTCCCATTTGTTCCACGAGTCCTTAAATGCCATGGCATACAGGCCATGCCAGTTTCCTTTTTCATCCCAACGCGACTGACCAAAACCGCCACCCCACGGTCGCTCGTTATAGCGATCGGTTTTTTCTTTGTCGTAAGCGAAACGTGCATGCCAGGTGATGGCAGGAATATATAAATCATAATGTTCAGGCTGTTGCCAGGTTTGTGTAATATTTTCTCCAAACGTTGTCATCCACTCATCTGCGTTAGCAAAAACTTTACCAACGCTGATTAACTGAATAAAAACAAAGGAAAAGATAGCGACATATTTACTCACGTTCATTTGTGACCATAAAACATTTATCAAAAATCTACTACTAGCATAGCAAAGCTACAATTAACATAACCTTAATAGACCCAACATAAAGAATAATCTGAATAGCTGCTCTATTTATTTCCGCTTGTTCAAGTTAAATATTTCCGCGCATCGATTAAAGATGATGCGTCGTTTTCTGCGATGGGAATAGTCAAAAAAGAAAAACCAAGTCTTTTTTGATGACAAAATGCAATCAAGGAAAAATTATTTTATTTTTTAACGAGATACAACAATCATCTTAACGAAGTATATAATATATATCGTCAACCTATGCTCATATTAGATTATTTTTTGAGCGCACAGCCGCAGCTAACACCATTGCAATTAACAAATTTGCATCAATCCACCATCAATTTGCACACATTATTATGTGATAATTGCCAACCGCTAAATATGCGTTTTGTTATCTATGTATAAAAACAGCAACTTCAATGTCTTAATGGCAGTTTTTCTTGATTTTAATCAGCATTCATCGCCAATTTATTGGGCATATTTTTTCCTTAAGCTTTAGGAATTTTTTATTATTTACTTTGGGGCCTGGAGACAGGAAAAATTATGCTGACATTCATTGAGCTCCTTATTGGGGTTGTGGTTATTGTGGGTGTAGCTCGCTACATCATTAAAGGGTATTCCGCCACTGGTGTGTTATTTGTCGGTGGCCTGTTATTGCTGATTATCAGTGCCATTATGGGGCACAAAGTGTTACCGTCCAGCCAGGCTTCAACAGGCTACAGCGCCACGGATATCGTTGAATACGTTAAAATATTACTAATGAGCCGCGGCGGCGACCTCGGCATGATGATTATGATGCTGTGTGGATTTGCCGCTTACATGACCCATATCGGCGCGAATGATATGGTGGTCAAGCTGGCGTCAAAACCATTGCAGTATATTAACTCCCCTTACCTGCTGATGATTGCCGCCTATTTTGTCGCCTGTCTGATGTCTCTGGCCGTCTCTTCCGCAACCGGTCTGGGTGTTTTGCTGATGGCAACCCTATTTCCGGTGATGGTAAACGTTGGTATCAGTCGTGGCGCAGCTGCTGCCATTTGTGCCTCCCCGGCGGCGATTATTCTCGCACCGACTTCAGGGGATGTGGTGCTGGCGGCGCAGGCTTCCGAAATGTCGCTGATTGACTTCGCCTTCAAAACAACGCTGCCTATCTCAATTGCTGCAATTATCGGCATGGCGATCGCCCACTTCTTCTGGCAACGTTATCTGGATAAAAAAGAGCACATCTCTCATGAAATGTTAGATGTCAGTGAAATCACCACCACTGCTCCTGCGTTTTATGCCATTTTGCCGTTCACGCCGATCATCGGTGTACTGATTTTTGACGGTAAATGGGGTCCGCAATTACACATCATCACTATTCTGGTGATTTGTATGCTGATTGCCTCCATTCTGGAGTTCCTCCGCAGCTTTAATACCCAGAAAGTTTTCTCTGGTCTGGAAGTGGCTTATCGCGGGATGGCAGATGCGTTTGCTAACGTGGTGATGCTGCTGGTTGCCGCTGGGGTATTCGCTCAGGGGCTTAGCACCATCGGCTTTATTCAAAGTCTGATTTCTATCGCTACCTCGTTTGGTTCGGCGAGTATCATCCTGATGCTGGTATTGGTGATTCTGACAATGCTGGCGGCAGTCACGACCGGTTCAGGCAATGCGCCGTTTTATGCGTTTGTTGAGATGATCCCGAAACTGGCGCACTCTTCCGGCATTAACCCGGCGTATTTGACTATCCCAATGCTGCAGGCGTCAAACCTCGGTCGTACCCTGTCACCCGTTTCTGGCGTAGTCGTTGCGGTTGCCGGGATGGCGAAGATCTCGCCGTTTGAAGTCGTAAAACGCACCTCGGTACCGGTGCTTGTTGGTTTGGTGATTGTTATCGTTGCTACAGAGCTGATGGTGCCAGGAACGGCAGCAGCGGTCACAGGCAAGTAAATAGTAATGCCGGAGGCAAGTTTCCTCCGGCTTTATCATGTCACCCACTGTGGTATATGCGTTGCGGTCTGCCAACTTTGCCGTGAACAATTTCAGCAATAATCAGATGGCGGCTGGCGCAATATTCAAGATAACGCCTGGCAGTGGTGCGGCTGATGGTCAGTGCCTGCGCCACCGTTTCTGCCGGATGTTGCACACCAGGCTCTTTAAACAGTTTTCGCACCGCGTTTAGCGTCAAGGGGTCAATGCCGGTCGGTAGCTCGTCCTTAGGTTCACCGCGAGCATAAGCATTAAACATCTCATCAATTTGCTTCTGGCTGGCGCTATCAATACTTTCCAGCATATGTTTACGCTGGCGGAAACGGGTTAGCGTTTGCCCCAGCCGTTCATAGGCAATGGGCTTAATGAGATAATCAAATACACCACAACGTACGGCTTCAGACACCGTTTCCATATCGCTGGCTGCAGTGGTAAACACCACGTCGCCGGGATAATGCGCCTGCACCAGTTCATGCAGTAAATTAATCCCTCTACCGTCAGGAAGATAGTTATCGAGCAAGATTAGCCCCGGCTTAAAACGCTCGATCATCATTCGGGCCTGCGCCAGGTTTCCCGCCAGTAATATCTGACTGAATCCGGGAATGTGACGAATATATTCCGCATGCATCTCTGCCAGCGGCGTTTCGTCCTCAACGATCAATAGGGTTAATGGAGCTGTCATTAGGTTTCACTTTCGGAATATAGATTGAAAATAAGGTACCGCAGGGATCATTATCTTCGAGAGTGATAACACCACCGCAGCGCGTTACGTAGCTGGCAATCAAGTACAACCCAATGCCATGTTCACCGGGCTCGTCAGCACGCGTACTGACACCCTGCTCAAATATTTTGTCTCGTAGAGACTCTGGAACGCCGCAGCCCTGATCGGCGACTTCAATCACCACATCATCGCCTTCATCGCTGAGGAATAATTCAACGATCTTGTTTCCTTCATCGCTACGCAGGCTGGCTTCGAAGGCGTTATCAAGTAAATTGCCCACAATGGCTGCAAACTCGGTGCTATCCAGTCCTGGCGGCAGTTGCGAAAGCTGACTTCCGGGGACGATGACCATTTTTAGCCCCAGTTCGCGGGCGCGCTGCACTTTACCAAAAAGCAGCCCCGCCACCTGGCGATCGGCAAACGCCTCGCGCAGGCTGTCAATAAGCTGTTGCTGGGCCTGAGACTCCCCCTGCACCATCGCCAACACGCGATCATACTCTTTCATCTGCAACAGACCATTGAGCGTCGACATCCAATTGAGATGCTCGTGTCGCAATGTGCGCAGGCTCTCGACGTATTGTTTAATTTGCGTCAGTTGCGCATTGAGGGTGGAAATTTCGTCTTTACTACGAAAGCTGATAATGGCCCCCAGCAAATCATCACCTGAACGAATAGATTCCCGGTTGGCAATAACGCTCAGACCGTTAAAGTTCGCCACCACATCCTGACGTTTTTCATCAATCTGTTCGGTAAAGAAATCGGCGGGCCTGACCACTTCAGCAATGGGTTTACCCAACCATTGCCGTCCGGGGGAACTCAGCCCCAGCATCTTTCTTGCGTTACGATTGATGGCGGTAATGTAACCATGCGGATCCACCGCAATCAGCCCTTCATAAACCGAACTAAACAGCGCCTCTTGCTGACGGACCACGCGTGCGATTTGCTTTGGCTCCATGCCCATCATCTGCCGACGGATATGCGCGGCCAGGAACCACGACAGCAACATCAGAATCCCTAACAGCACGACAAACACACCTGCCATCGGTAATAAAAACTCAGCCCGCCAGCTATCGATTTTACTCACCAGGTAGCCAATCGACACCACGCCGATGACTTTTCCATCGTCATCAAAGATTGGCGTTTTGGCACGCATCGCCATGCCAATTGACCCTTTCCCGGTGATGAAGTAGCTCTCCCCTTTCTCCAGCGCGCCCTGTTTGGTGAACTGCATAGGATAACCAATTTTCTCCGGATTAGGATGGTAAAGGCGGATCGAGTGCCGGTCCCCAATCACCACATAATCAAAATCGGTATCTCTTTGTAATTTGTTAGCGATGGTCGCCAGCCGTTTGTAGTCACGCGTTTTCACCGCAGAGATGACACTGTCATTGGAGGCAATAATTTTCGCCTGATTCATTGCCATGTCGCGTACATGAAGCGTTAAATAGTCCTCAAAACTGGCCGTAAAATATTGCGCCAGGGCTGCAATGACAAATATTGAGAACACCAGAATCAGCAAAAAGATACGCAGCGGAAATGCCAGTCTTTGGAAAAATGCAAACTGTTTATTCTCGTTAAGCTGCAACATTGTTTTCCTTGCGGGTTGTCCCGAGCCTCTTTGACGGATGTAATTAAAATGTTGAATCAAAATACATAGATATTAATTATGATCGTGGCAAATTTTATTCATTAAATCAATTAAATCACTTAAACCTGCGAGTCATTTCGTAATTACATTAATTAAAAAACTTAAAATCATTAAATAAATAAAAAACCACTAACTCTATGTGAAATAAATCAAAATTTCACGCCGAAATACTCCTTAGGATGTATAGCGAAAGGAGAAAAAGATATACCTCGATCACCCCCTTTCTCCCAAGTGAAAATAAAAGGTTATCAGTTTGCAACATTGAACAACATTCGTTGCAAATCGATAACAACATGCACCTTCAGGATACTATTTATTATGTTCGGCAATGATATTTTCACCCGCGTAAAACGTTCAGAAAATAAAAAAATGGCGGAAATCGCCCAATTCCTGCATGAAAATGATTTGAGCGTTGACACCACAGTCGAAGTATTTATTACCGTAACCCGCGATGAAAAGCTTATCGCGTGCGGTGGAATTGCCGGAAATATTATTAAATGCGTTGCTATCAGTGAATCCGTCCGCGGTGAAGGACTGGCGCTGACATTAGCCACCGAGCTAATTAACCTCGCCTATGAGCGGCACAGCACGCATCTGTTTATTTATACCAAAACCGAATACGAGGCGCTGTTCCGCCAGTGCGGTTTTTCCACGCTGACCAGCGTACCCGGCGTGATGGTGCTGATGGAAAACAGCGCCACGCGACTGAAACGCTATGCCGAATCGCTGAAAAAATTTCGTCATCCAGGGAACAAGATTGGCTGCATTGTGATGAACGCCAATCCCTTTACGAATGGTCACCGTTATCTGATTCAACAGGCTGCAGCACAGTGCGACTGGTTGCATCTGTTTTTAGTTAAAGAAGATTCTTCACGCTTTCCCTATGAAGACCGGCTGGATCTGGTGTTAAAAGGCACCGCCGATATTCCACGCCTGACTGTGCATCGTGGCTCCGAATACATCATCTCCCGCGCTACGTTCCCTTGCTACTTCATTAAAGAACAGAGCGTCATTAACCATTGTTACACCGAAATTGATCTGAAGATTTTCCGTCAGTACCTCGCTCCCGCGCTGGGTGTAACTCACCGCTTTGTCGGTACTGAACCCTTTTGTCGCGTTACCGCCCAGTACAACCAGGATATGCGCTACTGGCTGGAAACGCCGACTATCTCCGCACCGCCCATCGAACTGGTTGAAATTGAGCGGCTGCGTTACCAGGAGATGCCGATATCCGCTTCCCGGGTACGGCAACTGCTGGCGAAAAACGATCTCACGGCTATCGCGCCGCTGGTCCCTGCAGTCACGCTGCATTATTTGCAGAACCTGCTTGAGCACTCCCGCCAGGACGCGGCAGCTCGTCAAAAGACCCCCGCATGAGAAACAGGTGAAAAATGAAAATAAACCAGCCCGCCGTTGCAGGCACCCTTGAGTCTGGGGATGTGATGATACGCATCGCCCCACTCGATACGCAGGATATCGACCTGCAAATCAATAGCAGCGTTGAGAAACAGTTTGGCGATGCAATTCGCACCACCATTCTGGACGTTCTCGCCCGCTACAACGTGCGCGGCGTACAGCTGAATGTCGATGACAAAGGCGCACTGGACTGCATTTTACGTGCACGACTGGAAGCCCTGCTGGCACGCGCCAGCGGTATCCCGGCTCTGCCATGGGAGGATTGCCAATGATTTCCGCTTCGCTGCAACAACGTAAAACTCGCACCCGCCGCAGCATGTTGTTTGTGCCTGGTGCCAATGCCGCGATGGTCAGCAACTCCTTCATCTACCCGGCTGATGCCCTGATGTTTGACCTCGAAGACTCCGTGGCATTACGTGAAAAAGACACCGCCCGCCGCATGGTTTACCACGCGCTGCAACATCCGCTGTATCGCGATATTGAAACCATTGTGCGTGTCAACGCGCTGGATTCCGAATGGGGTGTTAACGACCTGGAAGCCGTCGTTCGCGGTGGTGCGGACGTTGTGCGTCTGCCGAAAACCGATACCGCTCAGGATGTTCTGGATATCGAAAAAGAGATCCTGCGTATCGAAAAAGCCTGTGGTCGTGAACCCGGCAGCACCGGCCTGCTGGCGGCGATTGAATCTCCGCTGGGGATTACCCGCGCAGTGGAAATCGCTCACGCTTCCGAGCGTTTGATCGGTATCGCCCTCGGTGCAGAAGACTATGTGCGCAACCTGCGTACAGAACGCTCCCCGGAAGGAATTGAACTGCTGTTCGCTCGCTGCTCCATTTTGCAGGCCGCGCGCTCTGCGGGTATTCAGGCGTTCGATACCGTCTATTCCGACGCTAACAACGAAGCCGGATTTCTGCAAGAAGCCGCCCACATCAAACAGCTGGGCTTTGACGGCAAATCGCTGATCAACCCGCGTCAGATTGATCTGCTGCACAACCTCTACGCACCGACCCAGAAAGAAGTGGATCACGCCCGCCGCGTCGTAGAAGCCGGGATCGACGTCATTGAGTTCCATTGTGCACACAACTATCTGCCGCATTCTT
>ERZ779896.2019-NODE-2019-length-15098-cov-2.823971_pt1 | contig 15098 bp, 17 predicted proteins | sample MGYA00511067_ERZ779896 | MGnify/ENA primary metagenome ERZ779896 (study PRJEB29588, sample SAMEA2161597) | human gut metagenome | biome: human gut; feature: human-associated habitat; material: faeces | place: Denmark | collected 2008/2010 ... | reverse complement strand
CTGCAAAGAGCGGACCGTATTGGTGATAAAGGTCCATTCGCATAACTGTTATACTGCCAAAAGGAAAAACAGAAAATATTACATAAATGACTGCAATGCAAGCTGTTGCCAAAACAGTAGTTAAAAATACATATCTATTTTTATAGAAAATTTTATAACAATAACTGCTAATATTGCCCCTAAAAAAATCACTTTAAAAACATATTGACCTGCAAACATTCCGTTTTTTATTAGTGCTTCTTGTGGCTTTATAAAATATATTAAATATAATGAAACTCCACCAAATACAAAAGATGTTAAATAAAATATTAATACCTGTTTCCACATTTTTTTTATATTTTGCGGATTAAAGCTTATATACACCATAACAATAGCTAATATTATTTTCGCTATTATTGATGTATATAATGGAAGTTGCACCATATATGTAATTATTGCATATATGCTTCCAACAGCACTAGATATAATAATCCTTATTAGTTTGGGCTTGATTTTTAATAATATAGCTGTTGCATATAAAATTATTGAATTCATTATTAAATTTTCTAAAAACACTACATCAACATAAATAGTAATTGTAAATCCCTCTTTTCCTTTTGTTACAATTATATTTCATTTGACGAAAAAAAGATGTAGAATCTTGATAAAAATTCCACATCTTTTAAATTTATTTTTACATATTTTTATTTTTGTTTTTACGTAAAAATGCTGGTATATCTAGGTCTCCTTGTGAAGAATTTACATCTGATGCTGGAATTGAACTTGTTTTCTTTTCCCAAGGTTTATTAATGAAACTATCAACAGTTGAAGTAGCATGAGCTTCTGGTTTTTCGAACCCTGTTGCGATGACTGTTATTTGAATTTCATCTTTCATATCTGGATCTGTAACAGTACCAAATATGATATTAGCTTCAGGGTCTACACTGCGTTGAACTAATTCAGCAGCAGTATTTACTTCATGTAATCCTAAATCTTCACCACCAGTAATATTAATAATTACACCTCTAGCACCTTCTATTGAAGTTTCTAGTAATGGGCTTTGTACAGCTTGTTTTGCAGCATCTTCTGCTCTATTTTCTCCTGATGCTCTACCAATTCCCATATGTGCCATACCTGTATTTAACATTATTGTTTTAACATCTGCAAAGTCTAAGTTTACAGTTCCTGTAACTGCAATCAAGTCTGATATTCCTTGTACACCTTGTCTTAAAATATCATCTGCCATTTTAAATGCTTCATTGATTGATGTTTTTCTGTCGATTACTTGTAATAACTTATCATTTGGAATTACTACTAATGAATCAACTTTTCCCTTTAAACTTTCAATTCCTCTTTCAGCTTGTGACAATCTTTTTTTACCTTCAAAAGTAAATGGTTTTGTAACAACACCTATTGTTAATATTCCCATTTCTTTAGCAGCTTGTGCAACTATTGGTGCAGCTCCTGTACCTGTTCCTCCACCCATTCCGGCTGTAACAAATACCATATCTGCTCCTCTTAGTGTTTCAGCTATTTCTGATTTGTTTTCTTCTGCTGATTGAGCTCCAATGTCAGGATTTGCACCCGCTCCAAGTCCTCTTGTTATTTTTTCTCCAATTTGGATTTTTGTACCTGCTTTTGATTTTGTTAAAGCTTGTCTATCTGTATTAACAGCAATAAAGTCTACTCCTTTTATGCCTTCTTCTATCATTCTATTTACAGCGTTGTTTCCAGCGCCCCCTACACCTATTACTTTTATTGTAGCTGTTCCGTCCATCATTGTAACGTCTTCACATTCCATCATAAAGATTTCCTCCCCATTAAAATTATATTTTGATTATTTTATTCATTTCTCCATTTTTCTAATTTTAAGAATAGAAAAATTCTTTTATTCTCTCAATTATTATCTTAAACACACTTTCATTTGCCTGAGAATCAATTCTACTTGAAACTGTTTTTGCAAATGGTCTTGCTGCAATATATCTTACAAGTGCATAACTGGTTCTAAACTCTGATTTCACTGTACTTACAGCTCTACCAGTTGACATTTTTACAGGAATATTTAAATTTATTTTTCCTGCTACATCACTTTTGTTTATGTTAGTTATTCCTCTTCCTGTCAATATAACTGTGCTTATGTTTTGTTTTACATTTTGAGTTGTTATATCTTTGTTTATTATTGTAAATATCTCTTCAATTCTTGCTTCTATAATTTCGATTAGTTCAGAACTTTTTATAACCTTATTTCTGCTTTCATCTTTACATGTATTTAGCATTATTTCATTATCATTATCTATATATGATTTTAATGCTAATCCATATTGTCTTTTTAGTCTTTCGGCTTCTTCTTCAGAAATATTTAATACTAATGCTATGTCATTTGTTATATTGTCTCCACCTAAAGGAATTGTATTTGTGTATATAAACGCATTTCCTTCAAATACACCAATTTCAGTATTTCCCGCTCCAATATCTAATAACATTACATTATCATCTAATTCATTAGTATCTAGCATTAGATTTCTTTCTGCTAATGCTGTTGGTACTATCCCATCTATTTCTATTCCAACTCGTTTAAATATGGTTGATAACTGTCTTACATACTCTTTATCAGCCAAAATAATTTGTGCTTTTAATGTAAAGTTTGAACTTAAATTTCCTACTGGATCTGTTACTACTTTTCCATTATCAAGTACTATTTGTGATGGTACTATGTCTATTATTGTTTTTCCTTCTGGTATTTCTATGTCTTTAGCTTGCATCATTGCACTTTGAACATCTTTTAATGCTATTCCTGCAAATTTATCTTTTAACTCTTTTACAATACTATTTTGAACTATTGTTACATATTTTCCAGGTATTGTTACATATGCTGAATTAATTTTAAAATCAGCCTCGTCTTCTGCATCTTTTATTGTTTTTGCAATACTTAAACTGATTTCTTCTTCACTTATTATTTTGCCTTTTTTCAAACCTGAACACTTCTCAGATGTGCTGCATATTGTTTCAATTTGCCCGAAATTATTTACTTCTCCAACAACAGTGCAAACTTTAGATGTACCTATATCAATACCAACTATGATATCACCTATTGCCAAGATAATTCCTCCAATTTTTTCTGTTTTACTAGTGTTATATATATTACATTTTGACAAAAATGTCAATACAATTTGAAATATTTTTGAAATATTTTTGTAATGTTAATGTAATACTTGTAACACTTTTGTAATATGTTTTTTTATTTTTTATTTTGCTACTTTTTTAGCTTTTTTCTGCTTCATTTCTGTCCATTTTTCTATGTAATACCTTCTAATTATCGTCAAATTTGTGAACATTCTTCCTACAAATACTACCAATGCTGCTAAATATATGTCTAGATTTAATTTTTGTCCTAGATAAGTTAAAGCTATTGAAAGTATACTATTGCAGAAAAATCCTGATATAAAAATTGTTAAATCAAAATTTTTCTTTAATACTGATGTAATTCCTCCAAAAACTGAATCTAACGCTGCCACTACTGCTATTGCTAAAAATGTAGAATATGTATATGGAATCATAGGAGCATTCATTCCAATTAGAGCACCTATAATACAGCCAATAACAATTGCTATTATAATCATTTTTACTTCCCCCTTAATTTATGTATTTTGATGTAATTTCTTTATCATATTTCTCGATTTTAACTTTTTTGCTTGTGTCAACACTTGTTTCATGTCCCAATTCTTTTAATTCGTCAACTCCTCCACCTTTTCCTGAAACAGCACTTTTTAAATAATCTGCATTTCCAATTGCATTTATTACATATGGTGATGAAATTTTGTCCCCATTTACTTTCAAGAATTTATTTCCGATTTCATATACTGCAGACATTGCAGTTATTCTATGGCCATTTAAAGATATTGCTTCTGCTCCGGCAGAAAAAAGCTCATTAATTATAGTTAAAAGCTGTGATGATGTTATATTATCTACTAAAACATCGTCTGATAATTGTGTTCCACCTTTATCTGTTAATTGAATTACTATTCCTTCTCCTTCAACATCAGTCTTCCCTAAAGCTTCATTTAATTGCTCTAGTTCTGTTTGCAATAGTTGTGATGTTTGTGCATCTGATTCTTTTTCTGCTTTATATTCTGCAATTTTTGATGACAATTCTTCATATCTTTCATTTAGTTCTTTATATTTTTCATTCCAATTTGCTAATTCTAGTCTAAGTTCAGATTCTCTCATTGTTTCAATTGCGGTTATATCAGTTTGCTTTACAACTTTAAATTGCATAAACATTACAAGCATTAGTGCAAGACAAGCAATACCAATAGTTATAGACATTACAATTTTTTCTTTGCTTACTTTTATTTTTAATTTTTTCATTATTTTCATTCCTTTCTGCCTTTACTATTTGCTCTGTGCATATTGAAATTTCATAACTCCTGTATATTTTGGTATTGTTATTTTTTTCTTATCTGTCATCTTTTCTACAGTTACCTTCAAATATCTATCTTCTTTCAAGATGTCTAAATATCCTCCAACTCTATTTACATTAATTAATACTTCTGGTATTCCAATTGCTTTTATTGTGAATGGTGCTCCAACTTTCTCTCCATTTACTTTTATGATATTTCCATCACATTCTATTGATGATGTTGTTACTAATCTTTGTTCATTTATTGAAATTGCCTCTGCCCCTGCATTCTTTAGTTCGTTTACTACACTTATTAAATCTGCATCATGAACTATTAATAAATTAGGATCTGCTAACCAATTACTTAAAGCAATATCTTGATTATCATTTATTGTTATTACAATACCATTTCCTGATACTTCTGACATACCTAATACCTTATTCCCATTTTTTATCTCGTTTTCTAAATCTGTTAATTCTGTATTATTTTGAGTAGCATTTGTTCTTTCTTCTTCCAACTTATTTTCTGTATTTTCTACATCAGCATATAAATTGTCATATTTTTCTTTCGCCTTTAAAACTGCATCTCTTAATTCATTCTCTTGAGAATTTGTACTTATTGTAGAACCTGTTCCTTTTATTGTCCTTACTTGTACAACGATTCCACAAGTTAGTACAATACACATCAATCCTAATATTAAAGCAATTTTACTTTTATTCATATGACTACTCCTTTCATTTACTATTGGGTTGCGCTAAAATATGGAGAAAATCCTTCATTTAGATTCCCATTAACATATATTGTTCCTTTATTTTCTTTTTCTTCTTCTAGTAATTTTTTTACAAAATACATTCTATCTTTCAAATTCGTTGCATTTCCTAAATTGATGGATATCCCATCTTGTTCTAATTTTAATACATATTCATCATTTACTTGAATTTCTGTTATTTTTTCATTAATTTCTATCTTTTTACATTCCTGATATATTTGTAAAATATTTTCCATTATATCCAAATTTTTATCATTTAATCTTTTTGAATTGTTAGCTTCATTTTCAGTTATTTCCAGTCCTGTTATAACTGGTAGTTCCAATTTTTCTGAAGTACACCCTAAAATATATCCTTGCTCATCTATATATATATAATTTTCTGACTGAGTTTTTATTTGAAATCTTTTGCTTCTTTCAGTTATTTCAATTTCAACCCTACTTGGATATAGTTTGTTTATTTTTGCTTCCTCTACTACCCCATTTTGTTTTAGTCTAACTCTTATTACTTCTTTACTTTTTAAAAATATATTATCTCCTGTTTTTATGTTTGCTAATTCTAATACTTTTTCTCTTGTTAATTGTTTATTTCCTGTTACTGTTATTGTTTGTATTTTAAAGGTTGGCGATATAAATAAATATCCTCCCAATGCAATCAACACAATTAATATTAAGAATGTTACTAATATTCTTTTCTTTCTTTTTCTTCTTTTTTGCTCAATTTCTTTTGTTTATTTATTCTATTAATTGATCTTGATTTTTTGGCTGTCATATTTATTTTCACTTCCTTTATCTCTTGAATTTTTACGGTCAATTTTCCGCTTTTTTATTTTATCACTTTTATGTTTTTTTTGCTATACTTTTTTAAAATTTTTTATGTTTTTAATTGTAATAAAAAGGAAGCATTTTCTTTTATGCCTCCTCTATTCTTCAACAAAAATTTTTGCACCTAAACTTTTGAATTTTTCGACAATATCTTCATATCCTCTCAATATATAATGTATATTTTCAATTTGAGTAATTCCTTTAGCTGTTAGAGCTTCTATTACAAGTGCTGCTCCTCCTCTTAAATCTGATGCCACAACATTCGTGCCCTGAATTCTCTTAGCTCCCTTTATTATAGCAGTTCTGCCTTCTACATTTATTTTTGCTCCCATCCTGTTTAATTCTTGAATATATTTAAATCTATTTTCAAATATATTTTCAGTTATTATTGATGTTCCTTTTGCAGTTGAAAGTAATGCTCCAAATATTGATTGCATATCTGTTGGAAATCCTGGATAGGGCATTGTCTTTATATCTACTGCTTTTATTCTTTTTGGTGCTTTTAATTCAATACAGTTTTTTCCAATTTTTAGCATACAATTTGCCTCTTCTAGTTTATCTAAAATTGGTTCTATATGATTTGGATTTGCATTTATTATTTTCACATTTCCGCCAGTTATAGCTCCTGCAACTAAATATGTTCCCGCTTCTATTCTATCTGGCATTATATTATAGCTTATCTCAAATAGTTTTTTTACTCCTATTATTTCAACTCTATCTGTTCCTGCTCCTCTTATTTTGGCTCCTGCTTTATTTAGGAATTTTACCATATCTTCTATTTCTGGTTCTTTAGCTGCATTTGTTAATATTGTCGTTCCTTCTGCCAAACATGCTGCTAATATAATGTTTTCTGTGGCTCCAACACTTGGAAAATCCAAGTGTATTTGCGTTCCTTCTATCTTTTCCGCATTACAAATTATTTCTCCATATTCCTCTTTTATATTTATCCCTAATTTTTCGAATCCTTTTAAGTGTAGATCTATTGGTCTTGAGCCAATCTCACAGCCTCCTGTTTGTGATAGTTTGTGGGTACATAAATTTTAAATGGAATGCTAAACCTCCATTTTCATATAATTCTTTGTACATTTCGTCAGTTAAGTTATATTCTTGTTTTATATCTTCAGTTATTTCTTCTTTGTCAAATACTACTATCTTATCAAATAATCTTGATAGTTCTTCCTTTCTTAATCCATTTTTTTTTATGTCTTCTATTGCTTTAAATATTAAATCTTCTTTGTCTTCTAATTTATTTAGTGTATTGAATTTACTTTCCGATTCTTGCAATTTTTCTTTTTCATATTTTATTTTCTTTTCTAATTCCTGTTTTTTGTCTTTATAAATAAATTCTGGAATTAAGTCATTTAACTTATCTTCATATACTTGCTTAAATTGTTTTTCTAACTTTTCTAATGTTTGTTTTGATTTATTTAAATCCTTTTCTAGAGTTACCTTATTTGTACTTATAGCTTTTACATTGTCCATTACAAAACTTTTAAATTCTGGATTGCTTATTAAATTATCTATATATGCATTTACTATTTGATCTAAATATTCTATTCTTATTCTATGTGGTCTACAACCATAGTCTTTTCTGATATCTTCTTTGATTGCTCCTTCATTGCTATATTTTTTGCACAAATAGCTATCTGGTCTTTTCCTTGTACCACTTGTACCTTTTCTTTTATACATTGGAGTTCCACATCTTCCACAATATAAAAGTCCTGAATATAAATTGTTTTCTGTATCTACAAACTTAAATCCATTATTTATTTTATCACTTTCTTTTTTTCTTTTCTTTCTGATTTTTTGAACTTTCTCAAATAATTCTTTATCAATAATTGGCTCATGATGATTTTCTATTATAGTCCATTCTTCTGGTGATTTTACTCTTGTTTTCTTTGACTTAAAACTTAATTTTTCTGTATGCCCTCCAACATAGTCTCCTGTATATCTTCTGTCATCTAATATTCTTACTATATGCTGTGCTTTCCAATTGGCTGTTTGTTTTGCATTTGCAAAATTTCTCGATTGTGATGGTGTTGGAATTCCTTTTTTATTTAAATGTGTTGCAATTTTTTGATACCCCCAACTTTTAGAATATAATTCAAATATTTCTTGTACTACTGGCGCTGTTTCTTCATTAATTACTAAATTTTTTCCATCTTTGTTGTATCCATATATCGCTTTAACCAGTAAATCTCCTTCTTCTATTTTGTGTCTTAAATTTCTTCTTATATTTTTACTATCATCTCTTGCTCTTCTTTCATTAAACCATGCATACAAGCCAAACATTTCCTCATTGTATTGCTCATCTTCAAATATTATTTCTACACCTTGTTCTTCAAGATATTCTACAAAATCTAATGCTTCTTTTTGATTTCTTCCAAGTCTTGCAGAATTTTTGAAAACTATTACGTCTATTTCTTTTTTTCTTGCTCTTTCTCGTATATCATCAAACCTGCTAAAGTCTGTTCCACTTTTATCATCATCCATTATTATATCTACAATGTTTGTATATCCATGACTTTTACAATATTTAACTAGTAAGTCTCTTTGTGTTTCTATTCTTTCATAGTTTTCTCCATAGTCGTCTCTACTTTCTCTACAATATATTACCACTCTTTTCTCTTCATTAGATTTTTTCATAGATTACCTCCATTTTTGTAATGTATCAATAACATTTAATATGTGTTATATTTTATTGTTGCTATTATATATAAAAAGTTCTAAAATTTCAAGTCATTCCTTGAAATTTTAGAACTTTTTTCAGTTGGCTAAAAATTGTTACCAACTTGTTAGTAATGCTTAACAGTTTATTTATATCAGATGACTACAATTTGAAGTCATCTGGTAGCAATTTGTTACCAGTTGAGCAGAATTACTAAATATCTTCATTTTCATTTTTATCAGAAATCTTTTTAACTTTTTTGTCTTCTATATATTCGTAATTTAATTTATTTGTTTTAGTTACAACAGACTCTCCAAGATTTTTTTCAATATCCTCCTTGGCAACTTTCGCAGCATGTCCTCCCATTTTAGCAACTTTAATATTTTCCTTTAATCCATTTGGTTTTTGTTTAGTTGCTAATCTCTTAGTTGCTTCCTCTGATAAATCTGTTAATATTAGTTCTATATTGTCCATATTATCTCTTAAATTTTCTTTTCTTAATCCTTTATATTGCTTATATTCTTTTGCTGTCATTCCTGACCATTCTTTATATATTTCATTTGTTAAAATTGCATATTCAATATTACTTTCAATTCCATTTTCTTTCCACACATCAGTTAATTTTTTTCTTTCTTGAATTGATTTCATTCTTTTAGCAATCCATTCTTCATCATATCCTTTTGTTCGGTACAAATCAATAGCTCTTTGTAATGCTATTGATGGATCAAAAGTTTCATCAACTCTTTCTTTTCCTAGATGTGCTAACCATTGTTTTATTGGTTCAGCATTTTTTGAAGGAATTGATTCTATTATACGAAACATTCCTTCAATATCACACACATCTGTCATTCGATATTTTCCATCTTGAGATTTTAATTTCAACTGTCCGATTTTTTCGGACACTTCAAATCCATCTTTTATTAAATTCTTTTTCAAATCACTCCAATACTTTCTTGGTCTGTTGCTTCCTGATATTACACCAACAATATCTACTATACTGATATAATATTTTTCTTCATCTTTATCCCATATTGTTCTTATTGTTTCATTATTAAATAATTTATTTATTAATTGCATTTTATTTTCGTCCATTTGATACCTCTTTTCCTTAAGTTGTTCGGAAATTTCGAATAACTTAAAATCTCTTTTATTTCTTCTATTTATATCATAATCCTAACAATTTTTCAATACTTTTACGAAAATTTGTTCTTATTTTTATTTGTATTTTTCTTGTATTCTATCAGATATAATATCGGTGAATATCTGTTTATAATCTTGAGTATCACCCACATTTGATTTTGGACATATAAAAACTGCAAATGGTAGTTTGTCTTTTCGCTTCTTATCCTTATCATTCTTTTTTGTCATTTTCAGAGTATTCACCTACCTTTCTATCAATTGTATTCGTTTCTTGTTTGTCCTTATTACTAAAACCACAAGTGGTAAATCAAATACCCATATGAGATTTGCCCTCATTCCTCTTCTTAGAGAATTGCCCCTTTACATCACGTTAGCCAGACAAAAGTATCATTATATGTACTTGTAGTTTACTATTCAATTTTCAATGTGCTATACTATGATAGAAAATAGTTACTTAAAATTACTATTTTCTATAATTTGTTTTTATTATAAAAGCCTTAAAATGGCTTGTAAATAGATTTTTATAAGTCTATAGCTAAAGTAAAATTCAAAATAGTTATAGTCTATTTTTAAAATGGAGGAAGTGCTGTAATGATAACTAATTTCGCAATTAATAATAGTAAAATTATAATAAAAAATAATCGGAGAATATTTTGGTGCAGTTCATGATTTTGAATACAATATTGGAGATAAACTATATGAATTTGCTATAATAGATAATAAAGAATTTGAAAAATTAAAAAATATGTACTCTCAATTAATAGAACTTGTATCAACTGCAAAAGAATCTGATATAATGGATGAAAAATTGGATTGTTTCTTCAAAATGTTTCAAACAGTTAAAGCTTGTTTAGAATTTTCTCCTTATACACACTTCTATACTCAATTATTGATAGATATAATTGTAAAAACTTATAATACAAAAGTATTTAGGTCTGATTTATTATTTAAATCTGATATTGGATGCTTTATTGAAAATCCAGAATACTCTCCAAATGAATTTTTTGAAGAATTAGAAGAAAACGAATATAACATAAATCTTATAATGCACGAATTTACTCAGAATATAGAAAAAATATCTAAGAAAACACATAAAAAATATATGGATTTTTTTGAAACAATTAGAAATTTATTGATAAAAGACTTTATGGAGAAAAAGTCTGATTTAAAAGAAAGATTAGAAATAATTAGCAAATATTCTCAAAACTCTACTGTAAAAAACTTATCTACTAATGAAAGATTATATTTATATGAAGCCAAAAGAGTTTTTGATATACACTATGTAAATACCAATCCTGCACACGCATTATTTTTAGATACAAAACTCAAAACAAAATATATATGCAATAAAGAATTGTCTTTACAAGAAAAAATGTTAGAGGTAGAAGATGTGGTTAATTTAATAAAAGAAAAGAATATTATGGCTGAAGAAGTGTATGAATTAGCTAATGCTGAAGAACAAATTAGGTTTGAATTATTTAAAATAATCCAAAATAATTTTACAATTAATAAATGTGAAAATTGTGGCAAATTATTTCTACCTGTAACTAGTAGTAAAAATAAAAATCAAAAAGGCAGAAATGACCAAAAATATTGTAATAATCTATATTTAGATACAGGAAAAACTTGCAGAGAAATTGGTGCTTTAAATAAGCGAAAAGAGAAAGTTCAAAATAGCTTAATTCTAAACGAATATAGCAGAGAATACAAAAGAATGTACGGATTACACTATAATCATACAAAAGCCTTTAAAGAAAAACAATTTAAGAAATGGTCAAATAAAGCAAGAGAATTAAGAAACAGATATAGTGATGAGCAAATAGATGAATTCAAAATAGAACTAAAAAAATTAAGTAATATTTATTGGCATTCTCTAAGGAATTAAAATAAAAAATGCTACTATTTCTTTTCAATAGTAGCATTTTTTATTTTAAACATTAACTACTTCTTTCATCATGTGTTCTTCAAATATATAATGTTTATTACATAATTCTTTAAGTTTAGATCTATGAGTTACAATAACATAAGTTTTTTCTCTTAGATATTTTTCAATCATATTTGTAATTTTTTCTTCTGATAAACTATCTAAATTTGATGTAGGCTCATCAAAGAAATATAATTCCTTATCTATTAAAATTCCTCTAATTAAATTTAATCTTTGACCTGCTGATAGTTTTATTCCTCTTTCTCCTACCATCGTTTCTAATCCATTTGGTAATTCATTATACCAGTTTGTTAGTCCTGCTTCATCTAATAATTCAAATATCTTTTCATCTGGTATATCTTTTCCTAAACAAAGATTATCTCTAATGCTTAAATCAAATAAATCCACTTCTTGAGATACAAATACCAAATCTAATCTAGCATCTTCTTCATGCTTATTATTTATTAGTAAATCTCCATTTATTAATGGATATAAGCCAGCAAGTATATTCATTACTGTTGTTTTTCCCTGTCCTGATTCTCCCATTATGCTGATTTTATCTCCTCTGTTTAATACAAATTCTGGTATCTTAATTTTTGTTGAATTTTTAGTATATGAAAATATTACATTTGTTAATTTAACTTCATTAAAATTATTTACTAATTTCATTTCTTTACTATCTTTAAAATATTCATCTAATTGTTTTTTAGATGTTTTAAATCTTTCTTTTATATCTATTAATCTAACTAAACTATTCAAATTAGAATATAACTTTCCTAATGCTGACATATAGAATAATAGATAAGGAAGTCCATCTTCTCCATTTGTAACTATTATTATTGTGCTTATTAATACTACTAGATATAATAAATTCATTAAACCTGTAAATACACCATTTGTATTAGATCTTTTTCTTTCATTAATTTTCGTTGCTTTCAAATATTCTGCTGAATTTTCATTTATCTTTCTTTCGCAAAACTTTCCAATATTTAATTTTCTTACTGCAATAAGATTTTGTATGAAATCAATAAATGTTGCATTATATCTCGACTCTGCTTCATTAACCTCTTTTTGATATATCTGTTTATTTTTTATCATTTTATATTTTAAAAATACTGCTAGTGCTGAAATTATAACACATATAACACCTGTAATTACTGATTGTCTACATACCATTATCAATATTGATGTTCCACCTATTATTAAAGGAATAACACTTATTTCAAATTGCCATATCATTTCAAAAAAGTAGAATGATAGATTAGTTATTAGTTTATGTATATAACCTGTATGTATATTAGATATCTGTTCCATTGTCATTGATTGTAGTTTATTAAAATAATATTTTTGTATTGCTGTTTGTGTTTTTTGATTATTCACATTGTCTATGTATGATGCAATTTTACCAGATGTTAACATAACCATATCTACTATAAAAATACATATTGTTAATTTTACGATTTTTTCTAATGTAAGCGGACTCGTTCCAAAATATGATAATGCAAAAGATTCCCCATAATCTGCTAATGAATAAATCATATTGATTATAATAGACCATATAAAAAGTTTTTTTGCTACTACTTTTAATAATTCTTTCATTATCTTTTCCCTCTATTTATAAATAATCCTTTTATAATTTTTCTTATCCTTGTAAATATTGACTCCTTGTTATATTTTCTCAAGGAAATCTCACTAGTTTTACTATCTTTCAAAGTTTCTTCTTGTCTATTTTCAAATAAGTTATTCGGATTATACTTTTCTCTCTTTATTTCTTCTAATCGATTTTTATTTTGAATTAATAATTTTTTTAATTTTTCCTTCTGTTTTTCAGTTGCAAAATAATCCTTAAACAAAGAAATTAAAATTGCATTAGCTTCGTCAGAAATAACTTGTTTAGATAAATCTATTTCAGGATCAATCTTGTATATGTAACCTTTATCCATATTATTTTTATAAAACTCAATTTTTTCTATAGGAATTTTAGAATATTCTTCATCTGAAAAATGACTTAATATTTCTAAAACTTCAGTATATGCTTTAGCATAATTATTAGTCATCAATAGTTACTCCTTCTTTTGTTTTCTCTTGATTTTCTACACGTTCCACATCTTCGCTCTTCGCTACATTTTCTATTGTAATACCTTTAGTAATCGCATTTCTCACAACCGATTCCATTGATATTGTTTTTATTTCTTTATTTCTCATTTCTCTTAATTTTTTTGCATCACTTAATTTTCTTGGTTGGAATCCATCTTCTAAAATTTTTCCTATTGCTTCTTCTGACATTTCTCCCACAGGGAATTTAGAGTCTGATTTTCCACTTCTAACTAAATAATTTTTTCCATTATATTGATATATGCAAGCAACTTGACAATGTTGTTTATCTTCTTTTACTAAATTAATATTATTTGGTATTTGTGTGATTTCTCCTTTAGGTAAAACTTTTCCAATTAAAATGATAAAATCTTTTGCTTCCTCAAATCCAAAATCCGAAATATAATCTCCTAATTTTGTAAAAATAAAATCAAATGCTCTATTTGAATCATTATTGTTTTTGTAATAGCTTTCATACTCATATAATACTTTATCTTTAAAACTTTCATTTATATTAACATTAGAATTTAATACTTTATTTCTATGCTCTTCTTTTAAATGAAGACCTGCTAATTGATTTCCATTAACATTTGTTTCACCAATCTTTATTCTTGTCAATGCCATTTCCGTTAGATAATCTTGTATATATTCTCCTTTTTCAGTTGGTACAACACAATACCAATGTGTTGGTTTTGAATCTGGCTGGCTTTCTTTGTTTCCAATTTTAATTGCCATATTATTATCAAAATTGCATTTATATTTTTCTGGAGTATGAATTATAGTTCCATCATCTCTTTTTTCTCCTTCAACTTCTTCTTTTGAACTAACTCCTACAACATTAGCACTAATCCCAACTTCACTTAATATTGCTGCGTAAATTTCTGCCATTCCCCTACAAACTTGTTCTGGATTACTTATACTAGTTTCATTATTTATTATTCTTTCTTGCCTTTTTACACTTTCTTCTGATACTTTTCCCTCTATATTTCTAGCAACATCAAAGCCAACATTCCTAATAGTATAATTATTGTCATACACAATTAATTTTCCTAACTCTATATGTACATATTTAGCAATCTCGAAATTCGAAATTCCCTGTACTTTTAATTGTTTAGCTAATTTTATGATTCCTTTTATTTCATCTTCCATTCAACATTCACCACTTTTACCGTTATTCATATCTGTAATCTTTTCTCTATTTATTTCTATTATAGCATTTATTAAAAACATTGTCTTTATAAATTATAAAATTTATTTAAAATTTATCGGGAGGTAGAGAATTGAACAAAAATATTATTAGTC
>ERZ779896.2014-NODE-2014-length-15145-cov-78.987541_pt1 | contig 15145 bp, 9 predicted proteins | sample MGYA00511067_ERZ779896 | MGnify/ENA primary metagenome ERZ779896 (study PRJEB29588, sample SAMEA2161597) | human gut metagenome | biome: human gut; feature: human-associated habitat; material: faeces | place: Denmark | collected 2008/2010 ... | reverse complement strand
TATTTAATAATCAAAGGGTTAAATCGCCATAGTCTAAAAATTGTCATATACTAAGGCATAAAACAATAAAAATCCATATATTTGTAATCGGTAACGGTTGAGATTGTCAAATATCACATATTTTATACTATAAAAACATATTGATATACAATATTTTATTGGCTGAAATTTTCTTTTTGCGCATTTTCGTTAACGTTAACGAAAAGTGAGAACAGCCGGCAAAACCAGCGGACGGAGAGAAGAACCTGTATCTATTAATCCAATAATCAACCTAAAAAAACTTCACATGATAACCGAATTTACAAAGGGACGGTTGAAGGTCAAGCGGGCCGATACCCGGGCGGAGCTCGGTGAGACGGCCGCCCGCGACGTTGCCGCCCATCTCTGCGCGCTGCTCTCCCGCAAACGGGAGGTGAATGTCGTATTCGCCTCCGCTCCTTCGCAGAACGAGTTCCTGGCGGCACTTCTCACGCATCCCGAGATCGACTGGGGGCGTATCAATGCCTTCCACATGGACGAATACATCGGGATTTCGCCCGAGGCGCCCCAGTCCTTCGGCAAGTTCCTCCGTGAGAGGATCTTCTCCAAGGTGGGGTTCCACTCGGTGCACTGCATGAATCCGCAGGCCGCCGATCCCGAGGCCGAGTGCCGTCGTTACGCCGAGCTGCTCGAACGGATGCCGGCCGATGTCGTGTTCCTGGGAATCGGCAAAAACGGGCACCTCGCCTTCAACGACCCGCACGTGGCCCTTTTCGACGATCCCCTGATCGTGAAGGTGGTCGATCTCGATCCCGCCTGCCGCGAGCAGCAGGTGCACGACGGCTGTTTCAGCCGCATCGAGGAGGTCCCCACGCACGCCATGACCCTGACGATCCCCGTGCTGCTCGATGCCGAGCGGCTCTTCGCCATCGTACCCACGGAGGCCAAGGCCCGGGCGATCCGCGCTACGTGCGACGGACCGATCCGCTCGGACTGCCCGGCCTCCATTCTGCGCACGCACCGCGATGCGACGCTCTACATCGACCGCGGGAGTGCCTCCCTGCTCGACAGGTGACAAGATTATATTCATCGAGAAAAAATGCAAGCATGATACGATTCAGACTCATCAGTTTGTTGCTCGGTCTGTGGACGATTCTTGCCGGCCTGCCGGCTTCGGCCCAGAACCGGGAGGTGACCGGTACGGTATCCGACGAAGCGGGTCCCGTTGTCGGCGCCACCGTGATTGTCAAGGGTTCATCGGTCGGCACGACGACCGATACGAACGGCTCCTACCGGATCGAGGTTCCGGGTACGGACGCCGTACTGGTATTTTCGTTCGTGGGGTACGAGACGCTCGAGCTCCCCGTCGGAAGCAAGACGCGCGTCGACGCGAAGTTCGCCCAGACGTCGGTCGAGGTCGAGGAGCTGGTGGTGGTCGGCTACGGCGTACAGCGCAAGTCGCACCTGACCGGCGCCATCACGAAATTCAATCCGCAGGATGTCATCGACGTCCCCTCGTCGGACATCACGACCGTCCTGCAGGGACGTCTGTCGGGTGTGACGATCCAGAACACCACCTCCGAGGTGGGTGTGGCTCCCGAGATCCGCGTGCGCGGCAGCGGCGCCCTCAATTCGGGAGGTTCGCCGCTGGTTGTCGTCGACAACTTCGTCATGGAGGACGGACTGCAGCTGATCAATCCGCAGGACATCGCCTCGATCGAGGTGCTGAAGGATGCCTCGTCGGCCGCCATCTACGGATCGCGTGCGGCGAACGGTGTCATCATCATCACGACCAAGGAGGGCTCGGCCATGCAGCCCCGCTACAACGTCTCGGTCTACACGGGCTTCAAGGAGCCCTATGAACTGCATCCGATGATGTCGTACAGCGATTACGTGGGCATCCTCAAGAAGGAGCAGGAGTGGGGCGGAGCCTCGGTTCTGGTGAACGACCTGGCGGCGGCCTGGCTCGAGAGCCAGTTGGGCGCCACCGACTGGCAGCGGCTGGGATTGCGCGACCGCGCGATGACGACCAACGCCCAGCTCAGCATCTCGGGCGGGCGGTCGAGCCTGCGCTACACGATGTCGGGCGGCTTCGTGCTGGACGACGGTCTGATGAAGCAGAACTTCAACAACCGTTTCAACATGCGCACGCGCCTCGATGCGGAGTTGAGCAAGTACGTGAGCGTCGGAACGAACATCTCGCTGGCCTATACCAAGTCGCAGCGTCCGACGAACAACTACGTGGACTTCATGCGCTTCCCGCAGTGGATTCCGGCCCGGCACAACGAGTTTACCTCGGAGCTGACGGGGTATCCCGTGGGCAGCTACGCCCAGCCGTCGCACTTTAACACCGGTACGGCGATCTATCCCGTCGGCGAAGTAGATCCCGAAACGGGCGAGCCGACGCTGGTGAAGGCGAATCCCTACAACTCGCAGAACCACAACCCGCTGTCGGTCATGGAGCGCAGCTCGAACGAAAGCGAGCAGTACCAGGTGTCGGCCAACGCCTACATGAACATCAAGATCACGAAGGACCTGGTCTTCCGCACGGCCAACAGCGTGACGGCGCGCTACAACACGCGTGACACCTACCGCTGCAAGGATGCGAGCAAGGACGGCACCCCCAGCGAGGGCGCCTTCCTCAGCACCTTCCGCCTGAACTGGACGACGGACAACACGCTGACCTACATGAAGCGCACGGGCGATCACGACCTGAACATCATGGCGGGTGTCTCGGCCGAGCAGGCGACGCAGAAGATCGTGAAGCTCGCGGGAACGGGATTCCCCAACGACTTCATCAAGACGTTGTGCGCCGCCACGTCGTTCAAGGTGCTCGACGACGACGGCGAGAAGCTGACCTCGACGGAGCTCGTGCCGGCGCACAACCTCCTGTCGTTCCTCGGCCGTATCAACTACGCCTACAAGGACCGCTACCTCTTCTCGGCGGCGATCCGCGCCGACGGCGACTCCTACTTCGGCAAGAACAACAAGTGGGGCTACTTCCCCTCCGTGTCGGTCGGCTGGCGCATGAGCGAGGAGAACTTCCTCAAGCAGGTCGATGCGATTTCGGGACTCAAGCTGCGTGCGAGCTTCGGCGCCACGGGCGACAACAGCCTGACGGCCGACGCCACGACCAACCTGCTTTACAGCGCGCTCTACTCCTTCGGCGGGGCACGGGTACGGCGACGCCCGGTCTTGCGAACATCAGCGACCTGATCGGCAATCCCGACCTGGGCTGGGCCAAGACCCACGAGTTCGACGTCGGTCTGGACCTCAGCCTGCTCAAGAACCGGATCAACCTGGTCTTCGACTACTACTATTCCGTCACGAAGGACATGCTCTTCCTGCGCACGGCCTCCTCGATTACGGGCCATACGCAGTACTGGACCAACCAGGGCAAGGTGCGCAACAAGGGTATCGAGCTGACGCTGGACACCTACAACTTCGCCAAAAAGAACTTCTCGTGGAATACGTCGCTCAACTTCTCGCTCAACCGCAACCGCCTGCTTGACCTCGGCGGCGAGGCCCAGATGATCAAGGAGGGATACAGCAAGGAGCGCTACATCAACATCGTGGGACAGCCGGCCATCCAGTTCTACGGCTACAAGACCGACGGCGTCTGGATGAGCCAGGAGGAGCTCGATGCCGGGCCGAGCTTCTCGACCAACATCGACCGCGTGGGCGGCCTGAAGGTTGTCGACGTGAATAACGACGGCGTGCTCGACGACAAGGACATGACCGTCATCGGCGATCCCTATCCCGACTTCACGTGGGGTATCACCAACACGTTCCGCTTCTACAACTTCGACTTCTCGATCCTCTTCCAGGGCGTGCACGGCGGCGATGTCATCAATGCCGACGCCACGTACAAGGACGTGCAGATCCGCAACGAGAAGTACAACATCCGCCACCGCTGGGTGAGCGAGAGCCATCCGGGCGACGGCCGCACGCCGACGACCTACGGCGTGCCCTGGATCAACACCGACTACGATGTCGAGGACGCCTCCTACGCCGCCCTGCGCAACATCACGCTGGGATACACGCTTCCGAAGCACATCTCGAAGAAGATCCACCTGAAGAGCCTGCGCATCTACGTGACGGCCAACAACCTGTGGTTCATCACCTCGAAGAGCTACCGGGGCATCAACCCCGAGTAACCGCAACACGTCGAGTCCCTACGACGACACGCTCATCAGCGGTTACCAGCGCGGTTCCTTCCCGATGCTGATGACCTTTACCACGGGTATCGATATCAATTTCTAAAACACGAAGCGATGAAAACTGTAAAGATAGCCATGATGCTGCTGGCCGCCCTGGTGATGGTTTCATGCAGCGACTTTCTCGAGCTGAAGCATGAATCCAACATCTCGGCCGACGATTTCAACCGGACCGAGGACGAGCTGTATGCGTCGCTGGTCGGCTGCTACAACGGCATGCAGGGGGCGCTCTACCGCGAGTGGGCGATGACCGAACTGCGGTCGGACAACACGCGCATCTACGCCCGCACCTCCTCCACGTCGATCTTCGACGTGATCCGCCAGCTCGACCTGTCGACCATCCAGCCCATCAACTACCTGGTCGACGAGTACTGGGCGGGCAACTACCACAACATCGAACGCTGCAACACGGTCCTCCGCGACTACGCCGTGGTCGGGGACGAGGTGCTGCGCAACCAGTACAAGGCCGAGGCGATGTTCATCCGCGCCTACCATTACTTCAACCTGGTCCGGCTCTTCGGCGGCGTCTTCCTCGTCACGGAGCCCGTCACGGCCCAGGAGGCCAGACACATGCAGCGTTCCAATCCGGACCTGATCTACGACCGGATCATTGCCGACCTGCGGGAGATCGTCGACAACGCGATGCTGCCCGATACGCGCGAGGGTGACGAACTGGGCCGGATCACCATGCCGGCCGCCAAGGCCCTGCTGGCGAAGGTCTACATGACGCACTATGCCGTTGGAACGGAGGAGTACGCCAAGGCCCGTCCGCTGCTCGAGGAGGTGATCGCCACGGTGGGCAATCCCCAGACGGCGGCCGATCTGGTGCCCTATGCCGACATCTTCGACATCAACAACGAGATGAACCGCGAGATCATCTTCGCCGTGCGCTACAAGGCCGGCAATCTCGGCCCCGGTTCGCCGTTCGGCAACGAGTTCGCCCCGGCCAACAGCGGCACCAACGTCATCAACGGCTCGGGCCGTTCGTACAACTACCCCTCGACGAGCATCATCGACGCCTTCAACGCCGAACCGGGCGATCTGCGCAAGGACGTTTCGATGGCCGAGAAGTACTACAACCAGCAGACCGACACGTGGGTCGATGACGACGAGACGACGCAGTGCCGCTATGTCAAGAAGTATCTTTCGCCGGTGGAGACCGTCGACGACGGCGAGAGCGACTGGCCCGTCATCCGTGTCGGGGACGTGCTGCTGCTCTATGCCGAGATCGTCAACGAGCTCGAGGGTCCGACGCCCGAGGCGGTGAACTGCGTGAACATGATCCGCGAACGTGCCGGCCTGCAGCCGCTCTCTTCCGAAAAGACGGCCAATTCCTACCTCTTCCGCACGGCCATCCGCAACGAGCGGCGTCTGGAGCTTGCCTTCGAGAACCAGCGCTGGTTCGACCTGCTCCGCTGGGGCATCGCCGTGGATCTGATCGGCGAGCACTACCGCCAGGAGTTCATCTACTCGAACCTGCCGAACGACTACCAGCCGACGATCGTGGAGTGGCAGACGCTGCTGCCCATTCCGCTCAATGTCATGAACATCAATCCGGAACTCACGCAGAACTACGGATATTAAACCATACAGCCATGAAAAGGATATTCGCCATACCGTTTTTACTGGTCGGAATGCTCCTGCTGACGGTCTCGTGCAACGAGGAGTTGCAGATTGCGACCTACGATCAGGAGGCTCCCTCCATCGCCTCCTTCACGCCGACGACGGGTCCGGTCGGGACGCTCGTCACGGTGCGCGGTGCCGGGCTGCACCGTATCGAAAAGGCCTACATCAACGATGCCGAGGTGGAGATCAGGTACGCGATCTCGGGCAACGAGATCGTCCTGCGCACCACCACGGCGGGCAGCACGGGCCCCATCTCGCTCGAGGGCCCCGACGGCACGGCCCGGAGCGCCGAAATCTTCACCTATACCTATCCGACGCCCGAGATCACGACCTATCCCGAATCGTTCACCGTGGGTGACGAGGTCGTCTTCTTCGGTACGGGCCTCGACGGGATTCTGAACGTGCGTTTCGACACGGTGGAAGGGGAGATCGTCGATCAGCGCTCGACGGAGCTGGTCGTGAAGGTTCCCGACCTGCGTATTCCCGAAGCGGACATCACCTTCTCCTATTTCGACGGCTCTTCGGTGGTCTCCTTCGTCCATTCCGGTGCCGAGATCGTGCGCGAGGTGCCCAAGGTGGACCAGCTCACCCCCTCCGGAACGGTCGAGGTCGGCACGGACATCACGGCGACGGGCAGCTTCCTGCACCTGGTCGAGCAGATCAAGGTGGGCGACGTCGAGGCGCGCATCGTGAGCCAGCCCGAGAACGGGCAGTCGCTGACCTTCCGCATCCTCGATGACCCGTCGTTCCCCGACGGCGTGAACACCCTGCCGCTGGTCTTCTACTCGTTCAACGGTTCCGAGGTGCTCGACGTGCAGGAGCAGTTCAGCTTCCTCGTTCCGAAGTTCTACACCTGGCGCAACGCCAACCTCAATGCCCATTCCGTGCAGAAGCTCAACCACTTCTTCTGCCTGGACACCGGCGAGACCTATTCGGCCGACGACTTCGCGGAGAAGGTCGACCCGCTGACGATGAGCCTCGGCGGCGGAGTCTGCGTCGCGAAGAACGTCCTCTCGCCCGAGGTGACCGCCGAGCAGTACTATGCCGTGAAGCCCTACATCTTCTTTGCCTACCTCGGCTCGGGATGCTACTTCTACGGCGCGGCGAACAACAACAACCGCCTCTCGAACTTCAAGACCTCGTCGGGCAGTGCGCTGCTGACCTCGGGACAGGCCTACGGCACGCCGATCATCCTCTACCGCACGCTCTGCGAGGCCGAACCCGCGGAGAAGGCGCTCATCGACAAGATCAAGGGCGGCAACTTCACGAACGACGACTTCTCGGCCGACCTGCTCGACGGCATCGACCTCGAGAGCAAAGGATCCGATACGCCCGACGGCTGGTCGAATGTTCCCAACGGCGAGTTCGGCGCCTACAAGGCTCCGTCGGAATCCAACCACCGCCCGTGGGCTCCGGCGCTCACCTCCGCCACCGAAACGGTGGACATGAATCCCGGAACGGTCTTGCTCGTGATGTACTTCCAGCCCAACTGGGAGGAGGGCTTCTCGGTCGACAAGGCCAACATCCGCAAGTTCGGCTTCATCGAGATCACGCGCCTGGTGCAGGACAAGAGCGTGGAGAGCGGCCGTCAGAACAATGCAACGTTCAATGTCTACTGGCAGCGAACCCCGATGGGTGACTAACCGGATGCGCTTTATGAAACCGATTGCCCTGCTTTTCGGACTGATCCTTTCGATGCCTGTGTCGTGTGCAAACACGGCACAGGCCGGAGGGTCCGCTCCCGACCCCGATGCCGGACCGCGGTTTGTCGAGTGGTCGCAGGAGGCCTTCGACGACGTGCGCCCGGGCGACGAGATCGTCGTCCGCAACGGCACCTACCGCGATCTGGCCGTGCGCATCGACGTGGAGGCCACGGCGGAGGCGCCGGTGGTGATCCGCTCCGAGACGCCGGGCGGGGTGGTGCTCACCGGCTCCTCGTCGTTGAGCATCGGCGGCTCGCATATCGTCGTCTCCGGCTTCCATTTCCGGGTCTGCGACGTGGCGGAGGGGAGTGCCGTCTTCAATTTTCGGGTGTCGCCCAAGCGGCATGCCGTCCGTTCGCGGCTCGACAACTGCCTTTTCAGCGGCTCGGGACAGGAGGAGACCCTCGGAAAGGATATCAAGTGGGTGTCGCTCTACGGGCACGACAACGAGGTGTCGCACTGTTCGTTCGTCGACAAGAAGGTCCTCGGGTCGCTGCTGGTCGTCTGGATCGACCCGCAGGTCGTTCCGGCCCATCGGATCCACGACTGCTTCTTCACCCACCCCTTCTCGCTTCGGGAGAACGGCTCGTCGGTCAACGGGCAGGAGATGATCCGCATCGGCACGAGTGCCGTTTCGATGTCGGAGGGGCGGTGCGAGGTGTACGACAACTATTTCTACCGCTGCGACGGCGAGGTGGAGATCATCTCCAACAAGTCGTGCGGGAATATCTACCGCAACAACGTGTTCGACAGCTGCCAGGGAACGCTGACGCTCCGTCACGGCAACGGCTGCACGGTCGACGGCAACTACTTCTTCGGCCGCGGCGTCGCCAATACGGGCGGCGTGCGTATCATCGGCGAACGGCACCGCGTCTTCAACAACTACTTCGAGGAGCTCGCCGGGCGGGATCAGCGCTCGGCCATATCGCTGGTCCGCGGTGTCGAGAACTCCGAACTCTACGAGTATTTCCAGGTCAGGGACGCGCAGGTGGTCTTCAACACGATCGTCAACTGCCGCAGCGGGATCATGGCCAATACGGGCAGCTCGACCAGCACGATGCCGGTCGTGGAGAGCCTTGTCGCGGCCAACCTCATCGTGGGCAATGCTTCGGGCGCGATGCAGGGCGTGACGGTGGTCGCCGACCCGGCGCCCGACATCCGCTGGGAGGGGAACCATGTGTACGGCGTCACCGTTACGTGCGATACGGACGGCGGTGTCGCAACCGCCCCGGGCTTCGACCTCGAGCGCCGCGGCCCGTCTACGGCTCGAACGGCGCGGAGACGATCCGCACCGGCAATTCGTTCACGTCGCACACGTCGTCGTTCATCGTCATCGAGGACAACTACTTCGACCGCTGCAGCGGCGAAGTGGAGATCGTCTCGGTGAAGTCGGGCGACGACATCATCCGCCGCAACACCTTCTTCGAGTGCGAGGGCGGCGTGGCGCTGCGTCACGGCGACCGCAACACGGTGGAGGAGAATCTCTTCATCGGCAACGGAAAGCCCAACACGGGCGGCGTGCGAGTCATCAACAAGGGACACCGCATCCGCCGCAACTGCTTCTCGGGACTGGTCGGGCGGCGTTCGTTCGCACCGCTGGCCGTCATGGACGGCGTGCCCGACTCGCCCGACTACCGCTACCATCCCGTCTCCGACGTGGAGATCACGGACAATACGTTCGACGACTGCACCTCGATCCTCTTCGGCCTGGGCCGGGATTTCGAGCGCACGGTGCCGCCCGAGGGGGTTCTCTTCGCCCGGAACCGGATCAACGCACCCCGTGACGGGGAGGTCTATACGCCCTGCGACGACCTGTCCGGCATCACCTTCTCGGAGAATAGGATCACCGACAAACGGCACTTCAAGCTGCCCGACGTCGCGGCCGCAAGGAAGGAGCAGACCGGCGCCTCGTGGTTCGACTATACCGAGCCGCGCGTGCGGGAGCTGTCGGGACGGGTCCTCCGCGTGGAGGCGGGCCGCAATACGCTGCTCGATGCTGTGTCGGCCTCGGCGCCGGGCGATGTCATCGAACTGGCCTCATCGGGCGAGTACTGGAACGATGCACCCGTTGCCATTCGCCACTACCTCGTGATCCGCTCTGCCCCCGGGCTCGACCAAAAACCGCTTCTGCGCTACTGCGGCCGGGGCGGCGAGCCGATGGTGCGGATCGAAAACGGCGGCCACCTCGATCTGTCGGGCGTGGCGTTCAACGGCCTGCCCGAGGAGGAGCTGCGCGACCCGAAGGGTTTTGTCGCAACGGCCGAGACGATGATCGAGGACTATACGCTCCGGATCGTGGATTGCGACTTCAGCCGCTTCAACCGTTCGGGGACCTACGCCGTTTCGTGCCTTCGCGGCACGTTCGCTCCGTGGATCGAAATCCGCGACTGCCGCTTCACGGACCTGCCCTGGGATGCCGTGGTGCTGTCGCGCGAAACGGACTTCTACGGCCGTTACAACGTCGAGCGGCTCGAGGTCTCGAACTGCCTGTTCGTCAATGTCGGCGGCCGCGGCATCGACGTGGCCCGCTACGGGTACGACGAGAGTACGGCCGGTCCCGACGTGCGGATCTCGCACTGCACCTTCTGCAACGTCTTCAACCGCGAGCAGGGCAGCGTCATCGACCTGCAGGGGGTTCAGAAGGCCTCCGTGACCGACTGCGCGTTCGACCGCAGCGGCCGGGGCGGCGCCAGCATCCGCTTCAACGAGATGCGCTGGGACGAGATCACCGTGTCGCGCTGCAACCTCTATGAGTCGGGGCGCATCGCCTCGTTCTGGAATACCGGCATTGGGGACGACATGACCGGGTACGAACCGTGCTATGCCGATCCGCAGGCGGGCGATTACCGGCAGGCGCCGGATTCTCCGCTCGCCGGGCAGGCTACGGATGGCACGAATGTGGGAATCAACTAACTGCGATAAATGAACATGAAGAAACTCAATTTGATGGCCGCCCTGCTCCTGACGGTCGCGACGCTCTTCTCCGCCGCCGGAGCTCCGCACCGGCCCTGCTTGCTGCTGACGCAGGACGGGGTGGCGGCACTCCGCGCCGAGATGGGGAAAAATCCGTTGGTGGACAAGGCCTTCGCCGAGGCAAAGGCCGTTGCCGACAAGGCGGTCTCGGAGCCGGTCGTCGTGCCGCAGCCGCTCGATGTGGGCGGCGGCTATTCGCACGAAAAACACAAGGAGAACTACATGCAGATGTATCAGGCCGGCGTGGTCTATCAGCTGACGGGCGAGAAGAAGTATGCGGAGTTCGTGCGGCGCATGCTGCTCGGCTACGCGGAGATCTATCCCGATCTGCCGCTGCACCCCGCCCGCTTTACCAAGACGCCCGGCAAGATCTTCTACCAGGTGCTCAACGAGGCCGTCTGGCTGACCTTCACGGCCAATGCCTACGACTGCGTCTACGACCATATCCCGGCAGCGGAGCGCGAGCGGATCGAGACGCGCCTCTTCCGGCCGATGGTCGAGTTCATGGAGAACGGCGTGCCGGACAACTACCGCGCGTTCAATTCGATGCACAACTTCGGAACGTGGATGGCCGCCGGCACGGGCATGATCGGTTACGTGATGGGCGACCGCGATCTGGTGGACAAGGCGCTCAAGGGCTCGACCAAGGAGGGCAAGACGGGATTTCTGGCGCAGCTCGATGCGCTCTTCTCGCCCGACGGGTACTACGACGAGGGCCCCGGCTACCAGCGCTACGCGATCTATCCCTTCGTGACGCTGGCCGAGTGCATCGACCACAACGACCCCGGGATCGGCATCTTCCGCTACCGGGACGGCATCCTCCAGAAGGCTGTCAACAGCCTGCTGCAGTGCACCTACGAGGGGGACATCTTCCTGATGAACGATGCCATTGCCAAGGATATCCACACCTACGAGATTCTCTTCAGCGCCGACATCGCCTACAAGGCCTCTCCGCGCGACAAGGGGCTGCTCGGCATCGTCAAGCGGCAGGGCGTCGTGACCCTGACCGACGCGGGCGCCGCGGCGGCCCGTGCGATCGCCCGCGGCGAGGCACGGCCGTTCGATTACCGTTCGACGGTCATCCGCAGCGGCCCGGACGGGCGCGACGGCGGACTGGGGATCATCCGCTCGGCGGCCAACAACACCTGCCTAACGCTCAAGGCGACGACCCACGGCGGCGGCCACGGCCACTTCGACCGCCTGTCGATGATCTATTTCGCCAACGGAACCCCTGTCATCCCCGATTACGGATCGGCCCGCTTCATCAACGTCGTGGCCAAGGCCCGGGGCGGCTATGCGCCCGAGAACCGCTCCTTCGCGCAGCTCTCGATCGCCCACAATACGGTGACCATCGACTCGACGACTCACTTCTCGGGCTCTTCGCGCGAAGCGCAGAAGCAGGGGGCGCGGATTCTCTTCAGCGACTTCTCGGACCGCTCCTTCCAGATCGTGTCGGCCATGGACGACAAGGCCTACAAGGGGGTGACGATGCGCCGGAGCGTGGCGCTCATCGAGCACGGATCGCTGGAGTACCCCGTCGTGCTGGACATCTTCCGGCTGCTTGCCGACAAGCCCCACGTCTACGACCTGCCCTATTACTACAACGGGCACCTCATGTCGACGAGTTACCCTTACGATAAGCAGGTGGACCGGCTCACGCCGATGGGGACACGCAACGGCTACCAGCACCTGTGGCGCGAAGCGGTGGGGCATCCCGAAGGGGACTTCACGCAGCTTTGCTGGCTGGAGAACGGCCGGTTCTACACGCTCAGCGCCGTGTCGAGCACCCCGTGCACGCCCTATCTGGTCAAGACCGGGGCGAACGACCCGGACTACAACCTCATAACGCGCAACGGCGTCCTGTTCCGCACCGCGGAGCCGACCGCCGCGCAGACCTTCGTCTCGGTCATCGAGCCGCACGGCAACTACGATCTGGTGACGGAGACGACCCGCACGGCCGAATCGCAGATCGAACGGGTCGAGCTGCTGGCCGCGGATGAAAATACGGTGCTGGTCCGGATCAGCATCCTGGGCGGCGGGCAGTTCACGGTTGCGCTGGCCGATGACGGCAGCGCGGCAGACGCCCGCCATGCACTCGACGCGCAGGGCCGGACCTACCGGTGGAAGGGAACCCACAAGATCTTCGACAAATGAGACGGTATCATTCGATTCATCAGCTCGTTCTGCTGGCCGCCCTCGGGCTGCTGTGCTGTTCGACGGAGCGGGTCGATGACGGCGGCGATCCGACTCCGCCGCCTGCCGCGGCCGATCTGCGCTATCCGGTCGTCGAGTCCGACTACATGCCCTCCCGGCAGCAGACCGGGGACATGATTCCCGACTTCAGCCGCGTGGGCTACCGCTGGGGCGACCGGGCCATCCCGGACGTCGCCGTGGTCGAAACCCTCACGCCGCCATCCGACGGAGGCGATGCCACGGCCTTGATCCAGCAGGCGATCGACCGCACGCAGTCGGGGGCGATCCTTCTCAAGCGGGGCGTCTACCGGATTTCCGGCACGATCCGCATCAACCGCAGCGGCATCGTGCTGCGCGGCGAGGGCGAAGGGGAGGACGGGACGCTCCTCGTGGCTGCCGGCACGACCAAACGCGACCTTGTCGTCATCGGCGGCAGCGGGTCGCGTCGGGTCGAGAGCAATACCGAAGCCTACGACATACTCGACGACTACGTTCCGGCGGGTCGTTTCTGGGTCCGCAGCCCCCGGGCCGGCGAGTTCCGTGTGGGAGACAACGTGGTCGTCTACCGTCCGTCGACCCGGGAGTGGATCAGCGACCTGAAGATGGATCAGATTCCTCCGCGCGCCGACGGCCTTCCCATCACGCAGTGGGAGCCCGGCCGCTTCGATACCTATGCCGAACGGGTCATCACGCTCATCAAGGGCGATACGCTCCACTTCGAGAATCCGGTCGTCATGAGCCTCGACCGCAAGTACGGCGGCGGGCGCGTGCTCAGGTACTCCTACGCCGACCGGATCGAGGAGTGCGGCGTGGAGAACCTGCGTTTCGATTCGGACTACACCGGCCCCGAGGACGAGAACCACGGCTGGAACGCCGTGGCGGTCAAGGTGGCGGCGCACTGCTGGGTGCGCAACGTCACGAGCCTCCATTTCGGCATGGGGCTGGTCACGATGGACCAGTACGCGAAGAACATCAGCGTGCTCGACTGCACCTGCCTCGAGCCGGTTTCGACCCTTGCCGGCAGCCGCCGCTACTCGTTCCACATCAGCCAGGGGCAGCTCTGCCTGGTCAAGGACTGCACCTCGGAGGATGCCCGGCACGACTATGCCACCGGATCGCTCAACTGCGGTCCCAATGTCTTCACCTCGTGCCGCGCGAAGCGTCCCCATGCCGACATCGGCCCGCACCAGCGCTGGAACACCGGCACGCTCTACGACTGCGTCATCAGCGACGGCGAAATCTGCGTACAGGACCGCAGCAACTACGGTTCGGGACAGGGGTGGGCCGCCGGCAACAACGTGCTGTGGAACTGTTCGGGCAGTACGGTCATCGTGCAGAGCCCCTGGGTCTCGGCCTATAACTACTCGGTTGGGACCATCGGCCGCAAGAACCCCGGAAAGTTCAACGATCCCGTGCGTCCCGACGGTGTCTGGCTCTCGCCCGGCAGCCGGATGGCGCCCGCCAGCCTCTACGATGCCCAGCTCGAACTGCGCCGGCAGTCGCAGCCCGGCGGCATCATGGACATTCATTGACAGAATCTACCAATCCCAAAATGACGGCAAGATGAAAAAACTGAAGTTTCTGGCCCTTCCGCTCCTGGGCCTTTTCGCGCTGAATGCCGCTTCCGCACGAATCGTGGAGGTGGCACCCGGGGATGATCTCCGCAGCGCCCTCAAGCAGGCCTCGGCCGCGGACACGCTGCTGCTCAAGTCCGGAGAGTATGCGCTTTCGACCCAGATCGTGCAGACGCACGACATCGTACTCCTCGGCGGGGAGGGCGAAAAGCCGGTGGTTCATTTCACCAATTTCGTGCTGGGAACCGGAGCGCGCCGTCTCGTGCTCGGGAACCTGCACATCATCTACGATCGCAAGTATCTGGTATACAATGCCGGAGAAAGCGAAGTGGACATCGACGAGATCACGCTGCGCGGCTGCATCGTGAATCTCAACGGTGAAAACGGCGCCAGCCTGGTGCTGAACCGTTCGACCGCAGCGAAAAACCGCATCGGCCGCATCACGATCGACGACTGCATCGTCTACAACAGCCACGCCCCCTCGCACGGAGTGGTCAACATCGGCAAGGAGTCGACCGTGCAGCTCTCGTCCATCACGCTGCGCAACAGCACCTTCGCCGATTTCGTGCGAGGTGCCGTCATCGTCAGCGCTCCGATGCAGGATCTGAAGATCGACGTCGAGAACTGCACCTTCTACGACATCAACACGTCGAGAACAGCGGCGCCATTTTCCACGCGGCCGGACACGTCTCCATGCGCATCGCCCGCAGCATCTTCCACCTGCCGGGCGCATCGCCCAAATTCGTCGATGCCGGCAGCGGCGGCCGTGTCGAGGTCGTCGATTCGTACCGTACCGATGCGCAGCCGCGCGTCCGCAACCCCTATGGGCTGAAGACCCTCTCGGGGGATGCCCGGGCAACCTTCGCGTCGGCGACGGACG
>ERZ779896.2011-NODE-2011-length-15164-cov-4.009134_pt1 | contig 15164 bp, 11 predicted proteins | sample MGYA00511067_ERZ779896 | MGnify/ENA primary metagenome ERZ779896 (study PRJEB29588, sample SAMEA2161597) | human gut metagenome | biome: human gut; feature: human-associated habitat; material: faeces | place: Denmark | collected 2008/2010 ... | reverse complement strand
TTTTTTATGTTAAGCCTTGACTCTGACCTAAGGGGAGGGATTATACTAACCTTGTAAGGAGGAAATCATGTACCATATCAAAGAAGCTGCAGAGCTGTCAGGTGTCTCTGTCAAGACCTTGCACCACTATGATAAGATAGGACTTCTCGTCCCTGTGAAATCTGAAAATGGTTATCGGACATACAGTCAAGAAGATTTAGAACGATTACAGGTGATTCTCTACTACAAGTATCTAGGATTTTCCTTAGACCAAATAGCAGAACTCTTAGCCGAAGAAAAATCTAACTTATTGCCCCATTTGACCAAACAGTTGGACTATTTGACTCAAGAAAGACAACGTCTGGATACCTTGATTTCTACCTTGCAAAAAACCATTCAAGAACAAAAAGGAGAAAGAAAAATGACCATTGAGGAAAAATTCACGGGATTTAGCTATCAAGATAATCAAAAATACCACCAAGAGGCGGTAGAGAAGTATGGTCAAGAAGTCATGGACCAAGCGCTTGAGCGCCAAAAGGGGCGTGAAGATGAGGCTACGGAAGCCTTCAACCAAGTTTTTCAAGCCTTGGCGCAAAATCTCAAAGATGGTCTATCCGTATCCGCAAATGAAAACCAAGAAGAAGCGGCCAAACTTTTAGATGCGATTCGAACGTATGGATTTGACTGCTCTATAGAGGTTTTTGGCCATATCGGCAAAGGCTATGTCTATAATCCAGAATTCAAGGAAAACATCGACAAGTTTGGAGCTGGCACAGCCCAGTACACTTCGGATGTCATTGCCCACTATGTGGCACATCAACCCAAATAAAAAAGTGAGTGGGACAGAAATCGGTCATTCGTTAGAATTCGATTTCGTCGTCCCACCTCCGCACAGTTGAGTAGGGCTGTAAAAGCTGATGAAATCAGCGTAGTAGAGCCCACTCAACCACTGCGTCTTGCTCGACAATCCAAAAATAATTGAGAGGCTAGGATTTTTGTCCCAGCCTCGTTTTTTGCTTGGATCAATTTGAAAAGAAGCTGGCTGATCTAAGAGAGGTTGAATGAACACAATGAAAGCTTTATGAAAATTTCACAATTTTAGTTGACAGTCTTGAAAAAAAGGAGTAGAATAACCCCTGTTTTATGAAAAGAGGCAGGGAATTCCCGGCCTCATGAACTTTTTTCAAGGAGTTTTTTATGTTTTCAACATTGAAAAAATGGTTTATTGGCCGTCCGTTGAAATCTGGTGCAGAAGGTGAAGGCGGATTGCTAGGGAAAATGCAGGCCTTGGCCATGCTCTCTAGTGACGCACTTTCTTCCATTGCCTATGGTCCAGAGCAAGTTATTTTGGTCTTGATGACCGTATCAGCAGGAGCCATTTGGTGGTCCATTCCAATTGGGATTGTGGTCCTGGTTCTCCTAGCCAGTTTAACGATTTCTTATCGCCAGGTCATTCATGCCTACCCTCAAGGGGGAGGGGCCTACATGGTGACTACGGAGAACTTGTCTCCCAAAGCGGGGTTGATCGCTGGTGGGAGCCTCTTGGTCGACTACATGCTGACAGTAGCAGTATCTGTGTCTTCCGGTGCAGATGCCATCACGTCAGCGATTCCATCTCTTCATCCTTATAATCTTCACATTTCCATTTTGTTGGTCTTGATTTTGATGCTGATGAACCTTCGGGGGCTACGAGAATCAGCGACATCGTTGATGATTCCGGTCTACCTTTTCATTGTCAGTACCATTGCCTTGATCGGCTATGGCGTGATCCAAATCTTGACGGGTCACTTGGCCTATAACGCAACTGCTCATGTGGGTCAAACCATTTCAGGGGTTAGTGTCATTCTCTTATTGCGGGCCTTTACGAGTGGATCCGCTTCCCTAACAGGGGTTGAAGCCATCTCCAATTCGGTTCCTTTCTTTAAGAAACCAAAAGCAAAGAATGCAGCCTCTACCTTGACCATTATGGCTTTGATTTTGGGGATCATGTTTGCAGGGATTACCTTCCTCAATTACTGGGTGGGTGTCGTTCCAGCTAAAGGGATAACAACTCTAGCCCAAATGGCCCAAGCCATCTTAGGGAATTCCCCAGTCGGACAAGCCTTCTTTTACGTCTTCCAATTGTCAACAGCCTTGATTTTGGCAGTTGCGGCTAATACAGGATTCTCTGCCTTTCCAATGTTGGCCTTTAACATGGCTAAAAATAAATACATGCCACACATGTATATGGAAAAAGGGGATCGTCTGGGCTATTCTAATGGGATTTTGACCTTGGCGATTGGTGCCATCGTCTTGCTCTTGATCTTTGATGGGCAAACAGAAAGCTTGATTCCGCTTTATACCATTGGGGTCTTCATTCCTTTTGCCCTTTCTCAAACAGGGATGGTGATCCACTGGAAACGCCAATATCAAAAAGGATTTCTTAAGTATTCGCTTGCCAATATCCTGGGGGCAGCCATCTGTTATGGGATTGTCTTGATCCTCTTATTATTCCGTTTGGGTGAGATCTGGCCCTTCTTCCCTATCATTGGTCTCTTGCTTTGGATGTTCTTAAGTATCCGTAATCACTATGACAAAGTTGCGGCCCAATTGCGCTTGGGAGGTAAGATCGAAAAGACAAGTTATGCGGGCAATACCGTGATTGTCCTTGTTGGGAATGTCACTCAGGTAAGTGTGGGAGCTATGAGTTATGCAAATAGCCTAGGAAACGATGTTATAGCTATGCACGTCTCAACGGAAGAAACCAAGGTTAAAGACGCTGAGGTAGCAGAAGAATTTAAGCGTTATTTCCCTCATATTCGCTTTGAAAATGTCATGACGAGTTACCGGGATATTATCCAGCCAACAGTTGAATTTGTCTCAAAAGTAGCTGAGGAGGCCAAGGAAAAAGGCAACACCGTTACAGTCTTAGTCCCTCAATTTATCCCTAAAAAGCATTGGCAAAATATTCTCCACAACCAAATGAGTTTGAAATTGAAGTACGCACTTCGTTGGCATGAAGAAGTGGTTGTAGCAAGCTATTCATACCATTTGTCTGAATAAACACCGTATATAGAAAAGATGTCTGCTTGAGCAGGCATCTTTTTGGCTTTTCTCACACGAAAAAAACCACTCGAAAGTCTTGTAAGATACAGCCTTGATCTTGAAAAAATGTTTAAAAAATGCTAGAATAAAAAGAACATTTTAGATTTTGAAAAATTCAAAGTAAGGAAAAAAATGGCAAATTTATTAAAAACAATTATTGAAAATGATCGAGGCGAAATCAAACGCCTTGAAAAAATGGCTGATAAGGTCTTTTCTTATGAAGACCAAATGGCAGCTTTGACGGATGACGAATTAAAAGCGAAAACAGTTGAGTTTAAGCAACGCTACCAAGATGGTGAGTCTTTGGATGATCTCTTGTACGAGGCTTTTGCAGTTGTTCGTGAAGCTGCAAAACGGGTTCTTGGTTTGTTCCCATACAAGGTTCAGGTCATGGGGGGAATCGTCCTTCACCATGGTGACGTTCCAGAGATGCGTACAGGGGAAGGAAAAACCTTGACAGCCACCATGCCGGTATACTTGAATGCCTTGTCTGGCAAAGGGGTACACGTTGTTACCGTCAATGAATACTTGACCGAGCGGGATGCAACAGAGATGGGAGAACTTTACTCATGGCTTGGCCTTTCAGTAGGGATCAACCTTGCAGCGAAATCTCCAGCTGAGAAAAAAGAAGCTTACCTCTGTGATATCACTTACTCAACCAACTCAGAGATTGGTTTTGACTACTTGCGTGACAACATGGTTGTGCGTGCAGAAAACATGGTTCAACGTCCATTGAACTATGCCTTGGTCGATGAGGTAGACTCCATCTTGATTGACGAAGCCCGTACTCCGTTGATCGTTTCTGGTCAGACAGCTTCTGATACGAGCCAGCTCTATCACATGGCGGATGCTTATGTGAAGACCTTGACAGAGGACGATTACATTATCGATGTCCCATCTAAAACCATCGGTTTGTCTGATTCAGGAATCGATAAAGCAGAAAGCTACTTTAATCTTGAAAACTTGTACGATATTGAAAATGTAGCTTTGACTCACTTTATCGACAACGCCCTTCGTGCCAACTACATCATGATTTTGGATATCGACTATGTGGTCAGCGAAGATCAAGAAATCTTGATCGTCGACCAATTTACTGGTCGGACCATGGAAGGACGTCGCTATTCTGATGGACTTCACCAAGCGATTGAAGCCAAAGAAGGTGTTCCAGTTCAAGAAGAAACCAAAACATCTGCATCGATTACTTACCAAAACCTCTTCCGTATGTACAAGAAGTTGTCAGGGATGACAGGGACAGGGAAAACCGAAGAAGAAGAATTCCGTGAAATTTATAACATTCGCGTGATTCCAATTCCAACCAACCGTCCGATTGCCCGTATTGACCATCCAGACCTTCTCTACCCAAGCTTGAAATCAAAATTCAAAGCTGTTGTGGAAGATGTCAAGTCTCGTCATGAAAAAGGTCAACCAGTCCTAGTAGGTACCGTTGCCGTTGAAACCAGTGATTACCTTTCTCAATTGTTGGTTCAAGCAGGTGTCCCTCACGAAGTTTTGAATGCGAAAAACCACTACAAAGAAGCGCAAATCATCATGAACGCTGGTCAACGTGGTGCTGTTACCATCGCGACCAACATGGCCGGGCGTGGTACCGATATCAAGCTTGGTGAAGGTGTTCGCGAACTCGGTGGACTGTGTGTCATCGGGACAGAACGTCACGAAAGCCGTCGGATTGATAACCAGCTTCGTGGACGTTCAGGACGTCAAGGGGATCCAGGTGAATCTCAATTCTACTTGTCTCTTGAAGATGAATTGATGCGTCGTTTCGGTTCTGAACGGATCAAAGCAGTGCTTGATCGCTTCAAGTTGAGCGAAGAAGAATCGGTGATCCGTTCAAATATGTTCACCCGTCAAGTAGAGGGGGCACAAAAACGGGTTGAAGGAAACAACTACGATACCCGTAAACAAGTCCTTCAATACGATGACGTGATGCGGGAACAACGGGAAATTATCTACGCTGAACGCTATGATGTCATCACAGCTAACCGTGACTTGGCACCTGAAATCAAGGCCATGATCAAACGGACCATCAAACGGATTGTTGAAGGGGCTAGCCACTCAAGCAAGGAAGAACGCGTTGAAGCGATTCTGAACTTTGCCAAATACAATTTGGTTCCGGAAGATACGATTTCGGCAAGCGATATTGAAGGAAAATCTGACAAGGAAGTTATCGATTACTTGTATGCACGTGCAGAAGAAATCTATGCTAGCCAAGTAGCGAAATTGCGTGACGAAGAGTCTGTGCAAGAATTCCAAAAAGTCTTGATCCTTCGAGTGGTAGACAGCAAGTGGACGGACCATATCGATGCTTTGGATCAATTGCGAAATGCGGTCGGACTTCGTGGGTATGCGCAAAATAACCCAGTGGTAGAATACCAATCAGAAAGTTTCCGTATGTTTAACGATATGATTGGATCGATTGAATTTGATGTGACTCGTCTCATGATGAAAGCCCAAATTCACGAACAAGAACGTCCACGTACGGAACACAGCATTTCAACAACTGCGACTCGCAACATTGCAGCGCAACAACAAGATATTCCAGCAGATATTGACTTGTCACAAGTGAAACGCAACGATTTGTGTCCTTGTGGTTCAGGTAAGAAATTCAAAAACTGTCACGGACGTAAATTTTAAGAGGTCCTCTGAAATAGAAAGAGGATGGGTCTAGCTAGCATAAGGAGGCCGTATGGTATTCATTACGAAGAGCAATAAGATTGATGAGCAAGAGATCACTTCGCTTTACCGCTTGGAAGGTCCAGCCTTGGAGCGCAAAGAAGCGCGTGATCGAGAATTGGAAGCTATTATCAAAGGAGAAGACCAACGGATCCTTCTTGTGATCGGGCCTTGCTCTTCTGATAATGAAGAAGCTGTGATGGACTATGCCCGTCGTTTGGCAGACTTGCAAGAGCAAGTCAAAGATCAGATTTTCATTGTGATGCGGGTCTATACGGCTAAACCTCGGACCAACGGGGATGGCTATAAAGGCTTGATGCACCAACCAGATACACATGCAGCACCAAGCTTTGTGGACGGTTTGAAAGCGGTCCGACATCTCCACTACCGTGTGATTACAGAAACTGGTTTGACAACTGCGGATGAGTTGCTTTATCCAGCAAGTCTTCCGTATGTTGAAGATTTGATTTCTTATCATGCCATTGGAGCGCGTTCGGTTGAAGACCAGGAGCATCGCTTTGTATCTAGTGGGATCTCTGCTCCGACAGGCATGAAGAATCCAACCTCTGGAAATCTTTCTGTCATGTTCAATGCGATTTATGCAGCCCAACATCCCCAAAACTTTTTGTTCAATGCCCAAGCAGTGGAAACATCAGGAAATCCTTTAGCTCATGCGATCCTTCGTGGGGGCTTGGATGCAAGTGGTAAGAATATTCCAAACTACCATTATGAAGATTTGCTAGCGGCAGCAAAACGCTATAGCGAAATGGGCTTGCAACATCCCTTCATCCTGGTGGATACCAACCATGACAATTCTGGCAAACAATTCGAAGAGCAAGTACGCATCGTGAGAGAAACCATGATGAACCGTGCTTGGAACAAGGATTTGGCAACTTTAGTTCGTGGTTTCATGATTGAATCCTATCTAGAAGATGGCCGTCAAAATGAACCAGTGGTTTATGGTCAATCCATCACAGACCCTTGCCTGGGTTGGGAAAAAACACAGGCCTTGGTCAAAGAAATTGCAACTATGAATAAGTAACAGGCAGGGGCGGAAGGAGTGATTCTTTAGCCCCTTCTCTTTTGTCAGTAAAACGATACTGAGACAACAAATAAGGATAAAACAAGATGATCAAAGGACATGGCATCGATATCGAATCGATCGCTGCGATTGAAAAAGCCTATCAGAAGAATACCCGATTCGCTGAAAAAGTCTTAACTGAGGCTGAGCGAGAGCGTTTTGAGGAGTTGTCTGGAAAACGGAAAATGGAATATTTAACGGGCCGATGGTCCGCCAAAGAAGCCTTTTCGAAGGCAATGGGAACAGGGATTGGACCGGTTGGCTTTCAAGAGTTAGAAATTTTAAATGATGCCCACGGAGCCCCCTATTTTTCCAAGTCTCCTTTTTCTGGGAAGGTATGGATTTCGATCAGTCACAAAGGAGACCTAGTGTCGACCAGTGTCATTTTGGAGGAAGAAAATGAAAGCAAGTAAACATAGACCAACGGTTGCTAGAGTCGATTTGGATGCCATTGCCTTTAATGTGCAACAAGTCAGTGAGCATATTCCGAGTCAAGCCTTGAAATATGCAGTCGTCAAGGCCAACGCCTATGGTCATGGGGTCGTTGCGGTGACCAAAAAATTGGCGCCTCAGGTAGATGGTTTTTGTGTTTCCAATATGGATGAAGCCCTCGAAATCCGTGAAGAAGGCTTGCAACACCCTATTTTGATTTTGGGAGTTGTGCCAAGTGAAACAGTGAATCTAGCCAAAGAGCATGACATCCGCTTAACGGTGGCGAGTCTTGCTTGGTTGGATCAATTGCTTGGACAAGAAGCAGATCTTTCAGGATTGAAGGTCCATATCAAGGTGGATTCAGGAATGGGGCGGATTGGATTCCGAAGGATCGAAGAGATCAAAGAGGCTGAACGCCTCCTCTTAGCAGCTGGAGCTGAAATTGAAGGGATCTTTACTCATTTTGCAACAGCAGATGAGGCAGATGATCGAAAATTTCAAGCGCAATACCAGTTTTTCAAAGAAGTATTGGCTGCTCTTGAAATCCTTCCTCCTATTGTCCATGCGAGTAATTCAGCCACTTCTTTGTGGCATGCGGATACGATTTTCACAGCTGTGCGCTTGGGAGATGTCATGTATGGCTTGAATCCGAGCGGATCTGTGTTAGCCTTGCCATATGAAATTAAGCCAGCTTTGAGTTTGGTGAGCGAATTAGTTCATGTGAAACAGTTGGAAGCTGGTCAAGATATTGGCTACGGGGCAACCTATACGACAGAAGAACCCCAATGGATCGGGACGATTCCTATTGGCTATGCGGATGGTTGGATCCGAGAGATGCAAAACTTTCATGTGCTGATTAAGGGGGACTATTGTCCCATTGTTGGTCGCGTTTCGATGGACCAGATAACGGTTCGCCTTCCTGAAGAATTGCCTCTGGGGACCAAGGTTACCCTGATTGGACGAGAGGGCGAGAAAGAAATCACGGCAACAGAGGTTGCAGATTACCGTGGTACCATTAATTATGAAGTGGTCTGTCTCTTGAGTGATCGGATTCCTCGTGACTATACAGGTGAAGAATAAGAAGAAGCAGGTGGGATTTTCCCGGATGGACCTGCTTTTTTATAAAAGAAAGGAGGAGAAATGAATCTACACCAACCCTTATCCGTACTGCCTGGAGTCGGTCCAAAATCGGCGGAAAAATTTAAAAAGTTAGGGATTGAAACCTTAGAAGATCTGCTCTTGTATTTCCCTTTTCGCTATGAAGACTTCAAAACGCGCAATGTTTTAGAGTTGGAAGATGGTGAAAAAGCCGTCATCTCTGGGGTGGTAGCAACACCAGCCAATGTCCAATATTATGGCTACAAACGAAATCGCTTGCGTTTTTCGATCAAACAGGGAGACCAAGTGATTGCGGTTAATTTTTTCAACCAACCCTATCTAGCAGACAAAATTGAGGTTCAGCAGACAGTGGCGATTTTTGGAAAATGGGACAAGGCCAAAGGCAGTTTAACAGGAATGAAGCTCCTGGCTCAAGTGGAAGATGATTTGCAGCCAGTCTATCGAGTGACACAAGGAGTGAGCCAAAACAGCCTGGTGAAATTGATCAAAATAGCATTCGACCAGGGTTTGGACCAGCTTTTAGAAGAGAATGTCCCCCAGATCTTACGAGATCGTTATCAACTCATGTCTCGTTCCCAAGCAGTGCAAGCTATGCATTTTCCTAAGGATCTGGCAGAGTACAAGCAAGCCCTTCGCCGGGTAAAATTTGAAGAGCTCCTCTTTTTCCAGCTGCAACTCCAAGTGCTAAAAGAAGAAAATCACGATGCCAGCCAAGGGATTTCCTTGGCCTGGGATCCAGAAAAATTAGCAGACAGAAAAAAACAGCTTCCTTTTGAGCTAACGCAAGCTCAAGAAAACAGCTTGAATGAAATCTTGACAGATATGGCCTCTCCTTATCACATGAACCGCCTCTTACAAGGGGATGTAGGAAGCGGGAAGACAGTCGTGGCCGGTCTTGCTATGTATGCAGCTATTAGTGCTGGTAAGCAAGCTGCCTTGATGGTTCCAACGGAGATTTTGGCAGAGCAACACAAGGAAAGCTTGCAAAATCTTTTTCCAGATTTGCCAATTGCCCTTCTAACAGGAGGATTAAAGGCGGCTGAGAAACGAGAAGTCTTAGAAGAGATCGCCTCAGGAACAGCTCAACTGATTGTGGGGACACATGCCTTGATTCAAGAGGGAGTTCACTACCAAGATCTTGGTTTGGTCATTATCGATGAGCAACACCGTTTTGGGGTTTCCCAGCGCCGTATCCTTCGAGAAAAAGGACAAAATCCAGACGTCCTGATGATGACGGCTACCCCTATTCCCCGGACCTTGGCTATTACAGCCTTTGGGGATATGGATGTGTCCATCATTGACCAGATGCCTGCGGGACGCAAGGAAATCATCACACGTTGGGTCAAGCATGAGCAGTTAGAAGTGGTCCTCGACTGGTTAGTCAAAGAACTTGGCAAAGGTTCTCAAGCTTACTTTATTTCTCCCTTGATCGAGGAATCAGAGGCGCTAGATTTGAAAAACGCCCTTGCCCTCCAAGAAGAGCTAGAGACCTTCTTTGGACAGCGAGCACGCGTTTCTCTTCTTCACGGGAAGATGAAAAGTGAAGAAAAAGATGCCATCATGCAGGCCTTTAAAGAGCACCAAGTCGATGTTTTGGTGTCTACGACCGTTATTGAAGTAGGAGTCAACGTACCCAATGCAACCGTTATGGTCATTATGGATGCAGATCGGTTTGGTCTTAGCCAGCTTCACCAGCTTCGAGGCCGGGTTGGGCGGGGAAACAAGCAATCCTATGCTATTCTAGTAGCCAATCCTAAGACAGATAGTGGCAAGCAGCGCATGAAAATCATGACAGAGACAACCAATGGGTTTGTGCTGGCGGAAGAAGATTTGAAAATGCGGGGTTCAGGTGAAATCTTTGGAACCCGTCAATCTGGGATCCCAGAATTTCAAGTGGCGGATTTGGTAGAAGATTATCCCATTCTGGAAGAAGCGCGGAAAGTTGCCAGCAAGATCGTAGCCACGCCAGATTGGCGCGAACACCCCGATTGGCATTTGCTCTCGCTTTATTTAGAAAAGAAAGAACATTTAGACTAAAATATAAAAAGGGAGTAGAGTGGAAATTCTTTGGATTCCACTCTACTCCCTTTAAGATGGCATTTTACGGGCTTTGTATCTTATTAATTGAACACGGGCTGCGGATTGTGTCAAAAAGATGAATCCTCCTAGAATCTTTTGGATTCTTCGTCGTATTCCCTATTTTGACTGTATCCGCTACGCCCTTTGTATCTTATTTTACCCTTCGATATAGTCTTTGAGTTCTTGTCCTTTTAGGCCGGCATTGAGGGCGATGAGGAGTTTGATGCGCGCTTTGGGTGCATTTAATTCTTTGATGAAAAAGACACCTGCTTGATGGAGTTGGACGCCTCCTCCTTCATATGCGTAGACGGGTTCAGCGATTCCATTGAAGCAACGGGATACTAAAGCGATTGGAAGGCCTGCATCTATAAACTCTTGGAGTTTATGTGCCGTTTCTTTAGGGATGTTTCCAGCTCCAAAGGCTTCGATAATGAGACCATCCAGCTTTGAAAGATCCAGCATGTCTAGCAGATCGGTTTTCATCCCTGCGTAGGTAGCAATGATCGGAACGAAACCATCGATGGTATCGAGATCAAAGCGCACCCTTGACTCGGCTGTTTTAAAGAAGAGGATTTCCTTTTTCATGACCAAACCTAGTGGACCGTGGGTTGGTGTCTGAAAGGTACTGACATTGGTGGTATGAGTTTTGGTGACGTACTTAGCCGCATGAATTTCATCGTTCATGACGACTAAGACCCCTTTATCGCGTGCTTTTGGATCGGCAGCTACTCGAAGGGCTGTCAGAAAATTATAGACACCATCGCTTCCGAGCTCATTGGAGCTTCGCATAGCTCCTGTAATGACCACAGCAATCTCTGGTAACTCCATGGTATCCAAGAAATAAGCCGTTTCTTCCAGCGTATCTGTCCCATGAGTGATGACGATGCCGTCGAAGTTGTGGGCTTCCTCTTTGATTTTTTGATATAGAGCTAACATGTGACGGGGGGTCATTTGAGGGCTGGGAAGGTTGAAGAAGTCCTCTGAGGTGACTGCAATCCCTTCAATTGGTGAAGTAACTTGGGTCATGGGATTGACTTCATTGGTAATCACTGCCCCAGAGTCATCTGCCGCCATCGAAATGGTCCCTCCGGTATGTAGTGCTAAAATTTTCTTAAACATGTGAAGCTCCTTGGAATATGTGATATAATTTATTTTATCATAAAAAGAAAGAAACAGTAGACATGGAAATAAAAGCAGTCTTTTTTGATATCGATGGAACCTTGGTCAATGATAGTCGAGCGGTCCTAAAATCAACAGAAAAAGCCATTCAGTCTTTAAAGGAAGAAGGGATCTATGTAGGTCTTGCGACAGGGCGGGGACCGGCCTTTGTCAAACCGTTTATGGAACGCTATGGTTTTGATTTTGCAGTGACCTATAATGGTCAGTATATTTTGACCAAGGACCGCGTGCTGTTTACTAGCCCAATCGATAAAAAGAGTCTGCACCAACTAATTGACTATGCTCGAGAACACCGTAAGGAAATTGCTCTCGGTACCAAGGATGGGGTATTTGGTTCTCGGATCATGAGTTTTGGGATGAGTCCTATTTCAACCTGGTCCAGTCGCTTTGTGCCCCGCAAAATGGCCCGTACAGTCAGTCGAGGATTTAACAAAGTGGTCAGCAAGGTCGTCCCACAAGATCAGGACACCCTCTATGCACTAGCGCAAGAACCAATCTACCAAGTGTTGATCTTATCGAGTCCAGAAGAGACTGCAAAAATTGAAAAAGAGTTTCCGGATCTGAAATTCACACGGTCTAGTCCATTTGCAGCAGATGTCCTCAACCCAGGCATTTCCAAGTTAGAAGGGATCCGCATCGTTGGTCAGGAATTTGGCTTTGACATCGATGAAGTGATGGCTTTTGGAGATTCTGATAATGACTTAGAGATGCTGTCAGGTGTTGGCTTGTCTATTGCGATGGGAAATGGGACGACCAGTGTCAAGGCAATTGCCAAGCATACCACGACCAGTAATGGCAAGGATGGCATTCAAAAGGCCCTGCAACACTTTGGTATTCTCTCAGAGAAAGAACTCTTTCTTTCTAAGGATGATCACTTCAATAAGGTCAAAACCTTCCATGGTGTGATGGATGGGGAAACCCAGGAGAAACCAGTTGTTTGGCAGCCTCAAGACGCCCTTTATCGAACCATGTTCAAGCAAGAGGAGTTGGTTGAATTTGTCCGAGCAGCTAGCACAAGTGAGGAAGAATTTGACCGCTCGGTAGCAGCTCTTCACGAAGCCTTGGATAAGGCTGCAGATAAGGTTCGGAGCAAGCATCCAGCTGAGATCTCCATGGTAGGGCAGGTTGATGCCTTGATTGATACCCTCTATTTGACTTATGGTAGCTTTGTACTAATGGGGGTCGATCCTGAAGAGGTCTTTGAGATTGTTCACCGGGCTAATATGGGCAAGATTTTCCCAGATGGAAAGGCGCACTTTGATCCAGTAACCCACAAAATTCTGAAGCCAGATGATTGGGAAGAAAAATACGCCCCAGAACCAGCCATCAAAAAAGAACTCGATCGCCAGCTCAAGGCCTACGAAAAACATGCAAAACAAAAAGAAGCAAAAAAAGACAACTAAAAAAGTTTGGAACAAAGGTTCCAAACCTTTTTTAGAATGTAGACAAACTATTTTTTACTAAGATAAGTAAAGTGTTCCACAAAGAAGTCGAAATATGTTCTTATTTTTAAAATTTATAAAAAATATTGATATTACTATCCCAAAGTGTTAAAATCTATAATAGGCAAATTTGGAATATTTTAAATTTTTCATAAATGCTCTGTCACAATTTAAGGAGGACAAAACAGTGAACAACTCAAAAGCACTTAAAAGACTTGAAGCACTTTTTGATGACGGTTCATTTACTGAAATTGATGCTTATGCTAAATCAGCTGACGGCTCAGTTGAAGTTGTTGCCGGCTTCGGAACAGTTAATGAGTGTGCAGTTTATGCATTTTCACAGGATGTAACTGTTGACAGCGGTGCTGTAAGTGTTGCACAGTGTGCTAAAATTAAAAAGATTTATGAACTCGCTTTAAAAACCGGTTGCCCGGTCATCGGCGTGTATGATTCAAATGGTGTTAAGCTTACCGAAGGTTTTGAAGTTATGAATGCTTACGGTGATCTTGTTAAAGCATCAACATCAATGAGCGGCGTATGCCCTCAAATTTCAATTGTTGCAGGTTCTTGCCTCGGCACATCTGCTCTTATTGCAAATATGGCTGATGTTGTAGTAGCGGTTAAGGATGCTGATTTTTATGTAACAGCTCCGAGTGAAGTTACTGCCGAAGAAAGCTATGAAGCAGGAACTGTTGATATTCTTTGCGATACTTTTGAAGATGCAGTGGCACAGGTTAAAAATCTTGCTTCGCTTCTTCCGTCAAATAACCTTGCTCCTTCTCCTCTTTTTGAATTTGAAGCACCAAGCACTTTTGCAAATGACGGTGATGATGCAATGGCTGTTATTAACAGTATTGCAGATGCAAATTCAGTAGTTGAACTTAAGGGCGGATATTCAGAAAAGAAATGTAAAACAGCTCTTGCAACAGTTATGGGTACAACAGTAGGCTTTGTTGCATTTGAAGGTGAACCTATTTGCCCTTGCTGTTCTTATAAGGCTGAAGCTATGGTTAAGCTTTGCGATGCTTATTCAATTCCGGTTGTAACTTTGGTTAATGCAAACGGTACTGTTAATAAGCCGGGCAAGGAAAATCAATGCCTACAGCATTTACTAAACTTACAAGTGCTTATGCAACTGCAACTACACCTAAAATTTCTGTAATTACAGGCAATGCAGTCGGCCTTGCATATATTGTTCTTGCAGGTAAAGGCTCAAATGCAGACTTTACTTTCGCTTGGGATAAGAGTGTTGCTTCTCCGCTTCCTACCGAGTCTGCTGTTCAATTTTTATTTAATGACAGACTTGCAAACGGCGAAAGCAAGCAAGACCTTGAAAAAGAATATATTGAAAAGGTTGCTTTACTGCCGCAGCTTGTGGCGCAGTTGATGATATTTTTGCTCCTGCCGATACCCGTGCAAAAGTTATTTCTGCACTTGATATTCTTGCAGGTAAAAGAGAAAATACTTTACCAAGAAAACATTCTGTTAAATAATGGAGGATTAAAATATGAAAAACTATACAATTACCGTAAACGGTACAGCTTATAATGTTACAGTTCAGGAAGGTGCAAATGCTCCTGCTCCTGCACCGGCTCCTGCTGCAGTGTGCTTTGGACAATTTTTTGCTGCTCCTCGCTCAGCTCCTGCTGCTGCACCTGCTCCGGCACCTGCTGCTGCACCTGCACCGGCTCCTGCCGCAGCTCCTGCACCGGCAGCTCAGGGTTCAGAAGGTTCAGTTAAGGTTGAAGCTCCTATGCCTGGTACTATCCTTGATGTTAAGGTCTCAGTAGGCGATTCAGTTTCAAGCGGTTCAGTTCTTTGCATTCTTGAAGCTATGAAAATGGAAAATGAAATCGTTGCTCCACAGGATGGTACTGTTGCATCAATCAATGTTTCAAAGAGTGACAGCGTTGAAGCAGGCCAGGTTATCATTACATTAAACTAAGAGGTGTCATAAATGGCTAAAATCGGTATTACTGAAACAGTTCTCCGTGATGCTCATCAGTCTTTGATTGCAACTCGTATGAGAACTGACGAATTTGAAGACATCCTCGAAAAAATGGATAAAATCGGCTACC
>ERZ779896.2005-NODE-2005-length-15206-cov-4.564451_pt1 | contig 15206 bp, 10 predicted proteins | sample MGYA00511067_ERZ779896 | MGnify/ENA primary metagenome ERZ779896 (study PRJEB29588, sample SAMEA2161597) | human gut metagenome | biome: human gut; feature: human-associated habitat; material: faeces | place: Denmark | collected 2008/2010 ... | reverse complement strand
GTCTGGTTCCGGAAGAATACGGCGGCAACACCATGTTCGTCGACATCTCCGCGAAGCAGGGCACCAACGTCGACAAGCTGCTCGAAGCGGTGCTGCTCACCGCCGACGCCGAGCTCGACCTGCGCGCCAACCCGGATATGGACGCCCGTGGCGCCACCGTCGAAGCCCGACTTGACAAGGGCCGTGGCGCCGTGGCTACCGTGCTGGTGCAGTCCGGTACCCTCCACATCGGCGACGCCATCGTTGCCGGCACCTCCTACGGTCGTGTCCGCGCCATGCTCGACGAAAACGGCAACCACATGCAGGAAGCCGGTCCGTCCACCCCGGTGCAGGTGCTGGGTCTGACCTCCGTGCCGACCGCAGGCGACCTGTTCCTGGTGGCCTCCGACGACCGTACCGCACGTCAGATCGCCGAGAAGCGTCAGGCCACCGAGCGTGCGGCCCAGCTGGCCAAGCGCCGCAAGGTCGTTTCCCTCGAAAGCCTCAAGGAGCAGTTCGCCAAGTCCGAGGTGGATATGCTCAACATCGTCATCAAGGGCGATTCCTCCGGTTCCGTCGAGGCTCTGGAAGATTCCTTGATGAAGATCGAGGTGTCCGACGAGGTCGGCATCCAGGTGATCCACCGCGGCGTCGGCGCCATCACCCAGAACGACGTCAACCTGGCCACCGTCGACAAGGCCGTCATCATCGGCTTCAACGTCCGTCCGAACCGCCAGGTGGCGGATCTGGCCGAACGCGAAGGTGTGGAGATCAAGTACTACTCGATCATCTACAAGGCCATCGAGGACATCGAAGCATCCCTCAAGGGCATGCTCAAGCCGGAATACGAAGAGGTCGTCACCTCCCACTCCGAGATCCGCGAGATCTTCCGCTCCTCCAAGTTCGGCAACATCGCCGGCGTCATGGTTCAGGACGGCGAGGTCAAGCGTGGTACGAAGTGCCGTATCCTGCGCAACGGCATCGCCACCGTCAACGACCTCGAGATCTCCTCGCTGCGTCGTTTCAAGGACGACGTCAACTCCGTCAAGGAAGGCTACGAGGCTGGCATCAACCTCGGCACCTTCAACGACATCGAGATCGGCGATATCATCGAGACCTTCGAAATGCAGGAAATCGAGCGTAAGTAGCTGAGTGCTTCGAGCTTCGTATCGATAACCAGGTAAGGAACGCCCACAGCCGGTTCACGACTGCGGGCGTTCCGTGATACAACAAGAACTTTTCACCAAAAGGACAGCAATGGCAGGAACCAATCCCCGCGCCGCGCGCATCGCGGCGTTGATTCAGCGTGTGATCGCATCGTCCATGGAGGCGCAGCTGCACGACAAGCGACTGGCCAACGTGACCATCACCGAAGTGCGCGTCACCAACGATCTGCAGATCGCGAAAGTCTACTGGACCCAGCTCGGCCATGAAGGACACGAGCAGGGCGAACGCCGCCGCGCGCAGCAGGCCCTGAACCAGGCCAAAGGACGCCTGCGTTCCCTGGTAGGCACCAAGGCCGGACTGCGACTCACCCCGCAACTGGAATTCATCTTCGACGAAGTGCCGGGCGAGGCCCATGAGATCGAGGACATCCTCGCGCTCGCACACAAGCGCGACGAAGAACTCGCCAAGTCCCGCGCCAACGCGCAATACGCCGGCGACGCCGATCCGTACAAGCACGACGAGCCCGATGATGACGACTTCGACGATGATGACGATGTCGAGGTCGAGGATTGGGACGATGACGACGAAGCCTGACAACTCCGGTCTGCTGGTCATCGACAAGCCGCAGGGCGTCACCAGCCACGATGTGGTCGCGGCGGTGCGTGGCGCCCTGCACATGAAACGCGTCGGCCATGCCGGCACGCTCGACCCGATGGCCACCGGCGTGCTGGTGGTCGGCTTCGGCAACGCCACACGTCTGCTCAACTACATCGTCGACCACGACAAAACCTACCTGGCCACCATCAGACTCGGCCAGCGCACCACCACGGACGACGCCGACGGCGAACTGCTGCCGGAGGAGGGAACTATCGCCGAATTCCCTTCACGACAGACCGTTGAAGACGTCATCGCCCATCATTTCACCGGGCGCATCGAGCAGGTGCCGAACTCCTATTCAGCCATCAAAATCAACGGCCAGCGTGCCTATGATCTGGCCCGAGAAGGCAAGGATGTGGACCTCAAGGCCCGTCCGGTGACCATCTCGGAATTCAGCGTTTCGGCAGTGCGATACGGCTATGCTTCGACCACATGCGCGGGATCACCTCTTGCCGATGCCATCGAAATCGCCCCGGAGGAATCCTGGCATGCCGAAACCGACGGGCAAAACGAACCGAACATGCAGCCAGTCATGGAACTCGACGTGACCGTGACCTGCTCGGCCGGCACCTACATCCGCGCACTCGGCCGCGATCTGGGCTCCGAACTCGGCCTCGGCGGCCATCTGACCATGCTGCGCCGCATCCGCGTCGGGCGTTTCTCGGTGGACATGCCGAACGTCATGACCGCCCATACGGAAGCTAAGACCTTCACCAACCGCGAAGGCATCGAAGTGACACGCAACCGTGCGGTGCTTGACGAGGCCGAGCATGCCGTTGACCACGCACTCGACCTGGTCGCCAGCGCGGCCGCTTCCATGGACATGCTTCCCGTCACCGAACAGGAGGCGACGGACCTGCGGTTCGGCCGTAGAATCGCCCACGACATCCATACGACCATGGCCGCGTACGTTCCCGAAACCAACGATCTGGTGGCGATCGTGGAACGCGCCAAACGTGGCGAGACCAAGCCGGTCGCGGTCTTCAACTGAAACAATCAAGACCGGCCGGCACGCAATACGAACACGACAAACACACGGACAATACGCAAAGAAGGACACATGAAGACGATCACGCTTACCCCCGATGCCAGCGGCATGGTGGATTGGCCGACCCTGAGCAACGACAAGAAGTCCGTGGTGACCATCGGCTCATTCGACGGCATGCATCAGGGACATCAGGCGGTCATCCGCCGTGTGACCGAACTCGCCGAACAGGAGCAGGCGTTCTCCGTGGTGGTGCTGTTCGACCCGCGTCCCGCGCTGGTGCACGCTTACGCCGCCAAACATGACGGTCAGGAACCGCCCGCAGGCACGCCTGACACGCAGGCGCTGACCAGTGTGGACGAACGGCTGCGCGCCATCGACGCCATCGGCGTGGACTACACGCTCATCGTGCGCTACACCATGGCATTCGCCGCGAAATCATATCGCTTCTTCCTTGGCCAGATGGTCGGCAAACTCGGCATGCGCACGCTGGTGCTCGGCTCCGACGCCGCCATGGGCGCGAACCGCGCCGGAAACGTGAAGGCCATTGAGAATCTGGCGCTCGCCACCGGCGTGTTCCAGCTGGAGGTCGTGGACGATTTCGGTCCGGGGCTGACCCGAGTGCCGGTCAATGCGAAGCCGGTGATGCCGTCCGAACCCGGCGAGCCTTCCGACCCTCTGGAGGGGGCTTCCAAGGCCGAACGACGCGCATGGAGCAAGAAGCATCAGGCCAAGGAAGTGCGCACGTGGAGCTCCACCAATGTGCGCTATCTGCTGAGCCAAGGCCGTATCAAGGACGCCGACGCGATACTCGGCCACGCGCATGCCGTGGAAGGCACCGTGGTGCATGGCGAGGAACGCGGCCGCACCATCGGATTCCCGACCGCCAATCTGAGCGAGAACGTCGCCGGATACCTGCCGGTGGACGGCGTGTACGCCGGCTGGCTGGTCGATTTGGGGGAGAAGTCCGCCGACGGTGGCGAAGAAGCCGGGGAGAAGCCGGCCGACGGCGTATCGCAGCGGTATGACGCTTCGTCCGTCAACGCGCGCGTGGCCATGCAGTCGCCACACCGCTGGCCGGCGGCCATCTCCATCGGCACCAAGCCGACGTTCAACGAGGACGGTGACGCCGAACGCGTGGTGGAAGCCTACGCCATCACCGATGACTGGTTGGACCTGTACGGCCATCAGGCGCGCGTGGAATTCGCTGGATTCCTGCGCCCGCAGATCAAATTCGATTCGGCCGACGATCTGGTGGTCGAGCTGAAACGCAACGTCGAGGAGACGAAGCGCCTCACCGCTTGAGACGGATCGGTTCGATTGATTTGATTGGTTCGATTGACGCGAATCATTGACGCCATCCGTGTTTTGTTACCCAAACGGGCTTTCCCGGGTTGCAAAAAGCGGATGGCGATGCCGTTTGGGCATCGGCGACCTATCGCAGAATCGCGGCCAACGCGTCCTGCAACGTATCCGCCTGCACCACGCCCATTCCCGGCACGGCGACGTTCTTGCGCAGCGTCGGCACAACGGCGGTGGTGAAACCAAGACGCGCCGCCTCACGAAGCCGATATTCCAGTCTCGGCGCCGGGCGCCCCTGCCCGGTCAACGAAATCTCGCCGATCGCGCACGTCGTGCGGGGAATCGGTTTCGATTTCGCAGCGCTCGCCAACGCGGCCACAATCGCCAGATCGCAACCCGGCTCACGCGCCTGACCGCCGGCGATTGTGGAAATGTACAGGTCGTTGGCCAGCAGATTGATGCCACCGTGACGATATAACACCGCCACCAGCATGGCGATACGGTTGGAGTCCACACCGTTCGCCGCACGACGTGGCGTCGGCAGCACCGACTTGGTGACCAGCGCCTGCACTTCAATCGGCAGACTGCGATGCCCATCCAACGTGAACGTCACGCACGTGCCATCCACCTGCGTCGCCGCAGAACCATTGCCGGTTGATAGGAACAGGCCGGACGGATCGGTCACCTCCTCAATGCCCTCGCCGCTCATATCGAAACAGCCGACCTCATCGGTCGGTCCGAAACGGTTCTTCACTGCACGCAGCATACGCAACGCGGTTTCGGCATCGCCTTCGAACTGACAGACCACATCCACCAGATGCTCCAACGTACGCGGACCTGCGATCGAACCATCCTTGGTGACATGACCCACCAAAAGCACTGGAATATCAAGGGTTTTGGCGGTGTCAATCAGCGCGCTCGCCACTTCGCGCACCTGCGTGGATCCGCCGGAGATGCCATCGACGTCCTGCGAGACGATGGTCTGCGCCGAATCGACGATGGCCAACGCCGGCTTGAACTGTTCGATAAGCCCCAACACCGTGGACAGATCCGTGGTGGAGGCAAGCAGTAGATTCGGCTCCATGGCGCCGATGCGCGACGCGCGCATGCGGACCTGCGCCTGCGATTCCTCGCCGGAAATATACAGTACGGTATTGCGCTCGGTGGCGAACGCCGTCAGCCTCGCCACATTGCCGGCGGTTTCCAGCAGCAATGTCGATTTGCCGATGCCCGGCTCTCCTGCGATCAGCGTGACCGATCCCGGCACGATGCCACCGCCGAGCACGCGGTCGAATTCCGAAAATCCTGTGGCGATTCTGGAGATGTTCTCCGTGCCTATGTCGGTGATCGGCCTCGCCGCGGACGATGCGACCGGATGCGATTGCGTGCGCGAGGTCCGTCCCGGAGCCGCGGTACGCGAGCCTGCCGCGGGACGGGCTTCATGGAATTCCTCAATGGTGCCCCATTGACCGCATTCGGGGCAGCGGCCGAGCCACTTCGGGCCGCTCCAGCCGCATTCGGAACAGAGGAATTGCGAGGACGTCTTTGCCATATCGCCGACAATACGGAGGTTTTGGGACAAGACGTTCGCGGGTGGCGTACTCGTTGCACAGACATTGCGCTGAAAACCGTTTCGGGAACTGGATTCCATGACTTCGAGGGGATGGTTGCGCGTCTTATGGCTGTGAAAGAATGACAAGCATGTCTGATACGCAGAATTCCTCTTCGCATGGCAAATTGATTGCCGCCGTCGTAGCAGCCGCGCTTGTGGTTGTGCTTGCTCTGATTTCCGCATTTGTGTGGCCTGGTTGGGCCTTGAACAAGAACGGACAGGCCGGACAGGCCGGTCAGACGAGCCAGCAGGCTTCCACTTCGAACGGTACGGACGGCGACAAGACGGAGCCCACCAAACCGTCGATTGATGCCGTGGCATTGCCCGACGGGGCCAGCGAGCTGCTCAAGGCCATGCCGGATTCCGTATTGAATTACGCGCGTACCAAGGCTGACGCCAGCACGACGTGGTCCAGCACCTCTCCCGTCGAGGAATACGCGTTGACGTATTCCACCGGCAAGAAAGGACAGGACGTCACGCTGGAAGTGGGCCAGTGGAACGACGGCGACAAGGCGAAATCCCAGTACGACACGCTGGCTGAAGCCATGACCGGCAAGGAGCTGGGAAGCGGCAACGTGAAGGTCTCCGGCAAGACGACCGGCGCCTACAGCGCCAAAGCCGATCCGGACGACGATACCAAGGCCGTTGCCGTGTGGCGCAACGATACGGTGGTTTTCTATGCCACCGGCGCGAAGAACGACATCCAGCGTTTCTACCAGCAGTTCCCCCTGTAACGTCGACGGAATCGTCTCGATGGCGAATCGCGGCCGGCTGATGGAATATCACGCGGAAAACGAAACGTGATTTTCCACCATATGAATGCCTGCGCGCGTATTCGTCCCCGAAGCAGTGTAGTATTGGGCAAGTTGCAAACTTTTACCCTTTGAGTTTAAGGAACGGAGGCTGAGATGGGCTCGGTCATCAAGAAGCGCCGCAAGCGCATGAGCAAGAAGAAGCATCGTAAACTGCTTCGTAAGACTCGCCACCAGCGCAAGTAGTCTTCAGGCGCGTGTGAAGCGTCCGCTCAAACAAAATCCCGCGATTCCTTTCGGAGTCGCGGGATTTTTGCTATCTGCGCGGCGGTGTCGGCCGGTATATTCCACCCCAGCCGACACGCCTGCCTGTCAGGATCTCACTTGTTGGGGTTGTCCATCACGCGCGGGCCGTTCGGATCGCCGACGATGACCTGGTCCACCATGTTCAGGAACAGGCCGTGCTCGACCACGCCGACCGTGGTGATGAGGTCCTGCGCGAGCTCCTGCGGGTGGTCGATGCGCTCGAGGTGCAGATCCACCACATAGTTGTTCTCATCGGTGCGCACCGGCTCGCCGTTCGCGTCGAGACGCAGCACCGGCTTGTAGCCCTTGGCCTCAAACTTCTTGACGACCTGGCCTGCGCCGAACGGAATCACCTCGACCGGCAGCGGGAACTTGCCGATGGTGTCCACGACCTTGGACTCGTCCACGATCCACACGATCTTGTTGGAGTTGGTGGCCACGATCTTCTCCCACAGGAGAGCCGCACCGCCGCCCTTGATGCCGTTGAAGTTCTTGTCCACCTCGTCGGCGCCGTCGATGGTCACGTCGATATGGTCGACGTCATCGATGTTGACGATCTTGATGCCGTAGCCTTCGGCCTGCTCCTGGGTGCGGCGGGAGGTGGTGACGCCCGTGAACTCGAGGCCTTCCTCCTTGACGCGACGACCGAGCTCGTCGACCAGGAAACGCACGGTCGAGCCGGTGCCCAGACCTGCGATCATGCCGTTCTGAATCAGCTTTGCAGCCTCGATGCCGGCCGCCTTCTTCAGCGCGTCCTGCTGTGCCTTGTCCATGATCCTCCTTCGATATGGGGTTAAGACCGTCTCCATACTATCGGATGCGTTGATTTTCAAGGCGCGAATGGTCGGTTGCGGGAGCAGGTGTCTGTTTTGGACTGCGGAAAAGTTTTCACGGAATGTTTCACGGTCCTGCGTGAGGTGGCGTGCAAAAAAAGACGCGCATGAAATGACATGTGGGGAGCGGCTTGCGTAAAGCGGCTCCCCACATGTCTCGCTCAGCTATGTTTGACCGCGAACGGCGCCTCGTCCAATACCAGCGTGCCGTCACCCATCACATAGCCTTCCACGGCGATATACCCACGGATGAGACGTGGATTGCCGTCGAAGGTCGGGCTGGATTCCGGTGGGGGAGTGAACCGCACCGTACCCGACACCGACAGGCCCGATGGGCTTGGACGATGCGGCAGTTTCGGCAGATCCTGCGATTGCGATGAAGCTGTCTGTTCCGGTGCCGATTCTTCGTCGTCTTGCGATTCGCTGCGCGATTCGTTCGCATTCTGCGGTACGGCCGTGCTGTCCGTGTCCGTGCCGTCCGCGTTGCCAGTCACCGGCTTGTCGTTCTCGTCGCCTTCACGGGGAAAATAGTCGGGTTTGACCAGCATCTGCGCATAGGATTGATGCGGTTCACCGGATTCGTCCGTTTTCCCGGATTCGTCTGTTTCTCCGGATTCGTCCGGTTCGGCTGGACCGCCCGCGTCCGGGAAGCTGGATTCGGGTATGACCTTCGTCGCTTCGGTCTCAAGCATTGTGGTGGTTTCCGCCGGTTCGGTCTCGAGCACGGTCGTTTCCACCGCATCATCTGCGTCGTCATCGGTTGTCTGTCCGAAATCCGCAAGGTCGTGGGAAACGCCTTCCGGCTCCGCCAGCATGCTGGCGATCGAACGCGGCTTCGTGCTGTTGCTGGAATTGGCGGTATCGGCACCGGAATCGCCGGTGCCGGTCGTGGCGGAATCGCCTTGTCCGCGTCCCATGTGGTATTCGGCGGCGCTGATCGCACCATCCATCAGCATCCTCGCATCCTCGGGAACATCGGTGCCACGCGAATACTCGGAAGCCAGCAGCGACCGCCATCCTTCCAACGGCAGATAGCCTTCGCGCACATGCGAACGGCAATCGCCCGCATACGTGCGTGCCAGCTCGTCCACTTTCTCGTTGCCCGCGTTGCCGGCATGACCCTTGACCCACACGAATCGCACCGACCCCGCCCTATGCGCGATCTCATTGTCGATGGCGCGGATCAAATCGGCGTTCTTCACCGGTTTCTTCTGCGAATTCTTCCAGCCGTTGCGCTTCCAACCCTGCACCCACTTGGTGGAGCAGTTGATCGCATACTGCGAGTCGGTCTCGATCACCAGGTCTTCGGAACCGGGATGCGCTCGCAACGCCTCCAGCACGGCGCATAATTCGCCGATCTGGTTGGTGCCGTTCGTCGCGCCGCCGGCATCGCAATCGCCGGCATGCTCGTGCCCCGGCTTGCCGTCTGCCGCGGGCTCGTGGTCGGCCCAGGCCCAACCCATCGGACCATTCGGATTGCCAAGCGCGGAACCGTCTGTTGAAACCGTAATCGTCATGCTTCTACCCTACGAAAGCCGCGCGACTCGCCGTTTGCCCGTCATACCGCATCGTCCGCCATGCCGTATCGCCTATCGATACCGCATGGCAACGGCATATGCGATTAGTCGCCGAGACACAGCATGACGGAGGCGCGGAACATGCCGTCGCTGTGCTCGAAGGAGGCCGTGCCATGGTGCCGTTCGGCCGTCTCTCGTACGGTGGCGGTGCCCAGCCCCGTGCCACCATGTTTGGTCGAGACGAGATCGCCGTCGATCTGTTCGATGCTGGTATCGGCTTCGCCGTACGTGTTGTCCACCGTGATGAACAGGGCCGCCGGAGGGCCGGAACGATACCGGATGCGCACTTTGAGCCGCCTCTCGCCCTGCGTTTGCTGGGTGATGGCCTCCGTGGCGTTCTCCAGCAGATTGCCGACCATGGAGCATAATTCCGCGTTGTTGATGTTGATGTATTGCGGCACCGCCGCTTTGACGTCCACATCCGCACCCAAATGCCGGACCCAATCGCAATAGTAGACAAGCACCGCGTTCAGCGACGCATGCTCGCAATACTGCATTGGTGCCGTTTGCAGCAGCCGGTGTTTGGACATCTCATCCAGATATGAGCGGATGCCATCCATGTCTTCAGCCGCGGCCAACGCCTGCAGTGAGTGGATGTGGTGACGCACGTTGTGCTTGATCTGACGCGCCTCACGGATCCGCTCGTTCATGTGTTGCAGCTGCAACGTCTGCAAAGCCTCATAATGCTGTCGCCTGCGGGCCGCGAGCAGACGGTCCGACTGCTGAATCATGTACCAGATGAGGAAATACGCCAACACCATGAAACAGGAATAGACCACCGCCACGGTGAACGCGATTTCCAGCATATGCGAGTCCAACAGCGTGGAATTGTCCGCCGGCATGCACCACACCACAATCGCGGACGAAACGAACGGAAACAGCCAGATAAGCTGCCAGAAGCCTTTGCTGATGGATGGGGAATCGAATGTGGCTGGAATCGAATCATGCAGCGGATGCCATAGCGAGACCAGTGCGACGACGTCAAGCAGCAGCAGATTGACCAGTCCCGGCCAGCCGACGCGGAGATTGGTTGAATCCGCGCCAAGAACGGCCACATCGATGACGAGCGACAGATAGTAGACGATCGCCACCATGTAGGAAGCCGTGGCCACAATCAGCAACAGTTGCCGCCATGGCAGTTCGGTCAGCCATCGCAGGACCAGCAGCACAAGCGGCGCGGTCGGAATGACCGTCCACAGTGATGGGATGCCCAGAGTGCCGCACAGCACGCCGCATAGCAGGAACCAGACCAGTCCGATGGACATGAACAGTGTGCCGTTACGGCGTGGATTGTCCATGTGACTCCATGCCATGATGAGGCACAATGCCAGGCCGGACAACGCGTTGAGCTGCTCTCCGATGGCGAAGAACAGACCTGACGGGGTGGTTTGGGCGATGCCGTTCCGGATGATTTCGCCGAGTGGTGCGAACATGTCAGTCCTCCGTACGCATGCGGGTGAACGTGTATTCCGCGTATGCGCGGCAGGTGGTGGTCACCGCCGTTTTCGTGATGGGAATGCGTTTGCCGCCTTTCATGACGAACTGCGCGTTGGTGATGCCGGACACGTAGTCGAAGTTGACGAGCACGCCTCGCGCGGTGCGGTAGAAGTTGTCGAACACGGTGAGCCGTCGGTCCACATCGGAGAAATTGGTGCGGATTTTGGTCTGGGTGCCGTCCGCGAACGTGAATTCCACGTAGTGCGCGTTGGACAGGGCGTATGCGATGAGCCGCCGGTCCATGGTCACGGCCGGATTGCCGAACGCCACATGCCAGCTGGAATCCACCGTGCCGGGCGACTGCGCCTTTGCCAGATGGGTGACCGGCGGTTTTGCCTTCAGCTGCTCCTCGACGCGTTCCATGGTGGCTTCGAAGGTTTTGCGATTGACGGGCTTGAGCAGATAACCGCTCGCCTGCACCTCGTAGCCGAGCACCGCGAAATCGGTGCTGGACGTGATGAAGACGATCGCGCAGTCGTCGTTCTGATTGCGCAGCAGCCGCGCTATGTCCAATCCGGTGGTGGCATGCGGCAGATTCTCGTCGCTGAGATAACAGTCGAGCAGCAGCAGGTCGTAACGGCTGTTCTTCCAGCTTTCGATGAACGATTTCGCGTCGGGGAAAACGTCACAGACCGTTTGCATGGCATTCCTGCCGGCGGTTGCGCCGACGTTCCGGCCGTTGAAGTATTCCGCGCACATGGTGGCGATCAGTTCGCGTTCGGCAGGGTGATCCTCGACGATGGCGATGCGCACGTTCCCTCCTTGCTGTGCCGTGATTGCGCGGATGACGTTCCGGCTCTGCTTCCAAGCGTACCGGGAGAGGGAAATACGGGGTGCCGCGGAGCTTGCGTTTCATGCCAGAAAAGCACGTTTCGTGCCATACGGCGGATATCGACAACGAAAAAGACCCGCTCCATACGGAACGGGTCTTTTTCGCGCTACGCCTTGATTACTTGGCGGAACGCCGTATCACTCGGCCAGAGCCTTGTCCACGACCTCGGTGGCCTCGGCGAGCACCTTGTCCAGAGCCTCAGGGGATTCGAAGCTCTCGGCGTACACCTTGTAGATGTTCTCGGTGCCGGACGGACGGGCGGCGAACCAGTTGTCCTTGGTGGTGACCTTCAGACCGCCGATCTTGGCGTGGTTGCCCGGAGCCTCGGTGAGCTTGGCGGTGATGTCCTCGCCGGCCAGCTGGGTGGCCTCGACGTCGTCGCCGGTGAGCTTGGCGAACTTCTGCTTCTGCTCGAGGGTGGTCGGGGTATCGACGCGCTTGTACCAGCTTTCGCCGAAACGCTCCACCTGCTCCTGGTGCAGCTGGGCCGGGTTCTTGCCGGTCTTCGCGGTGATCTCAGCGGCCAGCAGGTCCGGAATCAGGCCGTCCTTGTCGGTGGTCCACACGCGGCCGTCCTTACGCAGGAAGGACATGCCGGAGCTTTCCTCGCCGCCGAACGCGACCTCGCCCTTGAACAGCGGGTCCACGAACCACTTGAAGCCGACCGGAACCTCGACGAGCTTGGCGTTGATGGAGGCGGCCACGCGGTCGATCAGGGAGGAAGACACGAGGGTCTTGCCGATGCCGGCGTTCTCCGGCCAATCCGGACGGTTGCCGCCGAACAGGTATTCCACGCACACTGCGATGTAGTGGTTCGGGTTCATCACGCCCCAGTTCGGGCAGACGATGCCGTGACGGTCGGCGTCCGGGTCGGTGCCGCCGACCAGATCGTACTTGTCCCAAGCGCCGTTGTTGAGGGAATCGACCAGACCCTTCATCGCGTACGGGGAGCTCGGATCCATGCGGATCTTGCCATCATGGTCGATGGTCATGAAGCTCCAGGTCGGGTCGACCTGCGGACGCACCACGTCGATGGTCAGGTTGTACTTCTCGTTCATGAGCGGCCAGTAGTTGACCGAAGCGCCGCCGAGCGGGTCGATGCCCAGGCGTACGCCGGAGGAGCGGATCACGTCGAAGTCGATGACGTTCTCCAGATCGGCCACATAGTGCTCACGGAAGTCGAAACGCTCAACCAGATCGGACTTGACGGCCTGCTCGAACGGCACGCGCTTGACGTTCCTGAAATCGCCGAGCAGCTCGTTGGCGCGGTCGGCGATGGCGTTGGTGACGTCGGCCGGAGCCGGGCCGCCGGTGACCGGATCGTACTTGAAGCCGCCATCGGTCGGCGGGTTGTGGGACGGGGTCACGACGATGCCGTCGGCCAGGCCTTCGCCGGTGAAGCGCTGGGTGCCGTCGGCGGCGCGGTTGTGGGTCAGGATGGCCTGGGACACGACCGGGGTCGGGGTGAAGTCGTCACGGGAATCGATGCGCACGGTCACGCCGTTGGCGACGAGCACTTCGATGGCGGTCTTCCAAGCCGGCTCGGACAGGGCGTGGGTGTCGCGGCCGATGTACAGCGGGCCGGTGACGCCGGCCTTCTTGCGGTATTCGGCGATGGCCTGCGTGATGGCCACGATGTGGGCCTCGTTGAATGAGGTCTTCAGGGACGAACCACGGTGTCCGGAAGTGCCGAAGGAGACACGCTGCTCCGGAACGTTCGGGTCGGGGACGACGTCATAGTACTTTCCAATGACCTCGTCGACATTGATCAGATCTGCTGGGGTGGCGGGCATTCCCGCATTTTTTGCAACCATACCTTCATTGTGCCACGAGTTTGCGCGGAACGCGGAAAGCCATCCCACAATGTGCGATGAATACGTTTTCTTTTTGACGTCTCGGCGTGTCTCCAGTATGGAATTGGGGTTTCAGTGTCCCGATGCCCGACGATTTGCGCATCGCACGCCGGTAGTGTATTGTTTCTAACGAATTCGACTCATGCAGGGTTGCAAGTCAACATTTTTAGACGCAAGACCTGGAATGTGGCATTGGTTTGCCATGTTCCGGGTCTTTTTTGTTGCAAAAAAGCCGCGCTGCGTCATCGAATCCCATCGGAAGGAAATAGAAAGGAATCAGGATGGCTGACTCTCTCGCATCGCAGATCATCACTGCGATCGGCGGACCTGAAAACGTTCGCAGTCTGACGCATTGCGCCACCCGACTGCGCTTCGAGCTGGCGGACGCGTCCAAGGTGGACCAGAACGCCCTCGAACATATGAAGGGCGTGCTTGGCGCGGTCCCGCAAAGCGGTGACCGTTTCCAGGTCGTCATCGGCGGCGGCGTGGCCACCGTATACGAAAACATCATGCATCTGCCCGAAATGGCGAACGCCGGTGCCGCCTCCGCATCCGGCGAAGGCCAGAAGAGCAACGCCGACGTCAAGGCCGAGGCCCGTTCCAAGGCACGCGGCAAGGTGGCATGGCTGGACTCCTTCTTCGAGTATCTCGCCGACTCCTTCCGCCCGATCCTGGGCGTGCTGCTCGGCGCCTCCATCATCATCGCCCTGGTCAACCTGCTCATCTCACTGAACGTCATTCCGAATGACGAGGCCTCCGCCGGCTGGGTGTTCGTCAAGGCCATCTGGAAGGGCGTGTTCTACTTCCTGCCGATCATGGTCGCCTACAACGCCTCCAAGAAGCTCAAGGTCGATCCGTGGCTGGGCGGCGCCATCATGGCCATCCTCATGACCCCGCAGTTCACCAGCCTGATAGACGCCAAGACCACCACGTGCGTGGAGAACGCGGCTCTGGGCACCAAGTCCTGCACCGCCAACATCTTCGGCATTCCGATGGCGTTGAGCGACTACAGCGGCAACGTGTTCGTGCCGCTGCTCATGGCCGCCGTGCTCGCCCTCGTCTACCACGGATTGAAGAAGATCATTCCCGAAAGCGTCCAGCTGGTGTTCGTGCCGTTCTTCTGCATGATCATCGTCGGCGCGCTGACCGCCTTCATCATCGGCCCGATCGGCGTGTGGGTCGGCAACGGCCTCGGCGTCGGCCTGGCTTGGATGAACACCCATGCACCGTTCATCTTCGCCATCATCATCCCGCTGCTGTACCCGTTCCTCGTGCCGCTCGGCCTGCACTGGCCGCTCAACGCCCTGATGCTCATGAACATCCAGACGCTCGGCTACGACTTCATCCAGGGCCCGATGGGCGTGTGGAACTTCGCCTGCTTCGGCGCCACCGCCGGCGTGCTCTTCATCGCCGTGCGTGACAAGGACAAGGACATGCGCCAGACCGCTCTCGGCGCGCTCGCAGCCGGCCTGCTTGGTGGTGTTTCCGAACCGTCCCTGTACGGCATCCACCTGCGGTACAAGCTGGTCTACAAGCGCATGCTCGTGGGCTGCGGCCTTGGTGGCGTCGTCATTGCCGTCCTCGGCTGGCTCTTCCCGTCCGTCACCGCCGCCGGCCAGACCGTGCATGGTGTGACCACCACCGCCTTCGCCTTCACCTCGCTGCTGACCATCCCGGTCTTCGACCAGATGTGGGTGTACGCGGTGTCCATCGCGGTCTCCTTCCTGACCTCCTTCTTCCTGATCATCACCTTCGACTACCGCACCCCGGAACAGAAGGCTGAAGTGCTGGCCCGCGCCGCCGCCGATCAGCAGCGGCATATCTCCGGAGGTTTCAGTGTCATATCCGTTTCCA
>ERZ779896.1998-NODE-1998-length-15234-cov-4.723895_pt1 | contig 15234 bp, 14 predicted proteins | sample MGYA00511067_ERZ779896 | MGnify/ENA primary metagenome ERZ779896 (study PRJEB29588, sample SAMEA2161597) | human gut metagenome | biome: human gut; feature: human-associated habitat; material: faeces | place: Denmark | collected 2008/2010 ... | reverse complement strand
CTATTTAATATTATTTTATAATATCTTTCGTCTATACTTTGAAGTAAATATATTTGCTCTATTTCTTTAATATTTCTAGTCGTGTTAAAGAATATATATTTTTTATTATTGTATAGAAAATTATAAATATTATTTTGTTCATGTAGATTAATGTTTTCTATTCTATAATAATACTCTATTTTATTCTTCATATATTATCCCTCAAGATATTTTATGTTTTCTTCTTTTGAATTAAAACAAAAAAAGGTAGAATTCTACCCTTTTTAAATTTATTTTGTTTTTCCGCTAGATAAATATTCTTCAGGTACTTCATATCCAAAGCTTTTATACATATCTGCGATATCTTGATTAGTTTCTTTCTGAGCGTTAGCTACGTTTTGCTTACTTTCTTCTATTTCTTTTTGTAATGCAGCTTCTTCAGCAGCTAATCTATCAGCAATATCTTTTTCTGCTTTTTCTCTTGCTTCTTTCATCTTTTTCATAGCAAGTTCTGCTTGCTTATCTTGTTGTTCTTTTGCTTTCTTTACAGCTTCAAGCATAGCTTTTTTCTGTTGTAGAGAGAAGTTTGATGATTTTTCTTTGTTTCCTTCTTTAGTTTTTGGTGTTTCAGATTTTATCTCATCTTTCTTTACTGGTGAAACAGTATTTTTTGTTTTTGTATTGAAAGTTATATCAGATTTTCCATTAATTGTCTCTTTGCCTATGTCTACCCAGTTCTTTTCCTTATCCTCTTTTCCAAAGACTAAATCATTATTATTATTTAGTTTGTTTTCAGCATCTTCTTGAGGTACTTTAATTGTGTATGCTGATGGTAATGGTTTTTGTCTTGAGATGTGTTCTTTAAATGTTAAATCATCATTTGTGATGATAGCATTACTATTAAGCTTTTCGCTTTCATTATCATTTTCTTTGTCATCTTCTTTTGTTTTCCAGAAATTATCATCTATTATAGTAGCCATAGCTTGCATTTTTTCTTTTTTTCTAGTTGGAGCAACTTCTGCTGCTGGTCTTTTTATTCTAGCTACATTTTCTACTTCAGCTGAATTATTTTTAGTTATTTCTATATCATCATTTACTGGTACATCAACAGCTTTAGATTTTACTATTTTACTCTTTAGCCAATTATTCCATTTACTAGCAATATTTTTTATTCCTTGACGTAATCTAATTGGTTTTGATGCTTTGTTTTGATATAACACCTTTAAGTCGGCTTCAACTAAAGCGGCATTAGTATTTGCAATTATAGCTTTTTCTACGTATTTATCACTTTCTTGTTGCTTTTCTTTGCTTTTATTATTAAACACATTAAATAAGAAATTATTGTCAACATTTTCCTTTGTTGCATCTCTTTCAGCTGCGTATGCCTCACTTTGTTTTTGAAGTTTTTCAGCTTTTTTTGCAGCTTTAGCGGCTCTTCTTTTTAAAATATTAAATTTACTTATTTTAACAGCTTTGAATACGTTAAAACTTCCACCAGTAACTGCTTTTGTGTAATCCCTTTCATTTGTAACTATACTTACATTGTTTTCATTTTCCATAATCAAACCTCCTGTTATTCTGCTTCTGGCTTAGATAATTCGCGTAATACGTCCTTTATACGATCCCATTCACTTTCGTTATCGATTCCTAATAATTTAGGTTCTCCACTACTGCGATCTACATTTGATACATAAACTGTAACATTTCCGTTTTCATCTGTTTCATTTTTTGTATATACAACATATTCTTTTTTATTATCTTTAAATTCAAATGCAAGAATTACTTCAACTTCTTCTGTTTCTCCATTTTCGTTTACTATTGACATGATTTTCTTTTCTTCTTCTTTTTCCATTAATATGTCCTCCCTTTATTATCATATAAATACATTTTATCATAAATTACAATTATTTCAACTGTTTATTTTGTTTTTTCCTTTTTTAGAAGAAAATGTTTACACTTATATGAACATAAATCAGAGATGTATTTTTCATATCCTTTTATATCATTTATTTTATTAAGGTTCTTATTTTCTTTATCACAAAAGCCCTTCAAGCGTAATCTATCGTATGCATAATCCCCACATATGTAATCATAAATATCAAAGTATGATGTTAGAAAACTTTCTATTTCTTCAGTTTTTATACAATTACCATAATTATCAATAATCTTATATTTTTGGTCATTTAAGACAATAGTATCTTTCATATAATCACTCCATAGTAATTATAGCAATTATTTTTTTAATGGTAAAGAATATGTAGTAGAGTTTGATTCAAATTCACCATTGTAATAATTGGGTATTTTTCCTTGAATTATTTTTAGGGCGATGGGATAATCATCTTTGATAACACATTCTGTATTTGTTGTGGGCATAACTATTTTTTCTTTTACTTCGACTTTAACTATTACTTCAAGATATGCGCTATTAAGACCATAATTTTTGATTTTAGTCGATATGGAAGTATACACATTTCCAATAAAAGAAATTCTTAGAGGAATTTTTGTTTCAATGTTAAATACTTTGTTTCCAAAAAAATTATCGCCTAATTCAAACAAGACTCCATCATGTATTCCTTTAAAATTTTTTCCCTTAAAAGTACTACTGATATTTAGATCTTTTATTTTTCCTTGCTCAAGCATTTTTAGGTTTTCTTCTATTTTGGTCGTTATTTCTTCTAAAACGTTATTTACTTCTTTGGTATTAAAATCTATTATTTCTATTTCATTGTAATTATTTCTACTAATACTAAATATTTTATTATCATCTAGTTTATTATTAGAAACATCATCTACTATTTGTTGAATGAGGTTAGATATAAAATGTGATGTTTCGGTTATGGCATATTTTTTTAATTTTTTTTCATTGGTGGATTTAAATTTTTCTACCATAACAATACTTACGATGATACAAAAAATTATTGTAATTAAAAAAAATTTTAGTCTTTTACTTTTCATCGCATATTCACTAAAATTACATCTTCACCTATTTTTTGTATATCATTCCATTTTACTTCCATATCATTATCTTTATTTAAAAATGTTAAGATACTTCCTTTTGATTCAATAATAAATGATTTGATATTACCACTCTGATAATCTATATTGACATCTATAATATTTCCTATGTTTTTACCATTTGAAACATTGACAAGATTTTTATTTTGCAATTCTGATAGTCGCATATAATCACCTATAAAAATATATGAAAAAAGATATTACTCTATTACTAGCGTAATACCTTTTTTAACTGTTTTATGGCACCGTGTTCTAATCTTGATACTTGGGCTTGACTAATCATAAGTTCTTCTGCTACTTCCATTTGAGTTTTTCCTATAACAAATCTTTCATCCAAGATAAATTGTTCTCTTTCATCAAGTTTATTTATAGCATCATTTACCGATAGTTGTAATTCTAAATCTTTACTATTTGTTTTTTTATCTTCTATTTGATCACAAACGTAAATAGCATCACCACCATCATTATATATAACTTCATACATACTCATGGGTTCTTTTAATGATCCTAAAGCAAGTACAACATCATAGCTAGTTACGCCTAATTCTTTGGCAACTTCTTCATAGTCCGGTATTCTGCCATGTTCTTTCTGATATTCTTCTTGATATTTAAGACTCTTATAAGCTATATCTTTTAAAGATCTACTGACTCTTAAACTGCTACTATTGTCACGCAGATATCTTTTAATTTCACCATCTATCATAGGAATAGCACTCGACTGGTCTAAATACTTTATAAAAAATATACTACATTATATATTGTAGTATATTTTAATGTTATTATTATCTACTACTACTTTATCTATAATTTCTAATATAATATTTCTTTTCTCACTAAAAGTCATTGTTTTCCAAGCCGTACTTAAATCATTAATTGATTCTCGTAAACTTTCAGTTTTTCTTTCTTTTGACTTTTCGTCAGATAATTCTTTTTGTATTTTTTCTTTTTCATTTTGTAATTTTTGTATTTTTTCTTTTGTTTCTTCAACTGCAATTCCATTTGAAATAAAATCTAATAAATTTAAAATTTGTTTATCAATTAAAGTTATTCTTTCTCGTTTTGCCTCTGAAATAGTTACATCATTCATACTCATATTATGTCTGAATTTACTTTCATCTAATGACATTGAAATTAAATCCTTAATAACATAGTCTTCAATTTCATAATCATAATATCTTCTATTATGACAGTTTGGATCTTTAATCAAATATTTTTTTGATTTTTGTTGTGAATAGCAATACAGTCTTACACTTGAAGTTCCTGCTTTCTGATACCTATATTTAGCACCGCAATGTCCACAAACAACTTTGCCTGCCAAAAGATAATTAGCATGTTTATACGTTATAGATCTTTCTTCTATCTTTTCTTGTAATTTATCATAAGTTTCTTGATCTATTATTGCTTCGTGTTTTCCTTCAAATACTTCATCTTTATAAGGTATCTTTCCTAAACTCACAGGTGATGTAAAGATGTTTCTAACAGTATTATCTTGGAGTCCAAATAATTCTCCTACTTGCGTCATTGGTGTTCCTTGTAAATATAAGTCAATCATTTTTTTAACCATTTGTACTCTTTCAGGATTTGGAATTAATATTCCTTGTATCTCATCATAGTCATAAGCAAAAGGTAAATTTCCTGTTCCATACCAAAGTCCTTCTTCTGCTCTTTTTTTTCTACCAATTCTAGTTCTTTCTAGTATTGTTTCTCTTTCAAGTTGTGCAAATACGGATAAAATACCAACCATTGCTTTTCCAAAAGGTGTATTTGTATCAAAGTTTTCTTTAATTGATACAAAGCCACAATCATTTGGGTTAAATACTTCCTCAATTAAATATAAAGTATCCTTTTGACTTCTTGATAATCTATCTAGTTTAAAAACTACTACTACATCAATTTTACCATCTTCAACATCTTCTATTAATCTTTGAATATCTGGTCTATCTATATTACTACCAGAATATCCACCATCAACATAAAACTCGTAATCTTCTATTTCATGCATTTTGCAATAACTTTTTAGAAAATCTTTTTGCGCATCTATTGAATAACCTTCCATTTGAATGTCAGTTGAAACCCTACAATAAAGACCAGCTTTTCTCATTATTCCTCCTTTTTGCTATGTCTATTACTGCAATAGGTAAAAATACACATTCATTTTTGAATTATTGCATAATAAACATAACATATTTTCAGTAAAATTGATATACTTTTGACTTAAGTAAAACAAAAAAACAGCATAATAGATATTATCTATACTACTATGCTTTTACAAGGACTTTAGTATTAGCAGGTTTTTGTATATATTTCTTTAGAATCTTATACACATTATCATTTAATAATACTATGTCCTTTGTTTGAATTTGTTCTCCATTTTTGTTATAACTTGTAACTCTCATTGCAGACATTATTATCATCTCCTATCTTAATAATGATATTGTTTGTTATTTTTTATTCAATTTATGACATAAAAAAAAGAACCATTGCTAGTTCCATTCTCCACTAATATGAAATTTTATCTTACTTTTACAATTAGGACATTCAAATATGTTATTTAATATTTCTTCTGTTTTTAATTCCCTTAATTTTTTTCTACAACTATGGCATTTAAATTTTGTTTCAAAAACATTTCCGTTATCATCTATCAAAGTAAATGTAAATCTTGGATAAAGGTTTTTACATGTATCACATATTGTAATTTTATAACCATAACCATCAAGTAAACTATACGATTTGTTTTTTAAAATATTTGCTAATTGTTCTTTTCTATTTTTTTCTTTAAATAAGGATAGTAAATTAAATTCACTATTATAGTCCAATAATATATTCTTATTATACAAAGGACTTATACCTACATCAAAATTATATATTCTGTTACATTTAGAACATTCAGCAGTATATACTATTCCCATATAACACCTCTTTTATTATTATGCAATATCATTTTATTTTTTAATCATTGATTTTAAATTCTTTTATTCTATTTGCTATATCATATCCACTCATTTCGGAACCAAAAAATACGATTGCTATTTTTTTATCAAAATAACTCTCATTATCATATCGAATAATAATTTCACTAAGCACATCTAATTTTTCATTAAATGATAACTTCTCAAAATCGGATAATAGTTTTGTTTCATCATCACTATATTTTATGCCTATTACATTACCATTATCTTCATAAGCATTTTTTACTTCTGTTAAATTATTATATAACATTACAAAATATTGTAATAATCTCGTACAATCATTATTTGATAAACCTATATTTTCCGAATCTAAAATTTTAAAATTATCCTCTTTATTTAAATTTGGATTAGGATCATTGCTTTCATTTATTTGATTATTATTTAATAATCCAAAAAGATAGATAAGGAATTTCAATTTACTAATATCATTTTTTACTTCGATTCTTTCAATTATTTTTTCTACATTATCAGTAGTATTAGTTATATACATATTTTCACTCTCCTTTATTTTATTATACATTTTACAATTTCTTCATCTAATTTTAATTTCAAGTCCTCACTCATTAGTTTAGGATCAAAATTGATTCCATATTCTTTATATAGTTTTTCATAAAAAGAATTTACACAATCCAAGTATGGATATGATCTTTGATTATCTTCGTATGAATCGTTAACTACATCTGGAAAACTACTTGTTAAGTATTTAACGAGTTCATTATTCAATAATTCTTGCTTCATATTTTCTCCTTTCATAAAGTGATTTAAGGCTATTTTAAAGCTTCTTATTTTTTATGCTTATAACTATTCAATAGTCTCATTTAAAAGTGGCATTTAAGACTTTAAATATGTTATATAGCCTTTTTCATCAAATTATTAATCACTTAAAAAAAGAATTTTTGCAAGAGTTTTTTTTATTTTATCTTATTTTTTCATCTTTATTTTTAAATATTTCTAAAATATCAATTTCAGTACATTTTATTACTGATTTAATATTATTATCTTTATCAACATAGGTATTTAATTTTCCTTTGATAGATATAGTATCGTCTTTTGATATATTTACTGTTTTGTCTATTAATTTGTTAGAAAGCATTACAGATATTTTATTATATTTTATTTTGTCATTATATTCATATTCTTGCTTTATCTCAATAAATCTTGCTTTCTCACCATCTTTTTTTATGAATTCTTTACCTATATTTGATAATTTACCAGTTATTTGAACATAATTATCATGCTTTTTTACTTCTTTAGTTTTAACAGGATTATTTTGTTCTAACGTTTGTTCTTTTTCAGAAAAAACTTTATCAAATGCTTTTCTATAGGGAATTTCTTTTTCATATTCTATATAATCATGATATTTGCTACTTTGATTTATATATTCTTTAAATATCTTATAACTTGTATCTGTACATTTTATATATAATCTTTTTTGTGCGTTTTCAAAGCATTCGTGGACATCCTCATAATAGGAATCACTTTTACTATTATAAACGCAAACGACTTTATCATTATCACAAAAAATTATTCTTTTATAATAATGGTTACTATCTTTAAATTCTTCTTCTAAAATGTCATTTACATTTATCAAACCTTTATATGATTTATCTTTTAATTCTTTCACGGTAGAACAATCTGTAGTCAAAAATATTTTTTTTACTTCACCACTTATTTCACAAGATGTTACAAAATCATAATCTGGTGTTTTATATGCTTTTAATTCATTAGCAAAATACTGTAGAATTTTATCTTTTAATTTCATATCATTTCTCCATTTCTTCTGTATTTTCATCAACACTATTAATATTCTCTTGCTTATCTAAATCAAGTTCACTATCAATCTTTGCTTTTTCTTTTTGAAGTTCTCTAATTCTATCCTGCATAGTAAATGGTTTATCCAATTCCTCTTTAACATCTTTGATTTGTTTTTTAGTATAATTAATTTGTTCTTTAACTATATTTATTTTATTTTCAAAACTTTTAAGCATATTTTCCAATTTTAATATATTACCAATTTCATCTATATTATTTATCTCAATTTTATATTTTCCAACACCTTTTATATAAATTACAGGAGTAAATCTCAATGATTCTCTTATACCTATAATATCAAAACTACTAATTTCTCCTATTTTAATTTCTTCATCTATTTTTAACAACGATAAAGATTGATAAAACTTTGTACTAGCATCCTTTCTTGAGTTATAAATTCTATTTTGAATTGTCATTTCAAAATTATCTGCCGATAAATCCTTTACCTTTTTTATATCTTCTTCTAATTCATTCAAATAGTGTTCTTGATTTTTTAATTGCCTAGGTAAATCTCTATTATATTTTGACTCGAGTTCTATATGTGATTTATCATATCTGCTTTTCGACAAATATAATTGTTTTAATTCATTTTCAACTCTAAATTTATCAAGTATTAATGGATTACCACTGGCAAGTGCTTTAACTTCTGCATAAGTAAGCGTATCTCTATCTAAATCTTCTGCTGTTCTTCCACCACCGTTTGAATTAGCCATTATTTGGTTGATAAAATTTGATTTTGTTTGAATTAATTGATAAGAGTATGCATCAAAACTACCTTCAGTAACATATCTATATATTTCTACTTCTTTATTTTGATTTCCTTGTCTTAATATTCTTCCTTCTCTTTGTTCTATATCACTAGGTCTCCAAGGACAGTCTAAATGATGTAGTGCAATTAACTTATCTTGGACATTCATACCTGCTCCCATTTTTGATGTTGATCCTATTAAAATTCTTTTAGTTCCATTTCTCATATCCTCAAATAGTTTTAATTTTTGAGGATTAGTTTTAGCATTATGAATAAACTCAATTTCACTTGATGGTATTCCCCTTTCTATAAGTTTATTCTTTATATCATCATATACATTGAAAGTGCCATCTCCTTTTGGTGTTGATAAATCACAAAAGACAAGTTGTGTGAGCTTGTCTTCTTTATTTTCTAACCATATTTTATAAATATTTTCAACTGCCATGTTTATTTTTGAATTTGGTAAATCTGGCATATTAGGATCTATTATTCTCAAATCAAGTGCTGCCTTTCTTCCATCATTTGTAACTAAAAGCATATTATCTATTCTAGGATCACATCCATTCCTTATTATTTCACTTCGTTCAGCAAGTTTTTCTACATAGTTTCCTAGTTCATCACTTTTAGGTGCTACTATTGTTTTATATTCTCCATCTTTTAATTTAGGAACTGGCAAGTTCAACATTTTTGTAGTTTTAATGTCAGCTACTTCCTTAAACAAAGTCATTAGTTCAGGAATATTAAAAAATTGAGCAAATCGTGCTTTTGTTCTAAAACCACTACCATCTGGTGCAATTTCAAAACTATTTACTATTTCTCCAAAAGTTGATGCCCATTCATCAAAATGTTCTAATCCCATTTCTCTTAATCTATCCATTTGAAGATATTTTTGCATTGCAAATAATTCACCCATTGAATTCGAAATTGGTGTACCTGTTGCAAACACAGCTCCTTTTCCACTATTATTTTCTAATATATAACTTATTTTCATATATAGATCAGTTGCTTTTTTACTTTCAGTATTATTTATACCTGCTACATTTCTTATTTTTGAAAACATTGGTAAATTTTTAAACATGTGTGCTTCATCTACTATTAATTGGTCTACTCCAAGTTCCTCAAACGTAACAACATTATCTTTTTTAGTATCATCTAATAAATTCTTCAATTTATTATTCATACTCATTTTCATTTGTTCAAGTTTTTTAACACTTAACCCTTCATTTGACTCTGCTTTAATTCTTTCAATAGCAACTGTTATTTCCTGTATTTCATTTTCTATATGCTTTCTTTCATATTCTTTACTCATTGGAATAAGACCAAAACTAGAATGTGCAATTAAAACGGCATCCCACTCTCCTGTTGCAATTCTGGCCATCAATTTTTTCCGTCTAGTCCTTTCAAAATCCTTTTGTGTAGCCACTAATACATTTGCTGTTGGATATAATTTTAAAAACTCATTAGCCCACTGCCCAAGTAAATGATTTGGAACAACAAACATAGGTTTACTAACTATTCCAAGTCTTTTTAGTTCCATTGCACTAGCAATACATTCATAAGTCTTGCCTGCACCTACGGCATGAGCAAGCAAAGTGTTACCACCATACAACACTCTTGCCACCGCATTCTTTTGGTGTTGACGAAGTTCTATACTTGGATTCATTCCATCAAATGTTAAATGACTACCATCATATTCTCTTTCTCTCATGCAATTAAATCTTTCATTATAAATTTTAACTAATCTATTTCTTCTATATTCATCTTTCCAAATCCATTCTTTGAATTCTTGCTTTATTAATTCTTGTTTTTCTCTAGCATTTGCAGTTTCAACCGAATTAACTACTTTTCTATCATCTTCAAGTTTATCATATATTGTAATACTTTGAAGATTTAAAGTGTTTTTGATTATTGATAAAGCATCTGCTCTATCAGTTCCCCAAGTATTAGTATTCTTTATTCCATAACCATATAATCCACTTGCCTGAAATAACCACGTGTTAATTTCTTTGGCATATTTTATTTTTAGTTTTCCTTCGTCCCAGCTACTTATGTCTAGTAAATCACAACAAAATTGATGATAAATATCCTCAGGTATCCATGTTGAGCCAAGTTTTACACTTATTTCATCATACTCAAGTGGATTGGGTTGCACTTGTTCTAATGCTTTAATGTTTCTATCATACTTATTATCTATATTTATTGATTTCACATAATTAAGTTTTTGTTTTACATTTCCACTTAAATATTCACTTGCTATTACATACCCATCATTAAAATCATTTATTTTAGATGGATCTTGATAAATAAGTCCATCAAGTTCTTCAATAATTTCATTACTTTCTTTTGGATATAATATTTTCATATATTCTATATCAACACATCCATGATTATTAAGTGAATATCTTAAAGCTTCCTCTGCAGTCTCTGCACTCTTAACTTCTTTACTTTTTCTAATCGTTCTTTTGGTAAATACATCTCCCTTAACATAAGTAGGTTTATCTTTTTCCTCATCCTTACTTATTTTATTTTCTATTGAAGTTAATAAATAATAATCTGGATCTTCATCAAAAGCCCTAGCATTGACATTATCATTAATATATCCATATTTTTTGGTAAACTCATCATAAGCATTGTTTAATTTATTTTGTGCTACTTCAAGTTCCTCATCAGTTCCATCACAAAGTTGAATATCAAATAATTCTCTTAAAGCATTTTTAACATTACATAAACCAACTATTCTTTTTGCTGTCATACCATCTTGAATAGAATATGGTATTAAATTAGAATCCTGTCTTTGATAGATAACATCTTTACCATTAATACTCTTAATTACAAAAGCATTATTCTTAATACTATCTTCTGCCTCTAATATTTCATATTCACTATTTTGCTCATTTATTTCATAAGTAACATTTTCAAATATATTAGATGATAAATTATTAATAGCATTACTCATTAATTCTTCTAATGGTTTATTAATAGGGCTTAATGTATTATCCATACCAAAAGCAGTTGATTGCAATTCCATTTTTCCTAACATCATTTCAGGATGATTAATATAATAATTATTTATTATTATCCCATCATCATATTCACTTGTATAAATCCAATCTTCATCACTTAAATCAAGTTTAAGTTCATCTCTTTTCTTTAGGAAGATTATATCTGATGTTACCTTTGTATTAGCATTTCCAAGAAATGTGTTATTTGGCAATCTTATAGCACCAATTAGTTCTGCTCTTTTTGCAATATATTCTCTTACTCTTGTATCTTTCTTATCAAGAGTTCCATCTGTTGTAATAAATGCAATTATTCCTCCATTTCTAACTTTATCTAAAGTTTTTTGAAAGAAATAATCATGTATCATAAATTTTTCTTTATATCTTTTATCTAATACTTTATAACTACCAAAAGGAACATTTCCTATTGCTATATCAAATAAATTATCTGGTACATTAGAATCTTCATAACCTTTTATTTCTATCTTTGCGGTTGGATATAATTTTTTAGCTATTCTACCACTAATACTATCTATTTCTACACCATATAGTTTAGAACTTTCCAAATCAGTTGGTATTCTTCCAAAAAAATTACCAACACCACAAGATGGTTCTAATATATTTCCCTTTTTAAATCCAAACTTTTTTAATGATTTATAAATACCATCTATTGCAACATTAGGTGTATAAAAAGACGTTAATGTTGATTGTCTTGCTTCTTTATATTCTTCATCACTTAAAAGATTTTTAAGTTCTTTATATTCGTTATTCCAATTAGTCTTACTTTCATCAAAAGCATCAGCAATTCCACCCCATCCCACATATTTGGCAAGTATCTCTTGTTCATCTTTTGTAGCATTTCTATTTTCAAGTTCTAATTGTTTTAATAATTTTATTGATGCTATATTATTATCAAATCTACTTTTAGCACCAAAACTATTATCCACTTTTTCATCACTAATATGATAATTAATTTTTGGATATTTATCTTCTTTATCAGCTTTATCTATATTAATTGGAAATGTATTTTCACTAATAGTGTTAGTTTCTATTACATTAGATATTGGTATCAGTTCCGTTTCTTTAGCAATAAAATCAGTTTTGTTATCTATCTTTTCTAATTCTTGATTATCTATTTCTTCTTTATCTATTATCTTTGTACTAGATATATTTAAATCAAATTGTTTGTCATCAAAATTATGCCAAAAAATATGTATTAAGTCAGGAGACATAGAAATAGAAAAATCTTTATCTTTATATAATTGTTGTAGAAAGAAATTATTTTTAATTCCATCATTTATTTTTTCTTCATCAGTTTTGTCACTATTAAAATAAGAAAAAGCATTTTCTCCATAATCAGCAATAGGACTTTTTAATAATATAGATAGATTTCTTTTTTTGCTTGATATATGTTCCCATACTTGTAATTCTACATCAGCAACTTCAAATGTATTTTGGTATTTAGTATCAAAAGAATTAAATATATCACATATCTTATTTGCTAGTTCCTCTTCTCTTGGCACAAATAAAGATAATTGTGTGTTTGTTTGACTTGAAAATGTATTCGAAACAATTTCTTCATTATTTTCTATCTTATCTATCTTTTTTTTAAGAGGTAACTTATATTTATTAGTGTAATAATTATATATTTTATCTAATATTTCATAATTAAAGTGAATATTATTTTCGATAGATGATAGAAACTGTTTTTTTTCATCTTCACCAAGCATCTCATTATTCTTTAAATTAAAAAGGATATTAGTTCGAATGAAGTTTTGTACATCTTCAAGACTCATTGCCTTTTCTTTAAAATCGTTATATAAAATAGCAGTTTCCTTATTAGCAATTTGCATACACTTTAATATATTATCAATATCCATACTATCCAATAAGTCGTAAGAATTGGAAAATATGTTTATATTAAAGTTACATTTTGCTAAAAAAAGTGAAGTCATTGTTTTAGCAACAAACTCCACTTCTTCAGCATCCATAGTAATATAATTATCTGTTATTTGATTTTGTGACATTTTATAAAAAATATCATAGAAATTTTCATATAATGATTTATTATCATTATTATTTAAATTAATTTGGGTTTGATAATATTTTAAAATTGTTTCATTTATGAAATGATTATAGTTCCATACTTTGTAATCTCTTCCATAAGTTTGACGAATTTCAAATACATAAGTCTTTTTATCATTTATTAAAATAGGAATTCCCTTACTTTTGGGTTTTATCCTTCTATTTATTTTCTCACTATTCCATTCTTCAAAAGTATAAAAAACTCTACCACTATGGTTGTAATAGTATAAATTTATAATATTGTCGATACTATATTTATCCAGTATTTTTGACCAATAATTAATAAATTTATTCCAATTATATGAATTACTTTTGATATTAATTAATGTTTCATCTCTTGTTTCAAAAAAATTATTTCTAAACTTATTATCCATTCTTTATCCCTCCTTTTTATTAATTAAAGGAACTTTGACCTCTAGATCTTGTCCATGCAGAAGAATATCCATTTGAGCATTGTATTGCTACCCAATACAAGTAAGGAAAATTATAGTTAGTGTAGTTTGTATGAGCCGCAATGTAATTTTTTTGATTCTCTGCTTGAGCTCTTGTTAGTGTATAGTCTGTAACTACAAGATAATTACCAGACGATGTAGTTGCCTCATATATATGACCTGTCCAGCCTGCAGACTGAAAAACATTTAATAAAGCAGAGGCATTGCCGTATGGTCCATGTCCTGTAATTAATTGACAATATGCTTCGGTTACGGAAGCATTTAAATTAACATCATAATCTGGCATATTACTTATCCAACCATTCCAGCCATGGAACTTGTGATAGCTATCTAAAGCGTCTTGTCCATTTAAGTTTGGAATTGCATCACCAAAACCAACAGACCTTTGTGTCCATAAATTATTGTTGACATAATAGTTTACTGTATAATAATTTTTAATCCAATTAGCCGTATAATATCTATCACCTGTTCTGTTCTTTATAGTAACGTCTTTTGTTAAAGTATTTAGATCTGTACCAGTCCAACCTGCAAAAGTATATCCTTTTTTAGTTGGAGTTGGCAAAGTAATATTACTCTCAATAGTATAATTATCTATAGTATTAGCACTACCACCATTTAAATTGTAGTTTATTGAATAAACTATTGGATTCCATTTTGCCGATAAGATCTTGTTATTAATGTTACTAACATCACTTACATTCGTTGAGTAATCAACATTTTGCTCATCAACATAGCCCAAAAAATCATAACCTGTTTTAGTTGGTGTTGGTAATATAACACCGTTATTTTTTATATAAATAGCATTAGTATTAAAAACGCCTCCCTCACTATTTATATGTAAATTATATTTTTCAGAAAAAAACTTATTGATTAACATCCCACTAGTACTATAGTAAGCTAATGTTACATTCAATGAAAAAAAGTAAGTGATTATTATTAGGAGAATAAGACTAACTCTTTTCATATTTAGCAACTTCTTTCTTTTTATTATTAATATAATAATCATCACATAAATCGACTAACAACAATAATATCGATATAAATAATAAATATTTATGATTATAAATAAAATCAACATATAAGCCTAAATATGGTATTGACCAATTTGTCCCTTTTCCTAAAACTTTTGAATTATTTATAATATTAGGATCATCACTATTATTTGCATCACCTTT
>ERZ779896.1952-NODE-1952-length-15571-cov-35.349832_pt1 | contig 15571 bp, 13 predicted proteins | sample MGYA00511067_ERZ779896 | MGnify/ENA primary metagenome ERZ779896 (study PRJEB29588, sample SAMEA2161597) | human gut metagenome | biome: human gut; feature: human-associated habitat; material: faeces | place: Denmark | collected 2008/2010 ... | reverse complement strand
CAAGGGAGGCTTTGATTTTTGCGAAACCACCAAAAATAGGTTTATCGACACGCTCTAACCACCGTCCGCGACGGTGGTTATTGCTTTAGCTGCCGATATATTTTTCTATGAATCTTTCAACTGTGCTCCAATATAATTCCGGGTCAACCGATGACGATAGCGCGTGTCCCGCTCCCTCAACGGTCAGTTTTTCTTTTTCGCACGCCGCAGCCCAATACAGCTCGCCGAGCATTTTATAGGGCACCAGCTCATCCTCCGTGCCGTGGATGAACAGGGTGGGAATATCGCTCTTTTTGACCTGCTCGAGTGCGCTTGCCTGCTTGAAATCATAGCCGTCGCGAAGCTTTGAAAGCAATGACGCGGCGTTGAGCACCGGGAACCACGGGATGTGCAGCGTTTCCGCTTCCCAGATGAACTCATCCCACTCCGAGGTGTAGCCGCAGTCCGCGATAACGGCCTTGACATTTTCGGGCAGCGTCTCGCCCGATGCCATGAGCACCGTCGCCGCGCCCATGGACACGCCGTGCAGGATTATCCGCGCGTCGGGATCCCATGAGAGAATGAGCTTTATCCACCCGGCTATGTCCCTGCGCTCGGGCCAGCCCATGCCGATTTTTGCGCCCTCGCTGTCGCCGTGGGCGCGCGCATCGACCGCGAGAACATTGAAGCCGCGATCATAGAATTTTTTGACGAACCCCGCCATGTGCTTCGCCTTGCTCGTGTATCCGTGGCAGACGAGCGCGTAGTCAGAGCCGGAATTTTTGAATCTCTTGCCGTGCAGGCGCAGAGAGTCGGAAATTATATAGACATCCTCGCCCTCGTCGGCGTACCACTTTTTCATTTCGGGTGTCCCGGTCATGCCGCTGTATTTTGCGCTCGCCTCTTCTTCATCGGCGCTCGTGTTTGTCGCCTTCTGAACGAGGTTGTTGAGCTTGCTCATATGTATGGGCGATTTCGTGTTTATCGCGAAGTTATAGAATATCTCCGCCGAAGCCGCAGTCAGAGCGGTCAGCCCGCCGAGCGTTCCGAGGACGGCGCCCACTGTTTTTCTGCTGTTCATAAACTTCCTCCTGCTTTTTTCAAGATTATAGCATAACCGCAAATGCCGTTCAAGCATCTCTGCGTTTTTTATATAAAATCATCGGCGCAAAAAAATAAAAGTTTGACAATTACTGCCTTTGAAAAATACGGCAAAAGCTGATATAATTTTTTCATCGTGTAGCCAAAGGCGTAAATCCGGATGGGTTTGCGCCTTTTATTTTTTTGCAAAGGAGACAACCATGAAAAATAACGATCAGACCTTTCTCGGGCAGGAAAAGCTCGGCAGGCTCATGGGCAAATATTCGGTACCCTGCGTGATTTCCCTGCTCGTCGCGGCGCTCTATAACATTGTCGACCAGATATTCATCGCGAACGCCGCATATCTCGGCTCGGACGGCAACGCCGCAAACACTGTCGTGTTCCCGCTGACGGTCATAGCCCTTGCGATAGCCGTTATGATAGGAGACGGCTGCTGCGCGTTTGTGAGCATATCCCTCGGCGCGGACAGGCGCGAGGACGCGCACAGGGGAGTCGGCAACGCAGTTGTGCTCTCCGCTGCGGGCGGCATAGTGCTGTGCATATTATATCTGATTTTTTCGGATGAATTTATCGCCATGTTCGGCGGCACGGTCAATGAAAAAACATTCGCGTTCGCGAAAGAATATTTCTTCTGGATAGCCCTGGGCATCCCCGTCTATGTTTTCGGCCAGGCGATGAATCCGGTCATCCGCTCGGACGGAAGCCCCCGCTTTGCGATGATGTCTACGGTCGCGGGCGCGGTGGTCAATATTATTCTCGATCCAATATTTATTTTCGTGTTCAAATGGGGCATGATGGGCGCGGCGGTCGCCACGGTGCTCGGCCAGCTGCTCACGGCAGCGATGGCGGCATATTATCTGTTCCATATGCGTTCCGTGAAGCTCGAAAAAGAGTCGTTCAGGCTCTGCGGCAGTGTGATAAAAAGATTTATTCCGCTGGGCATTTGCAGCTTTCTGGCGCAGATATCCCTCGTCGCGGCGATGGCGGCGACGAATAACATGATCAGAAAATACGGCGCGCTCGACCCGGTTTTCGGGCTTGCGGAATATGCACAGATACCCATGGCTGTTGTCGGAATAGTGATGAAATTTTTCCAGATAATCATGTCCGTGTGCATCGGCATGGCGGCGGGATGCATTCCGATTGTGGGCTACAACATGGGCGCGGAAAAATACGGCCGCGTGCGCAGTCTGTTCACCCGACTGCTGATATGTGAGGCGGCTGCAGGGGCGATAGCGACGCTCATAGTCGAGCTGTTTCCGACCGGGCTTATAGCTATCTTCGGCGCGGCGAACGAGAGCGCGTATTATACCGAGTTCGCGGTGAAATGCTTCAGAATATATCTGTGCATGATGCCGCTCGCCTGTGTCAACAAGGCGGCGTTTATCTTCCTGCAGGCGATGGGCAAAGCGGTTGCCTCGACCGCGCTGTCGATGATAAGAGAGATAGTTTTCGGCGTCGGGCTGGTGCTTGTACTCCCGCTTGTGTGGGGGCTCGACGGAGTAATAATTTCGATGCCTGCGGCGGATATCCTAGCATTTATCGCCTCGGCGATAGTGATAATTTATACTTACCGCACGCTGAAAAAGGATGAGAAAAGAAGGCTCGCTTAAACAAAAAGTCCCGGAAGTCAAATCTTCCGGGGCTTTCTTGTTGTTTTATTTACGCCATATTCTCCAGCGCATTCATGAACTTCGGGTTGCTGGGGATGAACATGTAGTTGAGGAACAGGACCTCGTCTATCGAGTTCGTCTTGACGAAATCGGCGAGCTTGACGGTCAGCTGGCGCGGATCGAGGACATATATTGTTTTATAATTCGCGCAGAGCCACGGCACAAAGGCATTTGCGTAGCTCTCTTTGATGACAACAATGCTCTTGTCGCTCTGTGCATCGGTCGTTATCTTGACAACGCCGTGGTCGCCGCCGACAAAGGCTAAGTACTTGTTCGACGAAGTAGTTTCGGTGTTGATGACTTTAATGCTGTAGCTGTTGCTCATCGCGGCGTCGGTGTCAGATGCTATAGCCGTTGTGTTGACGGGCGGAATGAAATATTCGACATAGTCGGGGTCGTTCGAGAGCGCGGTGCTCTTCGTGTCTTTGTAGAAAAGCCCGAGGAACGGCGAGAGTTTGCCGGTCCGGAGAGTATTTTTGTCAACGGGCGTGAACCCCGCGACTTTGGCGAAGGTCCGATAGGCGTAGTATGCGCCGAGGGTGGTCCAGTGGTGGTCGCTTCTGAAATAGAGATATTCGTCCGTGTGCGCCGCCATCTCGGCATAGGCGTTGACGGGCGTTATGTCCTTTAACTGCTCGTAGATGTAGCACATGCCCTCGTACTGCGACTTCGACACGCCGGTGTTATATTTGCTCGGGGCGTAGAATTCAATGGCGGTCGGCGCCATGAGGCAGTAGGCTTTGGTGTTCGGCATCTCCGCCTTGAGGCGGTTGAGCGCGTCGGCATAGGCTTTCATGTTTTTATACGCGTTGCCGTAGGGCTCCATGACGCGGTTGCCGATTTCAATGAGCGAAGTGCCGCTGTAGGTCTTGATCTTCACATCGTCGGAGACCGAGACGGCGTTTTTCGGTTTGACAAGACTGCCGTCCTCGTTCGTCTGAGGCTCGGTGGTTCGCTCCTCGGTCGTCTGCTCTCCCGCAGGCTCGGAAGAGTCGCCCTGAGTGTCCTTGTTCGCGCATCCCGCAAACGACAGCAGCATCGCCGCCGCCAGAACGGCTGCAAAAATTCTCTTGAGTTTCATGGAATACCTCCCCTGAAAGTTTTTCTCGTCTATATAATAGCACACTTTTTATAAAAAATGTGCGGATTTTGATTTTTCGATTCACAAAGGGAAAAAATCCCGGCACGAAGCCGGGATCTCTGTTTTGTAAAATATCAGAATATGCGCGAATCGTTCAGCATAATGCTCTGATTCTTATGATACTCGTATATCTTTTTGCTGCCGTCGTGCTCGGTCACGGTTATCCGATTGGATTCGTACTTATATGTATAGGGATAAGTATGCGAGCTTACGGTTTTGCCGTTTGCGGTTTTTGTGACCTTTATGTTGACGGGATTTCCGTATTTGTCGTTGGTGTATACGGATTCCTGCGAAGAGCCGTCCGAGCTTTTCACCGTCAGCTTTATAAGCGCGCCGTTTTCGTTATATTTGTAGTCGGTCACATTCTTCAAATAGTCATCCGACTGCTTGACTTCCTCGGTCTTGCGGGAGATGTCGTTACGGCTGTTGTATTCGTATTTGTACGATTTTACAAGACCGCCGGAATAAACTTTCTCTTTCTTTGAGACTCTTCCGCTGCCGTCATACGAAACGGTGATTTTGTATTCGGTGCCGTCCATGCCGGCAACCCTGCCGCTGTCAACTCCGATGAGCTTTCCGCTTTTGTTATATGTGAACTTGTACGAGTTCATAGTGTCGCCGGATATAGGCTCAACAACGGAGATTTTGGTGATCCTCTTCGCAGAGTCGTATTCATAGCTGTATATGTAGCCGATGCCGCCGTCGGTGCGGATCTCTTTTACGGTGCCGTTGCTGTTATAGGTATATTCGTATGTCGTTGTAATGGAGGGAATGCTTTCTCCGTCAAGAGTTTTGTATGATACGCGCTTTACAAGGTTGTCGTGAGAATCAAATTCCTCTGTCCAGACCTTGATATAATTTGCGCCTTCATTATAACCTTTTCCGGCAAGCGCCCAGTTGTACCATCCGTCAAGGTCGGTGCCGAGGAAATATTTTGACTTCTTTACGTCGGGCTTGTTCGGCCTTGCGGTCGCCGCGGCGGTCGGCTTCTGCGCTTCTTTTGCAGTTTCGGCGGTGCCGGACGAAGAGGCTTCATTGCCGGCGGCTTCGCTTGCCGTGTCGCTTGCCTGCGCGTCGGTGCTTTCGGGCTGATTTTCCGACATGGCTTCGTCTGCTTTCCCTCCTGCGGCGTTGAGAGGCTCTTTGCCCGTGTCTTTTTTTACATTGCATCCAACAAATGACAAGAGCGCCAGAACTGCGAGAATGACGGCTAAAAGTCTTTTGATGTTCATAAAACACCTCCTGTGAAATTTTTCTTTCCGCCTATATAATATCATATTTTTTGTAATTTTGTTGCTGTTTTAGATTATTTGCATCTGGAAAAGTAAAAATGATGTCAAAAAGCATAAAAACAGCTCTCAGAAATGAATCCGAGAGCCGCTGTGTGACTGTATTATAATTATTTTGCAATCTCGCAGGTCTCTGCGTTGATTATGTGCTGGAACACCGCGATGTGGGACGAGGAGATGAACTTGTCGATATGCATCGAGCCGAAGAACCAGTGCTTGTATTCGCATGCCGCGCCGAGCTCCTCGAAATATGTATTGAGTCCCGTCACGCGCACTGGCTCCTTGTCCTTGAGCCTGAGGAAGCCTTTTATCTTCATCGGCGGCTCGTGGGTGATTATAATATCAACTTTGTTGCCGAGCTTCTTTAGATTCTGTGCGCCCTCGGTCAGTTCCGCTTCGGTGGGTATCTCGTCGCCCGACCAGGAGTTGAGATCGGAGCGGATATCTATATCCGGGCTCTCGCCGCCGCCCATGGCAAAGACGCTCACGCCGTCGAAGTCATAGACTTGACCGCGCATGAGATGATAGAGGTTGCCGGTGATGTGATGGACTTTTCCGCCCTTGAACTCCGAGACCTCGTAGCTTCTGAGTAGCTCGAAATTCTCGTGCGTGCCGTCGATAAAGCAGACGTTGTATTTGAGCTTGCCTATCTTTTTGAGCAGCTTCTCTTCGTTCTTCGAGCCGTCCCAGATGAATCCGAAATCGCCGCAGATGAAGAGCGTATCGCCCTTTTTCAGTTTTTTGAGCGCGGAAGATGTGAATCGCTCGTAATCTCCGTGGGTGTCTCCCGTAACATAAAGCATGATTTTTAATCCCCCTGATAAACAAAATCCGTTTTATTACTTTATTTTACAGCCTGAAACTGGTATAATCAATTAGTGTCAGGACAAAGTTGTCTTCTATCGTTTATATATATAATACAACATTCGGCGGTGACTGTCTATGAAAAAACTCATAAAAATTTTATTTTGTTTTATTCTTATCGCGTCGGTGCTCTGCACCATGCCTGCTTACGCTAATTATAACGCGGTATACGAGAAAAGTTTGACAGATAGCGGAGATAATCCTATTTATGCCCAGATTTATCTGCTCGTCAACCTCGACAATGACACGGTTATTTTCGAAAAGAATGCGGACAAGCAGGCGGCTCCCGCATCGCTGACTAAAATAATGACCGCCACCGTCGTGCTCGAAAACTGCAAGGATCTCGATGAAGAAGTCGAGGCGAGCTACGAGGCTATCCACCTGCTCGACGGCACAGGAAGCTCGATAGTCGGGCTTGAGCCGGGCGAGAAGATGAGCATAAAGAATCTGCTCTACTGCTTGCTCGTGCGAAGCGGCAACGATGCGGCGAATGTTCTTGCGATGCACGTCGGCGGCTCTATCGAGGGCTTTGTCAAGATGATGAACGACAAGGCGGCGGCTCTCGGCTGCAAGAATACGCACTTTGCGAATGTCCACGGACTCGATGACCCGAATCACTACACCACCGCGCGCGACCTGATGACGATAACAAAGCACGCGCTGACCCTGCCTTATTTCTCGGAGATAACTTCGACTACAATATATAAAGTCCCCGCCACAAACAAGAGCGAGGAGCGCACCCTGCGCAACACAAATAATCTTATGAACAAGGCGTATGCCGACTATTATTCGCCCTACGCCGTGGGTATCAAGACCGGCTCGACCGACAACGCCGGACGCTGCGTCATATCAAAGGGCACCGGCAACGGCTACAACTATCTGTGCGTGATAATGAACGCGCCGATGCAGAATATCGACGACGATGAGCCGCTCGAAAACTGCGCGTTTGTCGACTGCCGCAGGATGTTCAACTGGGTGTTCAACCACATCGAATTAAAGTCGATAGCAAGCCCGACTCAGATAATAACAGAAGTTCCGCTCAAACTTTCATTCAGAACCGATCATATTTCGCTCGTCCCCGGCGAAGAAGTGCTGGCTCTCGTCCCGACAGGGGCTGACGCCGGAAGCGTGCTTATCGAGCCCGTGCCCGAGACCGTGCCGAAAAGCGTTGACGCGCCGGTCAAAAAGGGTCAGGAGATATGCGAGGCTCGCGTGCTCTATGCCGGCGAGGAGATAGCGAGGATAAAGCTCGTCGCGTCCGAGGATGTGTCGAGAAATGTTCTGCTGTTCATAGGCGCAACGATAAAGAAAGTCGCTTCGAGCACTATATTTAAAATTATCGCATCTATAGTCGCCGTTCTTGTTGTCGGCTATATTGCGCTGTTCATCTATGAAAACTACAAGCGCCGCCAGAGGCGCAAGCTCAAGCTCGTCAATCCCGGAGTTAAAGACAACGAATACACGGACAAAAAGAGAAAAAAGAAGAAATAATCCCGGGTTTGCGAGTGATTATAAAGCAATGAAACCTGCTCAACTTTTTCGTTGAGTAGGTTTTTGCTTTTGTGTTGGCATATTTTAAAGCTAATTTGCTGTGCCGATTTTTATATGCTTTCGCATTTTAAGCCTTGACAATCTTAGAATATTTCTGTTGACAAATGCGCTGTATTGGATTATAATACTTCAAAAATGAACTGTCTAAATTTGAAATGAGATGATAGCATGAATATGGGAATAGACTTCCCGAAGAAACTTACGGCGGCGTATAACGCGGTCTGCAAGCCGCTCTGCCGTGAGCTGAACATACCGCAGACGGCGTTTGATATCCTGATGTTTCTCGCGAACAACCCGGATTACAGCACCGCAGGCGACATAGTCAATGTCAGAAAGATAAAGGCGAATCTCGTCTCCGTCAATGTCGAAAAGCTTGCAAAAGACGGCTATATTGAGCGCACGAATATCGAGGTCGACAGGAGAAAAATACGCCTCTCGCTGACCGAAAAGGCTCAGCCGATAGTCGAGCGCGGAAAGCAGCTCCAACAGTCGTTTTTCGATATGCTGTTTGAAAACACGACGGACGAAATGAAAAAGAACTTCACCGAGACGGTCGGGATTATAGACCGCAATCTCGATGAGATGCTCAAAGGGTGAGAGAAATGAAAATATTTATAACAGTACTTGTAACATTCTTTGCCGGAATGGGCGCGGGACTCGGCACGGGCTTTGCCGGCATGAGCGCGGCGGCGGTCATAAGCCCGATGCTCATAACCTTCCTCGGAATGGATCCGTATATGGCGGTCGGCATCGCGCTCGCCTCAGATGTGCTCGCGAGCGCCGTCTCGGCGTATACATACGGCAAGAAAAAGAACCTCGATATAAAAAACGGACTCATTATGATGGCGACCGTCCTCACGTTCACAGTCGTCGGCAGCTATCTCGCGAGCCTGCTCCCATCGGCAACGATGGGCAGCTTCTCGGTTATAATGACATTCCTGCTCGGAATAAAATTCATAGTCCGCCCGGTCATGACGACGAAAGAGGCGATGGAAAAAGTCCCGGCGAAAAAGCGTGCGATACAGTCCGTTATCTGCGGAACGATAATCGGTCTTATCTGCGGATTCGTCGGCGCAGGCGGCGGCATGATGATGCTGCTTATCCTCACCACAGTGCTCGGCTATGAACTGAAAACTGCGGTCGGCACGAGCGTATTTATCATGACTTTTACCGCGCTCACCGGCGCGATATCGCATTTTGCGATAGGCGGAATGCCCGACATGACTGTGCTTATCTTGTGTGTCGTGTTCACTCTCATCTGGGCGCGCATCGCCGCAGTGTTAGCAAACAAAGCTCAGCCCAAGACCCTCAACCGCGCGACCGGCGTTGTCCTCGTCGTGCTCGGGATAGTCGTGTTCGTATTCTCGCTGATAAAATAATATAAAATCTCCCTCGCGGAATTGCTCTGCGGGGGAGATTCACTCTGCGCATATCTTTCTGTCGGCTGATTTCATGCGCTTGCGGTCATATATTTTGCGGCTTTGCACAACGCGCGTCACGGGCGAAATGCCGTTCCATGAACCGCGCTTGGACGAATAAAATTTGCGTCTCTCTTTCATCGTCTGAGATAAAATTATAACCACTCATAGAACTTACAATATTTTCTACCGCTTCTATATTTATATCTGAGGGTATATTTACGTGCAAATATGACCAATTTTGATAATACCATTCGATTATCTCTTTGGCTCCCAAAAAAGAGTGTTGCCAAAAGTAATATTGCGGATATACTTGGCAAATGCGGCATTCTATTTAATTGTTTCGGATTAGTACATTTTCTCCTTTTATGGCAGCAGGCGGTTTTGCGTAAATCAAAACCGCCTACTGTTTTTCAATTAGAACGGAGCTTCTGCCAATTTATAATGACCGAGTGCCCAAGAAGCAAAACCGACAGAAGGATTATAAGCCAAATGATTTATAACAAGTCCGTCTGTTGTTTCAATCGTAATTTCAATGCATTCATCTGCCAGCTTTTTTGCAATAGTGCCTTGTTCGGATTCTGATTTTCTTTGGAACACTTCAAGCTGATACTGTTCCTCGTCCATAAGCACAGACGAAACTAAAGTATTATAAAAATGTGCTATATCTTCCTGCGCGCTCAAAACTCTCCTGATTTTATGTGGCTCTTTTATGGTAACGGAGCTTATGTCAGTTGCGTTCTGAATACCATACACCTCAAACAAATTTTGAGCCGAAACCACCTTATTATCAAGGTAATTGCAAAATAAAGCAAATTTGTAATCGTTTCCTTCTTTTACAATGTATATTGCGCTCTGTTCATTTTTTGTATGAATATTATACTTATACAGCATAGCACTATCCGTGTACTCTATTATTGTTGGAGTAACAAATTCACCAATCATATCAGGCGTGATTTTTGAGGGTAAATTGTAGGCTTTGATAACAGATTTATTGCTCGGCTCTACGATTTCATACATTGCACTATTGTATTGCATTATTCGTATCGGCTCTAAAAGTTCCTTTGAGTTTTCAAAATGCATTACTGTCGGAATTGCTATTGATAGAATTAAAGCAAAACAAGCTGCAGCTGCTCCCCATTTCACCCATCTCCGAGCCTTGATTTTTTTATTCTTCGGAGCAGCTTTAGCAATGTAGTCTTCGTTTATATCACCCAATAAGTAAAGAAGCCGTGTGTTTTTCATAGAAAAATCCCCTCCTTTTCTAAAAAGCACTTCAATTCGTTTCTTTTTCTCATTAAAATCATTTTAATTTTTCCTTCGCTACAATGATGTTCTTCTGCTATTTCTTTTATTGAACATAAGTACCAATATCTCTGTAAAAAAATATTACGTTGTTCCTCATCTAAATTAGATAGGAAGCAATTTAGAGCATCTTTTAGAACAATATCGTCAACTATATCATCAACATTTTCAGATGAATGAATACATTCCTGTAATTCATCCAGTACAATCGGCGTTTGTCCGTCTCCTCGCTTTTCCGCATTGAGCTTTTCATATCTGTTTAATGACAGATTACGAGTAATTTTACCCAGAAACGCAGATAATTTATTCGGTTTGTGAGGGGGCATAGAATACCACGCTCTGATATAAGTATCGCTCACGCACTCCTCCGAATCTTCGTTGTTGTGCAGAATATTGTATGCAATACTATGACAATATCTACTGTATTTCGCAGAAACCTCATCTATAGCTTTTTCGTTTCTTGACCAAAACAACTCCACTATTTTACTGTCATCCATTGTATCACTCCTTCCTGTGAATAACCTTTTCACCTATATACACCGATGATACTGCCAATGCGTAACAGCTTTTTAAATTTTTTGCTTGTTTATACACAATTATTTTGTTTATTGCCTTTGTACCTTGCAACGACAGGCTTTTTAGCTTTTTTCGGGATAAGCCATACACGATTTATATTCATAGCTCCGTCAATACGGTTTTCCTTGTATAGTCGTTGCACCCATCTTAGTGATACTTTCCGTTTTTCAGCAACTTCCCATGCAGTCATATAATCAAAAATAGCACTCTTTAGCATTCTTATTTATTATAATCGTTCAAACGAACTGTATCAAGTGTGCAAATATGACTTATTAACTCTGCTTATAGGAAGCGAAATATCTTATGGTCAGCATTTTCACATCGTTTAATAAGAAGGCACAAATCCATACAATATAACAATATAAATAATAAAAGAATTATAATTAGCAAAAGGCGATGAGCTTACGGACGAAAGAAACAGCGATTTTATGCCGATAGGACAGGCGGTTAACAAACTCATGAAGCAAGAGGAATGACGGGACTACCGCACGGCGAGGGGTTTGTCATTGAACCCGCAGTTCAAAAAGTCGAACGGATTATCTTTATTTTATTGACATTAAAATCGGTTTGTGCTATAAGTTGTATGATTTCATGCGGCGCCGCGCCGCGCAGACAAGGAGAACCCGAATGTATTCGTTTTTGCTCGCACTTATCTATCTTGCCTTTATTAGCCTCGGACTGCCCGATTCGCTTCTCGGCTCGGGCTGGCCGGTCATGCATCTTGAGCTCGGTGTGCCGATATCATATATGGGCATCGTATCCATGGCCATATCCGGCGGAACGATTGTGTCGAGCCTGATGTCGGATAGGCTCAACAGGAAGCTCGGCACGCGGATAGTCACGGTGATGAGCGTGTTCCTGACGGTCATCGCGCTGTTCGGTTTCTCTTTTTCGAACAGGTTTTGGCTGCTCCTTGTTTTTGCCGTGCCTTACGGACTCGGAGCGGGCGCGATAGACGCGGCGCTCAACAACTATGTCGCCCTGCACTACAAGGCGAAGCACATGAGCTGGCTGCACAGCTTCTGGGGCGTCGGAACGATAGTCAGCCCGTTCATCATGGGCTATGCGCTGACAAACAGAACATGGAACAGCGGCTGCCGCATTGTCGGCGCGATACAGCTCGCGATAGCGATACTCCTGCTCGTGACCCTGCCGGTGTGGAAAGTCAACAAGGCGGCGGACGAGACGGAGAAAAAGAGCGTCGGACTCGTCGGCGCGCTGAAAATAAAGGGCGTGCCGTTCCTACTCATCGGCTTTTTCGCCTACTGCGCCGCAGAGACGACCGCCATGCAGTGGGCGAGCACATATTTCGTCGAAGTCAAGGGCATATCCGCAGAGCGCGCGGCAACATTCGCATCGCTGTTTTATATAGGCATCACCGTCGGGCGGTTCATAAGCGGATTTATCACCGATAAGCTCGGCGACCGCAGGATGATAATTATCGGAACATCCATACTTATCTGCGGCGTATGCTGCCTTTTCGTTCCGGTCAGCTCGTATACACTCGCCGCCGCAGCGTTTATTATAATAGGTCTCGGCTGCGCGCCGATATATCCGTGCATTATCCACTCCACGCCGAACAACTTTGGGGCGGAAAACTCCGGCACGATAATCGGAATACAGATGGCGAGCGCCTATGTCGGCTCGACCTTCGTTCCCCCGCTGTTCGGGCTGCTCGGCAATGCTGTAAGCTTTAAGATAATGCCATTCTACCTCATCTTTTTCTTCGTCCTGATGATAACGATGATTGAGCTTACGTTCAGGATAACTGGGAAGAACAAAGTAAAATAAAATCAGCCCCGCTTCAAAAGAAGCGGGGTTTGCGTTAGATATGAAGAGCGGCGCTGTATAGAATGGCAAGAACATTTCTGCGCCGCAAACATTTTACATCTGAAACTCGGCCGCTTTATTTGCTCGTAATGGCAAGTTTCAATGAAAAAACAAAAAGCACTTGCTTTTGCAAGTGCTTTTTCTGGTGCGAGTGGCGATACAGAACTTTTTGAAAAACCCAGTAATATCAACGGCTTTGGGCTTTCGGACAACTTCTTTTCTTGCATAGCTTCATAAAAAATACCTTTCATTTTGGGCGACTGTTCAAACGGTCGCCCTTTTTCTATGCCCATTTTCAAACTGTATCAAAAAGGGTGGAAAAGCCGCTGTTCCTTCCCCTGTGTGTCACGAACCGAACAGGGTGTGGATGTTTTCCTATGCGGAGGGCATGGGAGGGATACAGACGGACGAAACATCGAAAAACAACACTTTTCAGACCATGAGGAAGGAGGTATCAGGCATGGCAGTTTTCCGCATAGAAAAGACCCGTGATTATACGGTCATGTCAAACCACCATCTGCGGAACACCGACCTTTCCCTGAAAGCGAAGGGCCTGCTCTCCCTTATGCTGTCGCTGCCGGAGGATTGGGACTACACCATGAAGGGCCTTGCCCGTATCTGCAAGGATGGCGTGGACAGCATTTGCGCCGGGGTACGGGAGCTGGAGGAACAGGGTTATGTGATCCGGGAGCGTGTCCGTAATTCCAACGGACAGCTTGGAGCCATCGAGTACACGATCCTGGAACAGCCCCGACCACCCGAACCTAAACAGGAAAAGCCTGAACGGGAAAATCCAGTTCAGGCAAATCCAGTCTTGGGTTCTCCTGTCTTGGAAGAACCTGAACAGGAAAACCCCGCACAATTAAATACTAAGAAATCAAGTAAAGAAACATCAAAAACTGATTTATCAATTACGGAACCATCAAATCCTATCCAATCAAATCCCCCTGCCCCCGCAGAGACAAGGATAGGAACGGATGGGATGGGAGCAAGAGAAATATACCGTGAGATCGTTTTGGATAACATCGGGTATGAGTATCTGATCCAGGACAGCCATGTCGACCGGGAGCAGCTTGACGAGATCGCGGAGTTGATCGTGGACACTGTATGCTCTGCCAGAAAGACGATTCGCATTGCAGGGAACGATTATCCGGCGGAGGCGGTCAAAGCCCGGTTCCTGAAGCTGGACAGCTCCCATGTGCAGTATGTCATGGACTGTATGAGGGAGAACACCACCTATGTCCGCAATATCAAGAAATACTTGCTGGCGACCCTGTATAACGCTCCTGGTACCATCAGCAATTACTATTCCTCCCTGGTACAGCACGATATGTACGGGGATGGCAAACGAGGGAGGGGTTAAATGCAGGAAGAAGTGACCGGCAAATCCGTTGCCCTTATCATCGACGGCGCCAAAATGAGCGAGCAGGTGCTTGAAAAGGCCCTGCAAAAGTTCCTGGAGGCGCAGAAAAACAAGTCCCCGAAAATGCACCGGGGCAAACAGACCCTAAAGCAGCTTGCCGGGCAGAACGCCGGGCTTGCCAATATTGAGATCAGCGATAAGAACGTCAAGGTCTTTACCCATGTGGCAAAGAAATACCATGTGGATTTCGCCTTGAAGAAGGACACCACCGCCGAGCAGCCCCGCTACCTGGTCTTTTTCAAAAGCAGGGATGCCGACGCCATCACAGCAGCCTTCCAGGAGTTCGCAAGCAGGAAGATGAGCCGGGATGAAAAGCCCTCCGTCCGGGAGCGGCTTGCCCAGGCAAGGGAGCAGGCGGCACGGAAGATGGAACACAGGACGCTTGACCGGGAAAAGGTCAAGGTGAAGGAAAGGGGTGTGGAGCTATGAATGTGAAAAAGCTGCTGATCCTGAACCTCCCGTACCTCCTGTTCGTGTACCCCTTCGATAAGCTGGCCCAGGCGGTGCGGCTGGCGCCCGGCGCGGACCTCTCCGCAAAGATACTCTCCATCGGGGACGGTTTCGCTGTGGCGTTTTCCTCCCTGGGGCTGAGCTTTGACCCTGTTGACCTCCTTGTGGGGTTCGCCGGGGCGGTGATCCTCCGTATGGCGGTCCACATGAAGGGTAAGAACGCGAAGAAATACCGCCACGGCATGGAATACGGCAGCGCCCGTTGGGGCACAGCGGCGGATATCGCCCCCTACATGGATAAGGATTTCTTCCAGAATATCCCCATGACCATGACGGAGCGGATCACCATGTCAAGCAGGCCGAAACAGCCGAAGTACGCCAGGAATAAAAATATCCTGGTGATCGGCGGCAGCGGCAGCGGAAAAACAAGGTTCTTCTGCAAGCCTTCACTCCTTCAGGGGCACAGTTCGTATGTCTGTACCGATCCGAAAGGTACACTTTTGCCGGAGATCGGCACCTTCCTGGAGCGGCAGAAATACCGTATCAAGTGCCTCAACCTTATCAACTTTAAGAAGTCCATGAAATATAACCCTCTGGCCTACATCCGGTCGGAGAAGGATATCCTGAAGCTGGTGAATGCCCTGATCCTGAACACGAAGGGCGAAGGCGACAAATCCGGGGAAGATTTTTGGGTAAAGGCGGAACGCCTCTACTACTGCGCCCTGATCGGCTACATCTGGTATGAGCCCCGGAGGAAGAAAAGAATTTCATAACGCTGCTGGACCTGATCAACGCCAGCGAAGCAAGGGAGGACGACGAGGAATACCAAAGCCCCGTTGACCTCCTTTTCGCACAGTTGGAGGAAAAAGACCCGGACCATTTCGCGGTGAAGCAGTACCGCAAGTTCAAAATGGCCGCGGGTGTTGTATGCTCTAAAAGACTTCTTAATCAAGCGGTTGGGAAGTCTCTTA
>ERZ779896.1944-NODE-1944-length-15613-cov-3.583044_pt1 | contig 15613 bp, 12 predicted proteins | sample MGYA00511067_ERZ779896 | MGnify/ENA primary metagenome ERZ779896 (study PRJEB29588, sample SAMEA2161597) | human gut metagenome | biome: human gut; feature: human-associated habitat; material: faeces | place: Denmark | collected 2008/2010 ... | reverse complement strand
TTTCCTGCTGAGTTCCAATGCAACAGAAAAAAAATGCTCATTGTATGTATCATAAGCAAGAAGTTTCGGGAAATGATTAAAAAACCAAGCGGCAGGCATGGAATAACACGTCTTCAGAAAATTAACATCCGGATTTGTAAAACGACTGGGAAATCTCAGATAATAATCTTTCGCGGTTAACAACTTTTCTGCAATTTTTGCGTTAGAGTCTTGATCTGTAATGTCAAATTTATGCAGCATTGCCATTCTGGAAAGAGTATTGAATACCGTTTTCTGATCGTCTTTGAGGTAATTCAAAGACAGTTCAAAGAGCATAAGGGCTGCATTTTTATGTCCTGCAGCCCAATGTTTTTCCGCCAATGAATCCAGCTGTGTATGAATATACAACTGTTCAAAAGATTCTCCCCCGTAGTCCGTCAACATCATATTGTCAATTTCATTCTGAACTGCAATTCTTTCTACCTCCGTCATCTCTGGAGCAGCCTCTTTGATATAGCTTAGTTCTTCTACTACAAAACTGGAGAGGATGTCACTATCTATCGTTGTAAAAGTAACATTGGTTCCCAATAAGGACTCAAAAGCTGATTTCACGGCGGAGATCAAAGATAAGGCTGTAAGGTCTACAGGTTTTGTGTCATGCATAATATCCACAACCGCTTCGACTGTCTCATGATTATCAATATCAGCAGCTTTCATGGTGCTTGCATGCAGCTCCCTTGAAAATGCAGATATTTCTCCTCCCACACTGACAGCAGCCACTTTATAACGATAGGGCGTTCCTTTTTGCAAGTCGATATCTGTATAGGTCGTATTTGGAACTGTCGCAATTTCCTGACTATTGCGGTATATTTTGTATCCGGAAATTTGGGTGGTATTATTTTCCCCAGCATCCCATGCTATTGTGATTTTAGTATAGCTGGCGCGAATCAACTTTATATTATGAGGAGGATTTAAGAAATCTTCCGCTATCACCACGCATGAGATAAAAGTAAAAACACATAGTAAAAAATACTTCGTCCTTATTGAAACAGATAAAAACATTTAATTTCTCCCATCTAAATTAAAGGTATTCATTATCGTTACGAGCGATTTTCTATTTCTTGTCCAGCTGAGCTATGGCATTTAATGCTGACGTTCGCAACCGAATATCGGAACTTAAAGCATAAGATGTCAGCAGCCTTTTATCCTTATGTTCTCCCAATTTACCTAACGCAGCAATTGCCGACATTTTTAACTGAACATTTTTTGAGTTGAAAATTTCCTGCTTTATCACTTCCAACAATCGGGTATCTCCTAATTCAGAGGATATCTGAATCGCTGTCAGCCGTACATAATCCGGATATTTTCTATCATTTGAAATTCGAAAAGCATGTTCCTTTAAAACATCTTTTCTGATACCAATTTCTTCTAAATTTGAATTCAGTGCAATCATTGCAGTTCCCGCAATACCACCTTCTCTGTTCAATAGCGCTTCTTCCATTGTCTTGGACAATAACTTTTTTTCCTGCAAAGTTGCCATGGGATAAAAGCGCCCCATGAACTGTACACAGTAATCACGCCAAATTTCATCCTGCTCCAAATCATGGTACATTGCAATCAATTCAACTGCCAAATTTTCCGGTCTCTTGTTTTGACGCATAAGCACAATAACAAGATCATTTTTCAAAGAATTGAACTCCAACGGTTTTAATCCATGCAGCGTCTTGTTCTGATGCAGAAAAGAATATATCATTTGACGGTCATCGGAAGTCAAATTTTGTGAAAGACACTGTATTGCCTTTGCACGAGAATAATAATTCTTTTGTTGTGGGTTATTGCCTACAATCATATTTAATAAGGAAGCATCACTGCTTTGATGCTTTATAATGTCTTTTCTGATAATTGATTCGACAGAGAACACCTCAAAGAAACCACCAGCAGAAAGAAGAAATACAGAGGCAAATATCTTCCACATAAGAATTATAACTCCCGAGTTACAAACTATAAAACAATCTCTCTGTTTGAATTACTATATTTCATTAATCAGTGAAATCAACTGCTGAAAACAATAAAAAGCATTTTTTTATCGCATTAAATGTGTAACGATGTATTTTCTGATGCTTGCAATACCCAAAAGAACACCTATTGTAATAAAAGTTTTTTTTTAAAACTCAGAAGCATAACAGAAAAAAGTTATACAGGAGAAAGATGAAGTCAGGATTTATATTGTTTTTTGTAATCACTTCTATTTCTTGGGCGAATGCCTCTTTTCTTGCGGAATATCGCCGCACGGGCGTTATTGCTATTCTGCAATATGATCAAACTGAACAGAATTTACGACTAATCGGTTTTCAGCCTGGTTTTTCCAAAAAAGTAAACCTAGATATTCCCGATTGGGTTCTATATAGAACCCGAAGTAAAGGTAAATACTTTTTGCCATTACAGAAAACTGGTAGTAACTTTACTTCGACTGGAAAAAACTATGATCTGCCTTTGATTCAGGGAAATCTCATCCCATATCAGAATTTTCTAATTCGATATCAAACTGTAAATTCACTTCAGCAGGAGCAGAGCTTCCTCCTGAAAGAATTGAGTAATAATACGATCCCCGGAATGCGCAAACCAATTCTTCAGCGTCTAGTGGAATTAGGCGAGTTTTCCAAACCTTTTTCGCAATCCCAGATCATTTACTGGCGTAATCTTTATTTCAGTGGTATTCTTGATATTCCTGAGCGACGCCTTGTCTTGCAGGAACTCTCCCGTTGCAATCTACTAGGTACTGAAATGATCTTTGAACGCGCACTTCAGGATATCCGTCTCTGTAGTCTTGCCGGTCGTTTGTTCTTTGAAAAAGACAAGATCGGCTTTGAAACTTTAATGTTGAAATATCTTTCAAACAACTTGCAATGGAAAACAGCTCTTCGTCAATCGGAACTTTTATATCATAATAGAGATTGTATGTCTCAACTATATGGACGATTTGATAAGAAAAATCCATTTAATGAAGATTTAAAGTATTTTATTCCCGTCCTTTGTATTGAAGACTTTCAAGAAGGTTCTCCTGTTATCCGACAGATATTGGAAACTGATAAAGATCCGACTCATTTCGAACTTTTCCACCGCGTTGCTTTCTGGGTCAACAAAACAAATCCCCTTCCTTATGCCAAATCCATCCATATCTTTCTTCAAAATCATGCCCGAACAGAATATTTAAAGCAAAGTATGATTTATCCTACATTGCTTTGTGCGTTATGCAGAGCAAAAGATCATTCCGGCTATATCCTTGCTATTGATTATTTGTCATCGCTGAGGAAAAAATCCAATCCACCTCAGCTCAATGTAGCATTAGAACTTTTTCGGGCAGAAAATCCAAGTTGTTTTTCTTTGGAAGAGCTGATTGCCGATCTCAAGCAACGTATTTCACAGCCACAAAAGAAAAGATAGCAATCTTCTTCACAGTATTTCATTGATTGCCTATTTCATTCTTTTATTTACGAACAGGCTGCAAAAAGCAGGAACAACTGATTTTCATGACGCCTCGACATGACAGCTCCAGTTAAAAATGACTGGTTATTGCAAATTCAGCTGTTCCACATTTTTTCTTCAAGTTCCTGAAGTTTTTTCCGCAAAACTTTCCTGCCCATGCCGCGATATTCCACGATTCGTGCCGCCGTTGCAGGGGAAGGAGCCACTTTACCATGTTCCCATTTGTAAAGACTCGCTCTGTCAACGTTCAGCAATCGGGCAAAAGCGGCTTGTGACAGCCGCAGCCGCTTACGGATGGCTATAATATTGGCTCCTTTCATTCTGATTTGACGAGATTGACAGCAAATGGTAGAAGAGCCTTCCCGACATGGAGGAGATTTTTCCAAAGCCTCCAGCCGATGTTTGATTTCTTCCTGTTGCGACATCACCTCCCTATGTATTCTCCGGATTTCGAGAATAATCAGCTCGTGTATCTTCTCACCGATAGCGATTGCTATATCCTGCATGATAAAACTCCTTTCAGAGCCATCATGCCGAGGCTCAAAGTCCCACGAACCGCTTGCATGACAGGTTTCAGCAACAAGAATAGTCAAATATTTAATAGTATCTTCAACCTCTTTTCATAAGTGATTGTCCTTTTTACTGAACACTTTATTCTATAGGAAAATTTTTTCAATTGTTTGATTTCTTTATTGTCCGGGAAAGCTTCAAATCCAGACAAAAACAAAAAAATCGAATTTTTTTGTAGTGTCGTATCTCTCTATTTCCACATACAAAAATTTCAGTCTGGATTTTTTACTCAAGAGACCACAGTTCCGTATTGTTCCGAAATATCTGGACAACCTCAATGAGCCATGCTTTTTACGGTCTGATTTTTGATTGAACAAGCCACATATCCAGCAACACCTCGTGCATGCTTTTTGTTGTATATTTACGATGCAATATCTTTATAGTTAATAACTTACAATATAAAAACCATTATTGAAAGAGCTTATTTTTCGGCGTATTTTAGATAATGTCTGCGATGGTCGCAGAACAATTCAAAATCAGAAAGGCCATTATCATGAAAATGCAATTTTTCAGAATGCAGGCAATCCTTGCCAACAAACTCTGCGGACTTGTGAACCTGCTGCAAATGCCGTTTACTCAGGACGGTTTTGAACCGCTGTATCCGCTGTTGAAATCCAAGAAGCTGGCCGGTTTTCTGGCGACCTATGCTACCATGTGCCGGGCATGGGCGGTCAACACCGGCATTGACGCTTCTTCGGGACTCGGCTATGTGCAGTGGATCATCATGGCCATCGGCCTGATCTTTACGCTGATCATGGGGATTTCGACCGGATTCGCATTCAAAAACGATGCGGCAAACGCGAAAGCGCAACTGATCGGGACGATCCTGATTCCGGTGCTGTTCGCGATTGTGCTGTACATTTTCAACAAAACGCTCGGCATTTCGCTGAATGCTTCCAGCGGACTGTGAGGCTGACATGATAGAAGAAACACCACTTGCCATACCCCGGAATCCGGCGCAGATACCGGCATCGCAGTTCCGTCTGTCGCGGAATCTGAAAGTGCGCGGCGATGCGATCTACATCATTTTCGGCGGCATCATCGGAGCGGTTTTCCTGTTTTTCGCTTTGATGGATGTCTCGGCAATACTGGCCGTCGCCGTATCATGGATTCCATTGGCGGTATCCGTCTGGTTCTATTTCCGGTTCGTCCGGGAGAAGCCGCGCTACTATTTCGACTACTGGCTCAACAGCCTGTTCGGAACGGCTCTGCGGCTTAATCCCCGAAAAACAATCCGCCTGAAAGCGAGGGTAAAATGATCCGTTATCCCAATGGCTATATCATTGAAACCGATCCGCCGGAAAATGCGTTCTTCGTCTACGGCGAACTGAACGCTGCCGGATATATCGCTAAAGGCTTCCGGCTGGATGTACCGAATCTCTCCAATGCCGGCTGGCCGCAGAAGAATGAGCTGTATACGCACCTGCAATCGTATCTGTCGCGGTTTGATGCTTCAAAGCGGCTTCAGTTCCGCTACACCAAGGACTCGAATTACCGGAAGATTCTGGAAAAATACGAATCCGATACGGAACGTTTGGCGGAGGTGCCGTTCTGTCGTGAGTTCAGAAAGCAGACCGCTGCCGAGCTTCGGCGTCAAATGGAGGCTCATGAACTCTGGCGGGAGCATCTGACTGTTTACATTTCGCGTCCTGCAAAGGATTTCATTTCCGGCGCTCTGAATGTGGAGTCGGAAAAGGCGATGCAACTGTTCAAGGAACGGGTTTCCACCTGTTTCGAGTCGGAATATCTGCTTTTGAAAAGCGCGTTCAGCTTTCCGATTCACAAACTCACGGCACTTGAACTGTTCGCCGAATTTTTCGGAGCGGTGAACAAGTCGCTTGCGGCGGAAGAGATTGATTACGGGAAGATTTTCAGTCCGAATTTCAGCGATGTTTATCGAAACGAGTTCAGCGGGCAGGATCATGTGGAGCAGGACCGGGAACGCGAGACCGCTTCCGAACGGCATTACGGGATGTACGGAGACGGAATGTATCACAACATTCTGGTCATGCGGCAGCTTCCGGGCTTCGACCTGACGCCGTTTTACGGCAATGTCCTGCTGGAAACAAACGTGACGAATTTTTCGGTCACGGTGAATCTGCGTCCGCTGAACAAGGCCAAGACCATCGAGAAACTGGAATCGCGCCAGGCTTCGGCGCAGCGTGATCTGGAAGCCGATCCCTCGGCGATTGCCTACCGTTCCGAAGTCGATGCGTTCGGAAAAATGATCTACCGGATGGGAGCGGGAGAAGATGTGCCGTTTGAGGCGGAATATCTGATCCATGTCTGGAACCGGAATCTGGAGGAACTTCAGCAGGAGACGGAGCAACTCCGGCTGGTGGCGACCAATCTGCAATGCGGGATGATGATGCACGATCTGACGGTTCAGGCGGAAGCGCAGTTTCTGAAAACGCTTCCCGGTAATCTCTACTACAGAAAATGGGACCCGCTGTTTACGCTGCACCGGTCCTTTGCGGCGATGATTCCGTTTAATTCGACGTTCGTTGGCTGCGAGGACGATTTTCAGGCGATTTTTCAGGGCGATCACCATAATCTTGTTTGTGTTAACGGATTTTACGGCGGCTCTCCGCAGCACGCCGCCACGTTCGGACAGACAGGTTCCGGGAAATCGGTCAATACGCTCGGCGAACTGCTGCAAACATATCCGTTTTACAGCAAGGTTGTGATTATTGAGGAAGGGGCATCCTACCTGATGTTCACCCGGATCGTCGGCGGAGAGTATATCGAAATTGACCTCAACAGCAATCTGACGCTGAATTATTTCGACACCTGCGGTTCTCCGCTCACTGCCAATCAGACGGATTTTGCGACGAATTTCGCAACGGTGATGTGCGGCCAGTCGCAGGATGACGAAATCATTCAGGACCGGGCGGCGATCTTGTCACATTATGTGATCCGTCTTTATGACGCCTCGTGGCAGGAGTGGTGGAATCATCATACGGAACTGCGAAGCGAAATTGCCCGGATTGCTCTGACGATGGAGTGGATGCTTCCGCAGCAGCCTGCGGGAAGTAATACGCAGTTCGACTGTTATGCGGTGTTGAAGGAAGTTCTTGCCAAATCACCGGAGAGTCTCACTGTTCCCGAACAGCAGATTCAGAACTATTATCATGCTATTCCGAGTGGAAAAATCACGGAATGTATCGTGGAAAACGGTTCTCTGCTCCGGGACATTTCCTACGCCTATATGAAACCGGAGGATATGCCGTATCATTCTCAACTGGTGGAGATGATTCGCTCGACACCCGATCCGACGCATCGCCGGGAAGATACCAACCGGATCGCCACGAGGTTGGCGCAGTATGCGGTGGAATCCGGACGCGGCGCTCTTTTCGACGGCGTCACCAACATCAATCTCGGAGCGCGGCTGCTGCATTTTGAAATCGGCAAGATGGCAAACGTGTCACAGAACATCCGGGCGATGGTCGGCATGGTGATCAGCAACCTTGCACAGCAGCAGATCATCAATATGCCGCGCAAGCTACTGAAACTCTTTCTGTATGAGGAGATGCCGCGAATCATTGCCTCCGTTCCTGGCGCAAGCAGCTTTGTGAAACGCTCCTACGCCCAGCTGCGCAAGAGCAACTGCCGGAGCTGGACGATCACACAGGAGGCCGGTCAGCTCATGGTGCAGGACAAGGAAGGCTCCGATCTGGCGACCATCATCATGGGACAGAGCAAGCAGTATTATCTTCTGAAGAACAAGGACAAGGGGAATATGGAGTTTTTCCGGCGCTTCATCGCGCTGTCTGACGATGCGGTCAATGCCGTGATGAACTTTCCCGCGCCGGAGCATATTCCCGGTCGAAAATATTCTTCGTACCTCTACTACATCGACAACGGGGAATATCCGCTGGTGGGCGTGGTCCGGCATTATGCCAATCCGTTGACGATTGCAGTCGCCTCGACCAGCGGCGAAGCGTTTTCCAAACGGGAAGAGGAGTTGCGGCGGCTTCGGATTCTTTATCCGGAACTGGATGAGGGAGAACTTCTCATTGAATATGAGAACCGGCAGAGAATCAGCAATCCAGCCTTGAAGTTATTGCGGGAGATGCTGAACAGCAAGGATTTCTCCCGCCTGGATGTTCTGCATGAGGAACTGATCCGGCTGAGTCTGCAAAATGCGGGATTCCGTCCACCGGAAATTCCCAAACGAATCCAACAGGAACTTGAAACCTTTAACTCAAACAAGGAGTAAAAACAAAATGAAGAAAAAAACTCATGCAATCACAAAACTTTCATGTGCTGTCGCCGTCAGCCTGTTCTGCACCAACTGGCTTTGTGCCGGAAGTGCAACCGTAAGCGGGGCAAGTGGTTCTGCGACTTCTTATATCGTTATTCCTGACGAATATGCAGGAAAAGAAGGGCAGTTTGTCGCAACCGGAACCTCAACAAACCAGAACAGTGCGGTTACATACGGCACGCCTTACATCACTGATGACCAGGCATATCTGGAAACCCGGTATACCACATATGGTGGATTCAAATATACGCTGACAACGCCTTCCAAGATAAGCTATATTGGAAGCAATAAAACTCTTTCCTCTCTTGAGAAAGGCACCTATACAGTCACAATCACGCAGGAAAAAATAGAAAATACCAAAATCTATATACTTCATAAAAACTTTTGGGCGTCAACTCAAAAGGCGACTTTTGATGATATGCTTTATTATGCGCAGTATGGGTACTGCTCCGCCGATCAGCAGATCAAGAGCTATCCTTCCGCCAATCTGTCCACGAGCAGTTCGCAAGTCAGCACAAATACCTCGCTGACTTCGGCATATATCGTAGTATACGGGGTGGACAATGACAATTCCGGGGAAGGATCTTCCGGTTCTTCCGGCTCCATCGACATTGATATTACAACCGGAAGTGATGACGGCGTTTATACGCTGATCAGCGCACTCTTTGACTACATATCCGAGATTCAAACGGTATTGAATGCATCGGATGAAGAAATCCGCAATGCGCTGAATTCTTATATCATGCAGTTGCAGACAGCATACCAGAATGCCGATGCCCAGCTGGCAACAACGATTCAGAATCAGATCAATGCGCTGCAGGCGGCAATGTCAACCAGTGTTTCGGATCTGCGGACTTCGCTGGAAAATCAGATTGCCGCATTGCGGAATCAGATGGGATCATTGCAAACACAGCAGTCCAATCTGCTTTCCGAGTTCCAGACGTTGAAAGGAGAACTGCAGACGGCGATTGCGCAGAATTCCGGCAATATCGCGGCATTGTCCAAAGAGTTGGCGGAAAAGTATGAAGCTCTGGTTGCGGCGAACTCGAGTCTGAAAGCCGATCTGCTGGCGGAAATAGCCGAAGTCACCAGCGGTTACAAGGAAGCGGATTCCGCGTTGATTGCAGATTATTCCTCGAAACTCGCCTCCTTGCAGACGTTGCTTCAACAGGCGGATTCCGCGTTGGCTGACAATATCGCGGCATTGCAGAATGCCTATCAGAATGTGGATGCGACCCTGCGGGAGAATCTGGAGCAGCAGCTTGCCGCCTTGCGTAACGAAATGAGCGCGGAAGATCAGAAAACACTGGATCGCATCACCGCTTTGCAGCAGGAGATGAACAGTGCGGACAACGCCTTGCGCACCGACTATGAAAATAAGATTGCCTTACTGGAAAAAGAGCTCTCCACGGAAGCGTCTGCAATCCGGACGGAGATGAACAATCTCCAGACCAGGTATGAGACCGAGCTTGCGAATGCGAAATCGTCATTGGAGGAACAGATGGCGACCATGCAGGCCCGCCTTGAGGCTGCGGATCAGCAGACTCTGAGTCAGATTTCCGCACTGGAACGGGAAATGAACAATGCCGACGAAGCTCTGCGTGCCGATTATGAAAACAAAATCTCCGCATTGGAAAAGGAACTCTCCACGGAAGCATCCGCGATCCGCAAGGAGATGTCCACGCTTCAGACGCAGTATGATACAGCTTTAGCCAATGCGAAGTCGTCATTGGAGGAGCAGATGGCGACCATGCAGGCGAATCTGAATGCGGCGGACCGGGAAACGCTGAACAAGCTTTCCGCGTTGGAAACGTCCATGAACAACGCGCTTGATCTGCAGCGGCAGGATTATGAGAACCGGATCAATTCCCTGAATCAGACGCTGACAGCGGAGGCATCGGCGTTGCGAACCGAGATGGCGAATCTCTCCAATGCCTATCAGACGGAAATCTCCTACCTCAAGGAAAATCTGGAACAGCAGATTTCCAATCTCAAGGAAACGACGCAGAAAACAACCGATGATCTGCAAAAGCAGATCGACTCCCTGACGGAAAATTACGACCGCCAGATTACAGAGTTGAAGGCCGATTACGATGCCCGGCTTGCCGCTCTGGAGCAGAAATCCGATGATGCGGATGCGGAGTTGAAAGCCGCTATGGAGGCGTATGTGGAGGCGTTGCGCGAGCAGATGACTGTCGCAGACGAGGAAACGCGCGCCGAACTTCAGGCGCAGCTGGATAATCTCTCCGGGGCATTCAATGAACGGCTGGAAGTGATTTTGCAGGAATACGAACAGCGGATTGAAAAGGTCAAAGGTCAGATTGAGGATCTGGAAAGCGACACGAAAACGGATCTAATCACGCAGAAGGCGTTGCTGGAACAGGAATGCAGAAATGAGATTGCCAATCTCAACAGGAGTTATGCGGATAAAATCGCTGAACTTCAGAAGAAGCTGTCCGGCGATCCGGAAAATGCCGATCTCTATTATGCCCAAATTGCGGCATTGGAGAAGGAACTGACCTCCAAAATCTCCGAAACGAATCTTTCCTATCAGAAATTGATTCTGGAAATCGACCGTCAACTTCGCCAACTTTCGGACAAGAGCGCGACCGAACTTCTGGCGGAACTGATGGAACTGCAGAACAAACGCGACATCGTGGAGGCTGCGATCAACAGCTCCGATTATTCGGACAAACTCGCCGCATTGGATGCGGGAAACCGGCAGAATGCCGACGATGCCCATGCGGAACTGGAGGCAAAACTCGCGGAATTGGAAAAACAGCTGGAGGCGCTGAAAGCAGTCGGCGAGCTGTCGATTGACGATATCATCGCAAAAATTCAGGCGGGAGACGCCGCCAATACTGCTGAGATCGAAAATCTCAAAGTGGTCTTGAAACTTTATTGCGACTCCTTGAAGGATGCGCTCGGCGACCGGATCGCGATTCTGGAGGAGACGATTTCCGCTTTGCAGACTGCACTTCAGGAGCGGATGCAGACTTTGGAGAACCGTCTGACCTACTCCATGATGACGGATGAGGAACTGGCGAAGCTGGAGGAGGAAAAACAGGCCGCGGTCAATTCGCTTGCCAATCAGATTGCCGGAGTTCAGCTTGCCGTTGAACAGGCGAGGAAAGAGGGTAAAGACACCTCCGCATTGGAGGAACAGCTTTCCGCGCTGACCTCCGAATACTATGCGGCGCAGAACGATCTTGAAAACATCCGCTATGTGATGGAACTGCGTTCCACCTCGGAACTGGCTCTGCACCGCAAATGGATCAAGGAGCTGCAGGAACTGGTGGCGGCATTGCAGAACACCGTTGCCAAACAGGGCGAAAACATCGCGCAGCAGGGGGAAGCGATCAACGGTCTCAAGGAGACGGTTGCGAATCTGGAAAAGGCGTTGCGCGATGAACTTGCGAATCTGAAAGATGAACTCAAGGAGTATGTGGACGGCAATGTCGGCGAATTGAATGCGGAGATTGCCGATCTCCTCGGCCAGGTCGAAACACTGCGCGACAATGTCGTTACGCTGGCGACCAGTTCCTATTCCGGCTATCACTCTTCGACCACCGGGAACGGGTATCAGTACAACTATTCCGGCACGAACAAGGATGAAATCAAAGACGACCGTGATCTCCGCACCAGCGATACCACGGCTCTGGATTTTTAACTCAATATCGGGAGATTTACCATGAAACTGTACAGAAGAATCCTTTCCGCTGTTCTGGCAGCGGGAATCGTTGCCGGAGCGACCGGATGCAGCACGGTGGGCAATATGGCGACCTCGGAACTGGTGGCGCCGGGGCTTGCCATCGGCGGAGCCAGTCTCGGCGCGTTCGCGGCAAAAGACGAGTCCGACGGCACGCGCCTTGCCGCAACTGCCGGAGGCGGACTGATCGGCTGGCTGGCCGGGCTTTTCATCACAAAGGGCGTCGATCAGGAGAAGAAAGACGAGTTCCGCACCGGCTATGAGCTTGGGCAGTCCAATGCGACCAAATCGCTCTACTGGAATATCCAGGGGCTCCATGAGGCGAAAAATCAGCCGAAATCGCAGGTGATCTACTATCAGATCCCTGCCGACTATCCGGTGGATGGAGCAAACCGGACGCCCGGTTCCGTCATGCTTCCGGTCGTAATGGATCGGAGGTGAATATGAGCAGGAAAAAGCGACCTCAAGTGCAACAGGAACAAACTAAACGGAATCAGGAATCCCATGAGCAAAAACAAGAAAAGGAAAACACTCAAGCTCAATCGCAAATTTCGCCGGATGCGCCGGCGACAACCCGGCAGCGGGAATTGCTCCGGCTTGCTGTACAGAGGGAATGGCTATATCCGAATCCCTTTGCCTGCGATCATGCGAAGTGGAAAAATCTTACGGCCGGTGAGGCGGATCAACTTCTTGCCACGCTCCCGCGGGAACGGCTCGGCATCCTCGAACGGGAACTGAATGAAGAGCAGCGCAGAAGGGCTGAACACGGCATCGCCCGTGCCATCGGACGCGGGCTTGAAGATGTCACAAGACAAATCGGGCATTCGATTGACGGAGGTATTTCATGAAAAAGACAGCAACATTCATTTTAATCGGGCTGTTGGCATTTCCGCTCAGCAGTTTTGCCGCGTATCCGGTGTTCGACGCGACAAACAATCTGCTGGCGACACTGCAGAAGACGATGGACAGTGCCTTTCAGACGGTTCAGAAAGCGAATATGTCCACTCTGATTCAGCAGGGAAAAGAGGATTTTGCCGAACAGGTCAAAATTTACGAGGAGTGCGTCAAGCAGTATGAGGAATGTGTCAAAATCTACAAGCAGGCGGTCCGAATGTACGACTGGATCGACACGAATGTCGGCAATGCCCGGAATCTGAAAACGTTTCTCTCCTGCGGCTTTTCCGATGTCAAGAATTTGCAGCAGATGTTCCTGCTGCTGAATACGATTCTGCGGCAGACGGCGACCTCGACCAACCGGAATTACAATTCAACACTTCTGCAACAGGCAGAACGGATTATCGGCAATGATGTTCTGAAACAATCCGCCGACCGGGGGATTGAGATGCAGAATTATGCGCAGGCATCGGAAAAACTTGCTGATAAAAGCGACAAAATCTCGCAGACCATGCTGACGAAACTCCGCACCAAGGATCAGGTGCTGGAATCCAAAGTCAGTTCCGGGACTGCCGACCTGATGCAGATCGCCCATGCGAATGAACAGGTGTCCGTATTCATCGCGGAGGAGTTGGCGCGCATGAATACGAACATCTCCTCCATCAACCGGACCGTTGCCAAGCAGCTGGAAATCCAAGGGCAGGATGAGATGAATCAGGCGCAGGAAGCCGCCGCATACGATCTGCTGGAAAAAGAGGCGATTGAGCGCGGAAGCCGTTACACGAATCAGAAAAATTCGTGGGACCGTATCAACAGTGTTTTCGACAACTGCCGGGTGTTCTAAATGATACTTGCAACAACAGTCAATACCAGTATCCGGATCGGGAATACGGCGGTCAATCTGACCTCATCCGCGAATGTCCAGCAGTTGATCGCAACGGCGATGTCGAGCATTCATTACTTTGCGCTGACCGTGTCGCTGTGCATTTTCCTGCTGGCGATTGTGCGGAATTACACGCAGTTCGGGGAGCATATCGGAGTCCGGTTCATCGGTTCGCTGCTGGTGGTGCTGGTCATGATCTTTTCCTTCCCGAAGATTTGCGACGCGGTGCAGAATGCCACTTCTTCCTACTCGCAGGGAACGTCCACGACGATGGAAAATATGTTCTGCTGGCTGACGGAACAGAAGCCGAACGCCGGCAAAGATCCATCCGAAAAACAAAGTCTGGCGCAGAAAATCGCCCACTTCCCGGAAAGTATGCTGCACGCGGTTCAGGCGGCAATGTGCAATATTTTCTACGTCAACGGCATTTTCCTCGGCAAGACCATCCGGGACATCGTGTATTTCATCTTCAAGTGTCTCTATAACGGGGCACTCTGCCTGACGCCGATATTCTTTGCGGCGATGCTGATTCCGGAAACGAAACACATCGGCGTCAACTTCATTGTAACGACGGTCGGCATCGCCCTGATGCCGCTCTGTTTTCTGTTCGGGGATTTGTGCAATATCTGGCTGGCGGAACACATGTGGAATGTGCTTGGGCTCGGCAGCAACGGAACATTCTGGACTCTTGCCAGAAGCGGTCAGGCGCTGTCCGCTCCGGTCGGCACGGTTCTCGGCTACATCGGATTCGGCATCGCCTATGCGCTGATCGCCGGGGTCGTGTATGTGGTTCTGCCGTTTCTCTACATGAAGCTCTTCCGCACCGGCAGTCCCGGTTCACCGGTCGGCCTGATGGCAATGGCAGTTGGAAAAGCATTCAACGCAGCTGTTGTCGGCGGAAGTATGCTTGCCACGGCAGGGACTGCCGCGCCTGCCGCCGGAGCTGTGACGGGAGGAAGTTCTGCCGCCACCGGAGCCGCCAATGCCGCCAAGAGCGCAGCAAAGGCGACGCAGAGCGGAAGCGACAGTGCGGTCAAAGGGATGAACAAAGCCGCACAGGAAATCGACGATGCCGCCAACGCATCGCCGGGAAAGTGAGAAAGCCATGAGTAATCATGAACGATCTGAATTCAACTCCGGGCATGGGGTTCATCAACACACCCCCAATAACCCGAATTCCCATGTCCGGAGTTCTTTTTCATCTCCGCAGAAACAGGTCCTCCGGGAACAGCGCAGCGTGATTCGCTGGAGTCTGCTGCATATCGCGACGGCGGTCTGCCTGATCGTCGGTATTTACTATGGTCATGAATATATGCGGATGCCGGATCGCGTTATCGTGGTGGATGAGGCGGGAAGCATCTATCGCGGAAGCAGTGAAAACGTGCTCTGCAAAGAGACGGCGGAGAATATCGCCCGGCGCTGTGCGTTTGCGTTTCTCGACCGGAGTTTTGAACACGATCACCGGCAGCTTTGCGAAGCCCTGTTCGGACGTTCCGCGCAGAAAGCGTTAAGCGACATCATCCGGAAAAGCAAAGACGAATTCACGGAACAGAAGATCCGGCAGCTTCCGGAAATCCGGAAAGTGGAACTGCTGCCGTTGAGCGATGCGCCGGGACAGTGCCTCGCATTCGTTTACGGGACACTTCATCGGACGGGCGTCTACATGAAAATCCCGTATTCGCAGAAGTTGAAATTCACGCTCGGACTGCGGCTGGTCCGTTCGCCGGATGAGAAGGCGTTCCCGTTGCGGGTTCTGCGCATGACCTACGAGGAGAAAACCATTTTCGACAATAAGACAACCGGAGAGGATGGTGCGAAATGACTTACA
>ERZ779896.1925-NODE-1925-length-15759-cov-4.924605_pt1 | contig 15759 bp, 16 predicted proteins | sample MGYA00511067_ERZ779896 | MGnify/ENA primary metagenome ERZ779896 (study PRJEB29588, sample SAMEA2161597) | human gut metagenome | biome: human gut; feature: human-associated habitat; material: faeces | place: Denmark | collected 2008/2010 ... | reverse complement strand
CAGCAGAAGCAAAATTAAACCCTGAAGCAGTCAGACACGGAATGAGTGATCCTCGTAAAAGAATTCAGGAGGTCAGAATGCGCCAATACCTGCATATAGAAAGAGGCCAGCTCACTGCGTAAATCGTCATGGGGCTAAAATCCCCGAATAAGAGTTTGTAAAATCCAAGATACAGTCTGACTGTTTCAGGTTCTTTAATCCGCGATATAACGAAGCTCCCGGAGCTGCGTAAGGTCTTTTTGGGCTCAATATTTGACAAAGGTCATAAGAGTTTTTCTTTCCGAGACAGACTGCACGAAGCGCTCTTTCCGCAGCATTATTATCCGCCTCCGCCAGACCGTCATCACTGTAATAACAGAGGGCATCCCACTGATTCAGTACATAGCTGAACGCTTCGCCCAGTCTGGATTTTTTCGACAGCGTACCATTCTTCTCCACCATCCATTCATGCAGCGACGTCAGTAACACTTTGCTTCGCTGCTGCCTGACGGCAAGACGCTCTGACTCCGGTAATCCCCGTATTTCATCCTCGATGGCGTACAGTTCACTGATTCGCTTCAGGGCTTCTTCTGCCGTCGCACTTTTGCTGCTGATGTATACATCGTGGATTTTTCGCCGGGCATGGGCCCAGCACGCAACTTCTGTCAGTGCACCACCTTCACGTTCTGCACTGAACAACCTGTCGTAACCTGTGAACGCATCCGCCTGCAGGATACCCCGGAAGGGGCGGAGGTGTTGCTCCGGGTGTTTCCCCTGCCGGTTCGGCGAGTACGCGAACCAGACCGCTGGAGGAGATGACGAACCCACATTGCGATCATCCCGGACATACGTCCAGATACGCCCTGTTTTCGCCTTTTTCTGACCCGGTGCCAGTACCTTTACCGGTGTGTCATCAGTGTGAACCTTGCGGGTGTTCATTACATAACGGTACAGGGCATCATTCACCGGTGTCATTAACTGGCAGCACGCGTCAACCCAGTTGGAGAGTAAGGCCCGGCTCAGTTCGACACCCTGGCGGGCAAAGATTTCACTCTGACGATACAGTGGCAGATGTTCGCTGTATTTTCCCGTTAACACGCGGGCAAGTAATCCGGGGCCCGCGATACCACGCTCTATCGGGCGGGACGGCGCCGGTGCTTCAACAATACAGTCACATTTTGTACAGGCTTTTTTTACCCGTTCTGTGCGGATCACTTTCAGGGCACTGCTCACCAGTTCCAGCTGTTCAGCGCTGACTTCCCCCAGATAATCCAGCTCACCGCCACACTCCGGGCAACAGCTTTCTTCTGGCTCCAGGCGGTGTATTTCACGGGGAAGGTGTGCCGGTAACGGACGACGATGGCGCGACTGTCGCAACTGGCGGGGAACCTGAGGATCGTCTTCCCGCCCACTGTAACGATCGCTGTCCTGTTCACGTTGTTTCAGCAGAGCCTCAGCCAGTTCAACTTCACGACGCAGTTTTTCAGAACGGGTACCGAACAGCATCCGGCGCAGTTTTTCTATCTGAGCCCGCAGATGTTCTATTTCCCGTTCATCTTCTTCGATCTTTTCTTCGGCACGTGTCAGTGCAGAGCGCAGGAAGGCTTCCGTCTCTTCAACCAGACTCAGTTGCTGGTCTTTCTGACGGAGGGCTTCAGCCTGCTCAGAGAGCAGCCTTTCCAGCTCAGTGATACGAATGAGGTATTTCCGACTCATGACCGTTTTTATAATCCGGCCATGACATTTTTACAACATTGTCAGTGCGTTAAGACGGGATGTTTTTGGCTGACGCCAGTCCAGCTTATCGAGGAGCATTGCCAGCTGCGAGCGGGTAATGGATACCTTACCGTCACGCACCGCAGGCCAGATAAACTGGCCTTCCTCCAGGCGTTTGGTGAACAGGCACAGACCATCAGCATCAGCCCAGAGGATTTTAATCATGTCACTCCGTCGGCCACGGAAGATGAACAGGTGACCGGAGAAGGGGGTCTCATCCAGCACATGTTGTACCTGTTCACCCAGACCGTTGAAGGATTTACGCATATCAGTAACGCCGGCAACCAGCCAGATTCGAGTGTCTGATGGGAGCGAGATCATCGCCCCCTCCCGGTCAGTTCACGGATCAACACCGTGAGCAGCTCTGGCGATGGATTTTCCAGCGTCATGTTACCGTGACGGAATTCCACCTTGCAGGAACTGGCACTGACTCTGGTCTGAGTGGAAGTGGATAAAGACGGCGCAATGGCCGCCACAGGTTCTTTCTGCTCATCCGGCGTTATTTCTACAGGTAATAATTCAACGCCAGTGTCAGAAGAGGTCGTTACCGGAAGACGCCGCGAAACACGCCCTTCGTTCTGCCAGAGCCTGAGCCATTTGAAAATAACATTATCATTGACGCCATTTTCACGTGCAATCTGTGCAACACAAGCTCCAGGTTGTGATGCCAGTTCCACCATACGAAGTTTGAATTCATTCGAATAGTTTTTACGAGGTTCTTTTCGCCAGTCCTGTAATTCCATACTTAGATGTCCGTCTATATCAGATGGGCGTCTAAGTTACCAATTCTCGTCTGATGGCTACATACGGCGGTCAGTTTACGCTTACAAAACTACAGCCCTGGGTAGTTGCAGTGTAAGCGCACCGTGAAGGACGTGGGGTAAAAATTAGTTTACAGATTGAGTGACATTCCAGGGCAACAACTCTTTCACGCGGTTGGCAGGCCAGGTGTTGATTACACTGATCACGTGGCGTAGCCACGTTTCCGGCTCGATTCCGTTAAGTTTGCAGCTACCGATCAGGCTGTACATCACTGCCGCACTCTCGCCTCCACCATCAGAGCCGAAGAACATGTAGTTACGCCGCCCCAGTGCAACTACCCGGAGGGCGTTTTCACACAGGTTATTGTCGATCTCCACCCAGCCATTGCGGCAGTATTCGTTCAGAGCGTCCCATTGCTTCAGCAGATAGGTGAACGCTTTCGCTGTATCCGAGTGGCGCGACAGCGTGCTCATCTGCCCCTGGAGCCACTCATACAACGACTGCATTAGCGGTACCGTTCTGGCTTTTCTGACCGCCAGTCGCTCTTCTGCCGGACTGCCGCGGATCTCAGCCTCGATAGCGTACAGTTCACCGATACGCTGCAGGGCTTCCGTGGTGATGTCAGTTGGCGCTCTTGCATGCACATCGTGGATTTTTCTCCGGGCATGGGCCATACAAGCCGCTTCGGTTACCTGACCGCTTTCGTAAAGAGCATTGTAACCCGCATATGCATCGGCCTGCAGGATACCTCTGTAGTCCGCCAGATGTTGCTGTGGGTGGATGCCTTTGCGGTCGGGAGAGTATGAGAACCACACCGCTGCCGGCATGGTCGAACCGGCGTTGCGATCGTCACGAACATAGACCCACAGCCGTCCGGTACGGGTTTTACCCTGACCCGGCTCCAGTACATTTACCGGCGTGTCATCGGCATGCACTTTACCCGGCATCAGCACATAGTGCTTCAGTTCATCATACAGCGGGCGAAGCTGCTCTCCCATGATGTCAACCCAGCGCCCCATCGTATTGCGGTGCAGCTCCACGCCCTGGCGGGCATAGATTTCCGACTGACGGTACAGCGGCAGATGCTCGGCGAACTTAGCCATGATTATGCGGGCCAGCAGAGCCGGACTGGCGTAACTGCGCTCGATGGGTTTTGGTGGCTGCGGAGCCTGAACTATACAGTCGCACCGGCTGCAGGCCAGTTTTGGGCGAACCGTTTCGATTACCCTGAACGCGGTGTTGATAATATCCAGTTGTTCAGAGATGCTTTCTCCCAGCGGTTTCAGTTTGCCGCTGCAGACGGGGCATTCGGTTTCTGCCGGGGAGATAACCTGCCTGTCACGGGGAAGTGTTGCCGGAAGTGCTTTGCGGACGGGAGAGTCTGATGTTTTCGGCGCTGTCTCTCCGGCCATTGAGGTGAGTTGCAACTGCGCCTCACCAAGCCTGTTCTGGAGCTCGGTTATACGCGTTTCTGCCCGTGCGATCTTCTTTTCTATCTTCTCGCGGCTTTTCTCGCTGCTGCGACCGAACAACATTCTCTGTAGTTTAGCGACCAGCGCTCTGAGTGAGCTGATCTCGCGGGCATAACCGGTTATTTCACCAGACAGACGGACGATAACAGCCTGCTGTGCGATCAGCAGGGCCTTCAGTTGCTCGATGTCGTCGGGGAGTGTGTTGTTCATTCCCCTGTTTTATCACGGGTTATATCCGGATGCCAGGCCGTTCTGTCCGTTTGGGATGTTGCCACGCGATCCCCTCCAGTAGCATGGATAACTGAGCTGGCGTCAGGTGCACTTTCCCTTCCCGGGTTACCGGCCAGACGAAGCGGCCCCGTTCCAGGCGTTTGGCGAACAGGCATAACCCGTCACGATCGGCCCACAGTATTTTCACCATTTTGCCACTGCGGCCCCGGAAGACGAAGATATGTCCGGAGAACGGGTCATCTTTCAGCGTGTTCTGCACCTTCGAAGCCAGGCCGTTGAAGCCACAACGCATATCTGTGATGCCAGCGATGATCCAGATTCTGGTACCGGTTGGCAGCGTTATCATCGGGTACCTCCTTTCATTTCGCGGATTAGCGCCCGTAACATTTCCGGAGTGAGAGGGTCAAACAGTTTTACCACACCTGATTTAAGATGCAGCTCGCACCGTGGGACGTTTCCGGGATCACACTCAGGGCACTCATCAGGCTTGTTACGCCAGAAGGGATTTGTAACTGGTCTGGTCGGCTCTGGCGTATCAGTCAGAGCCACCGGGACAGGCATGCATTCCTGTATGTCATCATCGCTCAGTAAGCCGTCCTCGTACTGGCTTTTCCATTTAAACAGCAGGTTATCATTGATACCGTGCTCTCTGGCGATCCGGGCAACAACAGCACCGGGCTGTAATGCCTGCTTAGCCAGACGGACCTTAAATTCACGGCTGTAGCTGGCTCGCCGTTCTTTTCGCCATGTGCCTTCGCTGATTTGAGGCTCTGTTAATTCCTTCTTTCTGTTGGCATAAAGGATGGCGTCAAGCTGAGCTAATGAAACTGAATCGGGCAATGGCCATGCGATACCGGATGCAATAAATCGCTGAAAAAGCGTATGTATTGTGGAATGACTGAGACCTAGACGCTGAGCGATGGCCCGGATGGTCAGTTTATCTTCAAATCTTAAACGCAGAGCATCAGGCAAATAAGAACGGAAGCAGGGAATATCTTTTTTTGTCTGGGAATTCATCGTTCGTGTCCATCTATATAGATGGGCGCGATTGTTGCCAGACAGGACAATTTTCACAAGACGTCGCAGATGGGGCGCTTACGTTGCAGTTCAGGACGTTGGGATGATCAGGATGAATGGGGGGAGCAGGCACGGGGAATCAGGGATGCAATTAATGCTAAACTTGATGATCCGCAAAAATGGAAAAGGAAAAAATGCAGGTTGCATATGGAATTCTCCCGGGATGGCACGGCTTTAAAAATATCAACCAGTGACGGCGATAAAGCCTATTGCGAAGCGATAAAGTCAGCAGCCCATAAAGCTAAATTCCCGGCCTTCAACAATCCGGAAGTTTATAGAGATTTTCAAAAATCCGGCTTTGACATGCGCGGTTAGCTCCACGACATATCTGTAGGGCTAACAGAAGACTGTCAGGTTGGCTGATTACTACACTGGAACCTGAGGTACTTTGCCTCAGGTTATGTTGACATACTCAAAAATAGATTCTTACATTATCCCGGTAACGGCGTCTTTCATCGGCCTGCCAGTTACCATCAATGGTATTGGTACCCTCGTTCTTTCTGTCTGTGATGTTAATAAGGGCAAAATTAATCAGCATGTCTGGCAGGATCTGGGAATTCATATCAATATCCATAGAAGTGAATCTATTAAGAACGTGGGGAACCCTGGCACCATTTTTTGTGCTGCCCATATTTGTTTTCATGTATAATTCATAATCAAAGCGTTCATCCTGATTTAGCTTAACTGAGTAAAATCCGTAGATTATGATTTTATCAGTGTTGTGACTTTATTTATTATGGGGAGCTTACCCAGTATTTCGAAATTATCGGGAGAACACTTGTACCATCTGTTTGAGCCTGCAAGTATTTCTCTGTCCCATCGTCTGACCCTCTCCCCGTTTCTGAGTATGCATATCATATAGTTTTCGGGCACCATCAGTGTCCGGGCTGCCAGAAGACTATTTTTAAACGTCAGGGAAGTGATATTGATGTAAGCGCACCGTGAAGGACGTGGGGTAAAAATTAGTTTACAGATTGAGTGACATTCCAGGGCAACAACTCTTTCACGCGGTTGGCAGGCCAGGTGTTGATTACACTGATCACGTGGCGTAGCCACGTTTCCGGCTCGATTCCGTTAAGTTTGCAGCTACCGATCAGGCTGTACATCACTGCCGCACTCTCGCCTCCACCATCAGAGCCGAAGAACATGTAGTTACGCCGCCCCAGTGCAACTACCCGGAGGGCGTTTTCACACAGGTTATTGTCGATCTCCACCCAGCCATTGCGGCAGTATTCGTTCAGAGCGTCCCATTGCTTCAGCAGATAGGTGAACGCTTTCGCTGTATCCGAGTGGCGCGACAGCGTGCTCATCTGCCCCTGGAGCCACTCATACAACGACTGCATTAGCGGTACCGTTCTGGCTTTTCTGACCGCCAGTCGCTCTTCTGCCGGACTGCCGCGGATCTCAGCCTCGATAGCGTACAGTTCACCGATACGCTGCAGGGCTTCCGTGGTGATGTCAGTTGGCGCTCTTGCATGCACATCGTGGATTTTTCTCCGGGCATGGGCCATACAAGCCGCTTCGGTTACCTGACCGCTTTCGTAAAGAGCATTGTAACCCGCATATGCATCGGCCTGCAGGATACCTCTGTAGTCCGCCAGATGTTGCTGTGGGTGGATGCCTTTGCGGTCGGGAGAGTATGAGAACCACACCGCTGCCGGCATGGTCGAACCGGCGTTGCGATCGTCACGAACATAGACCCACAGCCGTCCGGTACGGGTTTTACCCTGACCCGGCTCCAGTACATTTACCGGCGTGTCATCGGCATGCACTTTACCCGGCATCAGCACATAGTGCTTCAGTTCATCATACAGCGGGCGAAGCTGCTCTCCCATGATGTCAACCCAGCGCCCCATCGTATTGCGGTGCAGCTCCACGCCCTGGCGGGCATAGATTTCCGACTGACGGTACAGCGGCAGATGCTCGGCGAACTTAGCCATGATTATGCGGGCCAGCAGAGCCGGACTGGCGTAACTGCGCTCGATGGGTTTTGGTGGCTGCGGAGCCTGAACTATACAGTCGCACCGGCTGCAGGCCAGTTTTGGGCGAACCGTTTCGATTACCCTGAACGCGGTGTTGATAATATCCAGTTGTTCAGAGATGCTTTCTCCCAGCGGTTTCAGTTTGCCGCTGCAGACGGGGCATTCGGTTTCTGCCGGGGAGATAACCTGCCTGTCACGGGGAAGTGTTGCCGGAAGTGCTTTGCGGACGGGAGAGTCTGATGTTTTCGGCGCTGTCTCTCCGGCCATTGAGGTGAGTTGCAACTGCGCCTCACCAAGCCTGTTCTGGAGCTCGGTTATACGCGTTTCTGCCCGTGCGATCTTCTTTTCTATCTTCTCGCGGCTTTTCTCGCTGCTGCGACCGAACAACATTCTCTGTAGTTTAGCGACCAGCGCTCTGAGTGAGCTGATCTCGCGGGCATAACCGGTTATTTCACCAGACAGACGGACGATAACAGCCTGCTGTGCGATCAGCAGGGCCTTCAGTTGCTCGATGTCGTCGGGGAGTGTGTTGTTCATTCCCCTGTTTTATCACGGGTTATATCCGGATGCCAGGCCGTTCTGTCCGTTTGGGATGTTGCCACGCGATCCCCTCCAGTAGCATGGATAACTGAGCTGGCGTCAGGTGCACTTTCCCTTCCCGGGTTACCGGCCAGACGAAGCGGCCCCGTTCCAGGCGTTTGGCGAACAGGCATAACCCGTCACGATCGGCCCACAGTATTTTCACCATTTTGCCACTGCGGCCCCGGAAGACGAAGATATGTCCGGAGAACGGGTCATCTTTCAGCGTGTTCTGCACCTTCGAAGCCAGGCCGTTGAAGCCACAACGCATATCTGTGATGCCAGCGATGATCCAGATTCTGGTACCGGTTGGCAGCGTTATCATCGGGTACCTCCTTTCATTTCGCGGATTAGCGCCCGTAACATTTCCGGAGTGAGAGGGTCAAACAGTTTTACCACACCTGATTTAAGATGCAGCTCGCACCGTGGGACGTTTCCGGGATCACACTCAGGGCACTCATCAGGCTTGTTACGCCAGAAGGGATTTGTAACTGGTCTGGTCGGCTCTGGCGTATCAGTCAGAGCCACCGGGACAGGCATGCATTCCTGTATGTCATCATCGCTCAGTAAGCCGTCCTCGTACTGGCTTTTCCATTTAAACAGCAGGTTATCATTGATACCGTGCTCTCTGGCGATCCGGGCAACAACAGCACCGGGCTGTAATGCCTGCTTAGCCAGACGGACCTTAAATTCACGGCTGTAGCTGGCTCGCCGTTCTTTTCGCCATGTGCCTTCGCTGATTTGAGGCTCTGTTAATTCCTTCTTTCTGTTGGCATAAAGGATGGCGTCAAGCTGAGCTAATGAAACTGAATCGGGCAATGGCCATGCGATACCGGATGCAATAAATCGCTGAAAAAGCGTATGTATTGTGGAATGACTGAGACCTAGACGCTGAGCGATGGCCCGGATGGTCAGTTTATCTTCAAATCTTAAACGCAGAGCATCAGGCAAATAAGAACGGAAGCAGGGAATATCTTTTTTTGTCTGGGAATTCATCGTTCGTGTCCATCTATATAGATGGGCGCGATTGTTGCCAGACAGGACAATTTTCACAAGACGTCGCAGATGGGGCGCTTACGTTGCAGTTCAGGACGTTGGGATGATCAGGATGAATGGGGGGAGCAGGCACGGGGAATCAGGGATGCAATTAATGCTAAACTTGATGATCCGCAAAAATGGAAAAGGAAAAAATGCAGGTTGCATATGGAATTCTCCCGGGATGGCACGGCTTTAAAAATATCAACCAGTGACGGCGATAAAGCCTATTGCGAAGCGATAAAGTCAGCAGCCCATAAAGCTAAATTCCCGGCTTTCAAGGGAGTGTTAGAAATTCTGTGTCATTCCAGTAATATACAACCAAAAAGGAATGACACATGTCCCAACCCTTCGATTTCGATAAAGCGCTTAAGGCCCTCCAGTCCGGCCAAGCATTAACCGGCAAGGATGGTATCCTAACGCCATTAATCAAACAGTTAACAGAAACCGCTCTGGCCGCTGAACTCGACTCCCATCTGGCTCAGGATGTTGAAGTCAATCGTAAAAATGGTTCCGGAAAAAAGACCATTAAAGCCCCGACTGGCAGCTTTGAGCTGGCAACTCCACGTGATCGTAATGGTTATTTTGAACCCCAACTGGTGAAGAAGCACCAGACCACGCTGTCTGATGAGCTCGAGCGCAAGATCATTCGCCTGTTCGCGCTGGGGATGAGCTACCAGGATATCAGCCGGGAGATCGAAGATTTATCCCCTTCAGTGTTTCCACGGCTACCATCAGTGCGGTTACCGATAAAGTCATTCCTGAGTTAAAACAGTGGCAGCAGCGCCCGCTGGAGAAGGTTTATCCCTTCGTCTGGCTGGACGCCATTCACTATAAAATCCGCGAAGATGGGGGTTATCAGAGCAAGGCTAGACTGGCCCCCTAAATCTCCAGACAACCAGTATCACTTATTTAAGTGATAGTCTTAATACTAGTTTTTAGACTAGTCATTGGAGAACAGATGATTGATGTCTTAGGGCCGGAGAAACGCAGACGGCGTACCACACAGGAAAAGATCGCAATTGTTCAGCAGAGCTTTGAACCGGGGATGACGGTCTCCCTCGTTGCCCGGCAACATGGTGTAGCAGCCAGCCAGTTATTTCTCTGGCGTAAGCAATACCAGGAAGGAAGTCTTACTGCTGTCGCCGCCGGAGAACAGGTTGTTCCTGCCTCTGAACTTGCTGCCGCAATGAAGCAGATTAAAGAACTCCAGCGCCTGCTCGGCAAGAAAACGATGGAAAATGAACTCCTCAAAGAAGCCGTTGAATATGGACGGGCAAAAAAGTGGATAGCGCACGCGCCCTTATTGCCCGGGGATGGGGAGTAAGCTTAGTCAGCCGTTGTCTCCGGGTGTCGCGTGCGCAGTTGCACGTCATTCTCAGACGAACCGATGACTGGATGGATGGCCGCCGCAGTCGTCACACTGATGATACGGATGTGCTTCTCCGTATACACCATGTTATCGGAGAGCTGCCCACGTATGGTTATCGTTGGGTATGGGCGCTGCTTCGCAGACAGGCAGAACTTGATGGTATGCCTGCGATCAATGCCAAACGTGTTTACCGGATCATGCGCCAGAATGCGCTGTTGCTTGAGCGAAAACCTGCTGTACCGCCATCGAAACGGGCACATACAGGCAGAGTGGCCGTGAAAGAAAGCAATCAACGATGGTGCTCTGACGGGTTCGAGTTCCGCTGTGATAACGGAGAAAAACTGCGAGTCACGTTCGCGCTGGACTGCTGTGACCGTGAGGCACTGCACTGGGCAGTCACTACGGGCGGCTTCGACAGTGAAACAGTACAGGACGTAATGCTGGGAGCGGTGGAACGCCGCTTCGGCAACGAGCTTCCGGCGTCTCCAGTAGAGTGGCTGACGGATAATGGTTCATGCTACCGGGCTAATGAAACACGGCAGTTTGCCCGGATGTTGGGGCTTGAACCGAAGAACACGGCGGTGCGGAGTCCGGAGAGTAACGGCATAGCAGAGAGCTTCGTGAAAACGATAAAGCGTGACTACATCAGTATCATGCCCAAACCAGACGGGTTAACGGCAGCAAAGAACCTTGCAGAGGCGTTCGAGCATTATAACGAATGGCATCCGCATAGTGCGCTGGGTTATCGCTCGCCACGGGAATATCTGCGGCAGCAGGCCAGTAATGGGTTAAGTGATAACAGGTGTCTGGAAATATAGGGGCAAATCCAAGAATCTAAACCAGAATCCGTATTTTCAGAGAACACGCTAAACATTATGCTACTATGTTTGCTTTTATTTGTTGTTTCTATCTTTCTGGGGATATCGTAACGCTAATCCACAGTCACTAGTCTATTTAACAGAAACAGGCTTGCACCTAATTCGTTGAAAAACTTACTTAATCCTGAAATTCTGCTTGTGAAAATGAATGGCACAAACCAGGATCAGTGTAACCGTATATACACATCTCTTGCCTTTATTCAGAATATGTTAAGCGTATTCGGGTTTGAAAAGTTTGGAGAAGATATTCAGGCACTTTTCGACAAATATCCGGTATCTAAATTATTCTATGCTTCAATAGGATTTCCAGAACGCTGGAATGAGGAACGGTTATTTTTTTAATATAAGTAGGCTTATTTACCATATGAGGCCGCGTTAGCGGCCTTTTTTACGCTTCTCTAGTTTAATTCCCTCGTATACCTGGAATGTAGGTAATGCTACCCAATATCGTTGCTACCAAACGGATATCCCTGTAACACCGAATGCAGGTTGGAGCTTAGATAAATATTCTCGTTCAGTTTCCTCATCGGCTTTGTAACCAAAATCACAGATAAAATCATCAATATTCTTCGCTGCTTTAATTCCTTCTTCAAGTATCTTTAATGTTACATCTCGGAATTGTTTTGAAGATTTGGAAGTAATTTCAATAATTTGTTCATCATGAACATCTAAGTCCTTCGGAACATAATCAAAAGATGATTCAAAAAAATCACCGTGGGCAATCTCATCTCTTAAACGCAGGCATTTCCTGATGATTTGGTAATCATTAAGCCCCATCAGGTCATCAATTCCACACATCTTTAGAGTTTTTTTATGAAAATCCTTACGACAAGTTTTGTCATTTTTCTTATCATAAGTTGGATCAACCTGCCTCCGATAAAAAATAAACATAGCCTCTACAGCGAAAGCTAAAAATACCAATCCTGTTGAACAGTGGTATTCTTTTAATTCATTTTCAGATGCTCGCTTACACAACGCCAATGCTGTTTCTGCGTTCATCATACATTCATAAGAGGGCTTATTTTGCTTGCGTACATTAATCATAAACTTCGCCTCTGACTACAAATTTGTCAGTTATAAAATTATGCTTCTTTAATATTCTTACGAAGTCTCTGTAGCATTCAATCATCATCCCAGATGCCTCTCGCATATTATTCTTATATTCTCTATATTTTTCTTCATCCTTTCCACCTATACTCCTCCAGTCGTATGGTAAATCTAAGTGCTGTGTAACCTACTATATCTTATCAGAGTATGGTTAGGGGTTCATTCATCATTCCTTGTGTTACCAGGACATATTGGTGATTCTGTGCACTATCCGCTAAAGATAATCTTCATACCGTTTCAGTGGAGGTATCTCCAACGCCATAATTTCTTCAGAATTAACTATATAGGTGTCAGGGTAAAAATCATCCAGGACTTTAAATTTATGCTTTTGACAAAATGCCAGAAGGTATGGGTTTTTTACATCCTCAATAACTACATCGTTCCACGGATTAGATTCGCAGCATAATTTAAGAAAAGATTTAAACCAGCCTTTATTCTGTATTTTTTCGGGAAGTTGTACAACATGAATAGTCAGGCAGTCACCATTATACAGATTCGTTCTTTGCCGCAGACCTACGATAATACCATTCTCTTCGATCTGTACTCCATCACGGTGTTCTTTCATTTCAGGGGTATAACGTTTTGCTCTTTGGAGCCATGCCATAAGTTGCTGAGTCGTAGAAGGTGATTCAGCTATAAGCCATTTCAAATATTCGATGCGATCCATATGTACCTCTCAATAAGAACAATTAATTACGAGCGTATTGGGCTTCCTTTCCCGCGAATCACAGTGGTGTTCGCGATGCCCCCTGCGGAAGTGGAACTTCGTAGCTACCATACTCGCTTTCGTATCTACGGATGAAGAGGTTCACCTGCCTGTCCAGTAGCTCAAACAGTGAGATAAGTTCGGTGATAAGCCCTGCCACATAGCCCTCATCAATGATAATTTTGTGTTTTTTCAGTCTGATATTTTCTTTCCTATTACAATAGCTTTTTATATCAGCCAGCCGCTCCGCTCTGTGTTTCTCTATCTCACCTTCGGAGTGAACCAGAACATGCCTGATTTGTTCCACTTTCAGCATATTTTCCCATAGGTTCCATAATTCTGCACTTGGATGTATGTCAAAACCAGCTTCGCGCCGCAGAAATTTTCTATACTTTTTAATACATATATCATCTTTTAATTTATATTTAACACTCATGTCTTCCGGAAGAAGTTTGTTTATTTCTAGGCACAGCGTTTTAATCTGATGTTCGCAAAAGTTATATAAAGTGATAACCATTGACTTTCGATGCATAGGGGGATAAATATCACCAAATTCCTGCATCTCCTGATGGTAGCTATCGATAATATCCTCGTGGTATTTCTTATCACTTTCCTTTATTCGCTGTTCAATTTCTTCACAAATCCTTTTATTACCTTTCTCAATGTTATTCTCAGCATATTTATTATATGCAGCGTAATTATGGAGATCTATGGTTGTGAAATGACAAAGGTGAAACAGGGTTGTACCGAAGAAATCTATAACATTGGGGTAACGAAATTCAGTATCCAGTTCCATACACATCCTTAATCGCATGACAGCCTTAAGCTGTTGCCAGTCGCATCTCTAAAGTAAGCATTTATCATAATTCCTGCACAGACTGGACGTACAGCATTTTCTGTCCAGTAGACAGACTGTTACACTCAGGATAGGATAGCTTCTATGGTTAAATTTCCAGGTGAAGTTATGAGTTCGTCCGCTGCTGTAACCGTTATAACTGGTGTTCTTGTTTTTGTTGGTGGTCAGCTCATTGTAAAGAGCGCGATTGAACCTTATATAGAATTCAAGAAACAATTGGGAAAAATATCAAATCTGTTATTAGCTAACCAAGCTAAATTAGCTAATCCTTGTGCTGTTGAAATGTCTGAGATCATCCATGAGTTGAAAGATGCCGCAGCTCAGTTAATGGCGAAGCATTCAGCTTTGCCTTTCTATATCAAAAAATTCCATATCGGATTCCGCTTTGTTCCATCAACGCCTGAAATTATTAGTTCGGCGCAAAAATTGAATTTGATAGCATCAATACATGAAGGTAAAAGCAAGGAAAGTACATATGAGCACATAGCCGAGATTGGACGTATGCTCAAAATCCCAACCACCTATTCTCTTTAATCTTCACGCCGATCAGATTACATAATCCACGCGCCACCTGGACATTCAGGTAAAAAAGTCCAACTGGTGAGGTTGGGCTTTTTTGCTTTCCGGTTCTGTTGGTGGCTATGACCGGAGAAAATTGCTCTACACCTAACGCTTACATTTTATTTACAGCGTTTGATGTCTTCCTCGCCTTTAAGGCGGGGGGAAGATAGAGCAACTCACCGATGATGAAAAAAGTGGACGAAGAGACGATAACTACACTCCCATCCAGGGATGCTTTTTTGTGGTTCTGTAGTGTGGGAGTAAGTTCGGGTCTCATACTGAATGAGGCGATTGCGAGCTGCCTTTCATCGAAAACTAATGTCCATTGTCATTGTATTGTCTGACTCTATCTCGTAACAAGTCTTTGACACAAAGTTTTATATTTTTATCAAAGTGGACATGAGGGGAATTAAATTTGTGATCTTTTTCAAATAATGTGTTCTTGATAGTAGATTCTGGTTAGTGATATCTATTAACAATATATTAAATTTCTTTTGTATTATCGCTGATAAAACTACTGTATTGGTATTCTATATATTATTGAGTAACAGGAGATATCACTATGAAGAAATTTTATCAATTTAGGGATGAACAGCGAAAGGTGCTTGAACAACATGATTTTTATAGTTTGATTTCTTCAGATTGTATAGCGTTGAAAGACAAGCTATTATTTGCTCCTGTTATGGCTCATTTCATAATGAACTTCAGAGACATGAATAAATGGGTTATCAGGTTTGATAACAATGATAATAAATATAAATCTGTTATAAATGGTGGAACAATCGAGGATGAAACACATTCAAGATTGTTTCTGGAAGACTGGAGGAAGCTATATATAGATGACAAACTTAACTGGAAAGCAAGTGATGTTATATACTGGTTGTTTATTAGTCGAGAAATGGAGTGTTTCCGAAAATTTGGTATTGATTTTATGAGACTTTGTGTCGATGATGGAGGAGAACCAATACTTCGATATTCTCACTCCGAGTCAGGAGAAACTTGCGGTAATATATTCTTTTCAAAAATTAGTCCTATTGCTGATCAAGTTGCCAATCATTTGGGAATATCACTCCGTTATTTTGGAACATTTCACCTTAATCTTGAAAATGGACATGTATGGAAGTCAGAAGGTGTTTTTGAAAATATAGAGTTGTCACCAGATTCTTATAAGAAAATGGCTACTCTCTCAAAGAGAATGTTTGATATATTTGAAGGGATTCATGACTCTTTTTATAATTACCTGTCCAGTTATGTTCTTAATGGAAGTCATCCATCATTTTTTGAATCATTACCTGTAGGGAAAAATGTTGCACCTATATACCCTGAGTTTGTGATAGAAAACAAAAGCCATAACGATGGTAGACATATTGAACATATAAACAATTA
>ERZ779896.1924-NODE-1924-length-15759-cov-9.612583_pt1 | contig 15759 bp, 12 predicted proteins | sample MGYA00511067_ERZ779896 | MGnify/ENA primary metagenome ERZ779896 (study PRJEB29588, sample SAMEA2161597) | human gut metagenome | biome: human gut; feature: human-associated habitat; material: faeces | place: Denmark | collected 2008/2010 ... | reverse complement strand
CAAGGCGTGATGGTTTAGAGAAGGGGCGCGCCAAAGGCGCAGGATGGATCCACGAGGCGGTGTGAAAAACTATGTGAGGCTATCCGTCTTCCACCTGTCATCCCGACCGAAGTGGAGGGATCTTTTTTGCAGACCGGTAAACCGTGGGTGAGGGAAAGGCGAAAAAGGAAGCACCAAGGTGTCGTTTGAGTGAGGGTGCATGTGTGCATATGGCGGCAGTGCAATAAAGATCCCTCGGCTTCGCTCGGGATGACGGTACTTGGGGAGCGGATAGGACAGACATGGTATGAAAGACAGCTGGGATAAGGTTTTCGGTCACTCCTAGGATTGGTTCTTTTTGCTTTGCTTTCATTTGGTTCAGGGTTCAGGGTTCAAGGTTCAGGGTTGAGGTAGCGGCTTCGCCGCCTTTTTTTAGAAGATGTTATTCTCGTATAGTAGCCTTCCCCTCTAGGGGAAGGTGCCCCGCGGGGGCGGATAGGGTGACTATGGTATGAAAGATAGCTGGGATAAGGTTTCCCGGTCACTCCTAGGATTAGTTCTTTTTGCTTTGCTTTCATTTGGTTCAGGGTTCAAGGTTGTGGTGGCGGCTTTGCCGCTTTTTTTATTGGAGCGATGCCCGAAAGTGGCTTTTTAATCACCAGTCACTCCTAGGATAAGAAGGTGCGTAAGATGGAAGAGAGGTCCTTGCGAAAAATGAGCGATCGGGCTCTCTTAGGGCGTTTTTTGTCATCATACCTGTGCTATACTAAAAAAAAGCAGTCTTGCAGGAAGAAAAGCTGATCCGCAGAGGGTACATATGGGATGCGATCTATTCTTAGTTATAGAATAACTTTATATCATTTTTGCTCATGTAGTTATATTTTGTTCTTATTGTCTGATAAAATGAAAGAAAATGATCAGCATTTCTCTAGGTTTTATTAGAAGACGTAGAGGGGGACCCTATGAAAAACACGATGGAAAAGTCTGAATACAAGGCCATTCTTCATTCGAAGCGGGCCAATATTTATTATCTTTCGAAATGCCGTGTGATGCAGAAGGATGGACGGGTCCTCTATTTGACGGAGACAGAGAAAGGAAATGCATATTGGAATATCCCGATTGCGAATACGACCGTGATCCTTTTGGGAAATGGCACCTCCATTACGCAGGCGGCGATGCGCCTGCTTTCCGGGGCGGGGGTACTTGTTGGATTTTGCGGTGGCGGTGCGACGCCGCTCTTGGCCGGGACAGAGATCGAGTGGCTGAATCCACAAAATGAATATCGCCCGACGGAATATGTGCAAGGATGGCTGTCTTTCTGGTTTGATGAGAAGAAACGGCTGTCTGCTGCCAAAGAATTTCAAAGAAAGCGCTGTGCTTTTATCGAAAGAGTTTGGGAAAAGGATGAGGATCTGCAGGATGCGGGTTTCTATGTGGATGATATGGAAATCGAAATGGCGATCCAGGAATATCGACGCATGATCGAGCAGGCGCAAAGCGTGACGGAGCTTTTAAGCAGCGAGGCGCGTTTCACGAAAGAGCTTTACAAGTATGCGGCACATGCCGTGGGGCTTTCTGGATTTACAAGAGATCACTCGGGAGAAGATCAGGCGAATGCTTTCCTGAATCATGGAAACTATCTGGCGTATGGTCTCTCTGCTGTGACATTGTGGGTGCTTGGCATTCCACATGGCTTTGCCGTGATGCACGGAAAGACGAGGCGGGGAGCGCTGGTCTTTGATGTGGCAGATCTGATCAAGGATGCTGTGGTTCTCCCATGGTCATTTATCTGCTCAGCGCAAAATGATACGGAGCAGCAGTTTCGTCAGCAGCTGCTGCAAAAATTCACGGAGCATCAAGTGCTTGATTTCATGTTTGGTGAAGTCAAAAGCGTCAGCCGGCATTTCGGAGAGAGAAGGTGATGCCGCATGATGGTCATCTTTATCAGTCAAAGCGAGAAGAAGGCGGTCCTTACCGTACGGAAGATCCTGGACTCGTTTGCCGATCGCATCGGGGATGATGCCTGGCAGACGGTGATCACGGAGGCCGGACTTCTCGCTGTCAAAACGGCACTGCGAAGGAATGCGACGAAGAGCATGGCTGTATCCTGCCGATGGATCCGATCGCGCTCGCGGAGCGACCTTCTGTGGATCGTGGGAAATCGGAATAAGTTCAATACAGAGGGATTGGTGCCTGTCAATTGGACGCAGAAAAATGTATCTCACTTTGAATGGGAGAATCAGTGGCAGTACCTGCCTCTCATTAAGGCTTTGGCAGCTGTGGCTGCGCTTTTCCATGACTGGGGAAAGACAAATGACTATTTTCAGGATAAGTTAAGAAGGCATGGCGGGAAAAATCGGATGGATCCATTTCGGCACGAGTGGATCTCCTGCAAGCTGCTGGAGGCGCTGGTCGTAGTCACTGGCGCAGAAGAGACGGATGAAAAATGGATGCAGGCCCTCATCTCCGGAACGCTTGATGAAGCGGAGCTTCTGAAAAAGGTCGGAGAGAATCTGACGGAAGAAAGACAGTGTCATCTGGGAAGGCTGCCGCCGCTGGCCTCTGTCATTGCATGGCTCATCCTGTCACATCACAGGATGGCAGATAAAAAAGGCGATGCCAGAGCAGGATATGAAAATGTGTGCAGAGCGTCTTTCCAAAGTATATGGTCGCATCTGACAGCGGACTGGGGGTATCAAAATCAAAGGACGGAGGAGATATCTGCCGCTCTCCGGGCGAAATGTTTCTGCTTTTCGGAAGGACTTCTCTGGGAGAAATCTCCTGCGTGGAAGAAAGCGGTGCGCAAATGGGTGAGCCGTCTGCAGGAGGCCTATGGGTCATTGCCGTCCGTGGCGATGGCAGGGCAGGCACTTTGTGAAAGGCCGGCCTTTCGGCTGATCCTTGCGTACGCCAGACTCTGCCTGATGATCGGAGATCATTATGCGTCTTCGCTGGAAAAAGAGTCGTCTGCGAGATCGGTCTGGAAAGTGACTCGTCTGTGGGCGAATATCGATGGACGCGGTGCATGCAGGCAGTATCTGGAAGAGCACCTGCTGAAGGTGTGCGATCAGTCGCTCAGGGCGGCACACAGGCTTCCTTTTTTCGCGGAGAAGATGGAAAGAGCCTATGATGTACGCGGACTCAAGAAGCAGGGAACGGGCGCGTATGCATGGCAGGAAAAAGCGGCAGCTAAGATCCATGCATTCAGAAAAGAACAGACCGGAGATGCATCCTGGTTCATTGTCAATATGGCAAGTACCGGGTGCGGGAAAACGATAGCGAATGCGAAAATCATGAATGCCATTTCTCCGGATCGGAAATCTCTTCGCTATATCTTGGCACTGGGGCTTCGTTCCCTGACACTGCAGACGGGAGACTCTTACCGTAGGCAGCTGGGAATGGATGGGAGCGAGCTGGCTGTGCTCATTGGATCAGATGCCGTTCGGGCGCTCCATGAAAAATCGCAGGAAGAAAGCGACTGCGGCGCAGAGTCGGCGGAGCCATGGATGGAGGAAAATGTAGAATATCTGGATACCTTCGATGGCGGAGAGATGCAGTTCATGGATCTCTTTCTGGGGGATACGAACCGGCGCGCGGATAAAAACAAGGCATTGCTGCTGAAGCCTATCCTAGCAGCGACCATCGATCACATGATGGGAGCCGTCCAGACCATCAAAGGCGGGCGGTACATGCTCCCCTTTCTGCGGCTCATGTCATCTGACCTGGTCATCGATGAGATCGATGACTTTACGACAAAGGATCTCTATGCGATCGCCAGACTGGTACACCTTGCCGGCATGCTGGGACGGAATGTAGGGCTTTCTTCCGCGACGATTCCGCCTGACCTGGCGGAGGGCATGTATCGCGCCTATCAGGCAGGACTTTCCGTGTACAATGATTTCTTTGCAGCAAAGAAGCATTGTGCCGTACTCTGGTGTGACGAATATAAGGCTGTCGTACAGGACATGCAGGCGGGAAAGAAAGGAGACTTTGCTCTTTTGCATCAGAAATTCGTCGCCAGCCGCTGTCGGAAGCTGAAAACACAGATCGTCCGAAGGAAGGGTGAACTGATCGAGTGCAGCTCCCGGGACGGGGATGCCCCTCCGGAACTCCATTACTTTGAGGAGATACGGAAGGCTGCAGAAAAAATGCACGAGCAAAATCATATCATCGACCGAAAGACAGGAAAGCGTGTATCCTTTGGCGTGGTACGCATGGCGAATATCAATCCCTGCGTGGAGCTTTCAACGTACCTGCTCCGATGTACATGGAGCCAGGATGTAGCGGTGCGGCTGATGACCTACCACAGCCGGCAGATCCTTCTCCTACGTCATGAACAGGAAAAATATCTGGACAGCGTATTGTCCCGTAAGGGGGAAGAAGGACAGAGCGCGGAGCTGACAGACCCGGTCATTCGCCGTCATATCGATGAGAGCCGGGAGGGAAATATCCTTTTCCTCGTCGTGGCTACGCCGGTCGAAGAAACCGGTCGAGACCATGACTTTGACTGGGCGGTGATCGAGCCCTCCTCCTATCGCTCGATCATCCAGCTTTCCGGACGCGTGATGCGTCATCGCACTCTTGCAAAAGATCAGGCAGCGTCGAATGTGGCTGTGATGGAGTACAATCTTCGCGGGTTGAAGGGAGAACCGAAAGCCTTCAAATGGCCCGGCTATGAAGTCGGGAAGTACCAGATGAAAAGCCATGATATGAGACAGCTGATCGATGTCAATGATCTGGCAAGCCGCATCGATGCCGCGCCGAGGATCCGGAAGCCGGAGGAACTCCATCCGGAAAGCCGGCTCATCGATCTCGAACACCAGACGATGATGGATTTCAACAGCCGCTCAGACGTAGGCCCACAATCTATGCATGGCTGGCTCGATGAATACTGGTGGCTGACAGGCCTTCCCCTGGAGTTTAGACGTTTCCGTGAAAATGCGATAGAAGACGTAAAGCTCACTGTGAGATATACTGATGGAGAAGAAACATTCTGTGAACTTGATGACCACGGCAGCCTTGTCGATCGAAAGGCCATCCTGCATATCGATGACTATGAAGGCATGACAGAAGAAATGAAACGCCGCCTGTGGATCCAGCGAAGCTATGCAAAGTCTGTGAGACAGATGATCGATATGGAAGATCTCCGGTCAGAAGAGGAACAGATCGAGCAGGCTGAAAGAAAGTATGGAGAAATCACCATGCCGAAAACGTCTGGGGATACCCACTGGCTGTATTCGGATCAGCTGGGATTATTTAAGGAAGAGGAGAGGAAGGGATAAGCGTGGCAAAAGAAAAGAAAGAAGTGACATCGCTGCACGAATACATCATAGAAAGTGCGGCAAAAAAGGGGAAAACACCAGCCGATTGGTTTGACGCGATGGTCATGCATATGAATGAATGTCATCTGGCCAGTCATGTCGGAAAATTTACGAATCCGGACATCAAGACCACCGTATGCAGCCATTCGAAGAAAGTGGCAGGCTATGTGACGACCGGAGGGAGCACCTGCAGTCTGGATATTCTGACACCGGCGCAGTATCTGGGAAGCGCCAGTCTGCTGCTCAGTCCAGTGACTCCCGATAAAAATGTGCTGGAGGCAGTCATTACACGAGACAAGGAACTTGAGAAAGAACTGGAACTGCTGTCACTCCCCATAGAAAAGCTGCAAAAGAAAGTCCAAGAGATGCTGGAAGACAGCCAAAAGGAACCGGAAGCGACAGATACGCATCTTAGACAGGTCTACTTCCCGATAGCGGAGGGAGAATATCATCTGCTGTCGGTCATGCCATCCTCCAGCCTCGCGCTGGAAATGTATCAGAGGATCCGAGCGATCAATGGCCATAAAATAGACTGCTGCAATAAGAAATCAGAGAACTACGGAAAGCCCTGCGAAGAAGTCACGGGACTCACCATGATAGGCTTTGGGGGATCCAAGCCACTAAATATCAGCGCATTGAATTCCCGGTGCGGAGGGAAGACCTATCTTCTCTCTTCCCTGCCACCTTCTCTTCCTGCCAGAAAAATCAGACTGCCAAAGTCAGATTTCTTCAGGGAATCCATCTGGTATAAACAGCAGAGCAGTGCCCTGTACCGTTTGCATGCCTACATGAAACAAGATCGGAACACGATAGAAATCCGGCAGGCGATTCATGATCTGGTGGATGAAATGATCAGCGCTGTTCTTTTTGCTGCGTATCAGATCCGTGCCGAGAAAATCGGATGGAACGAAGAAGAAGCCTATAGCCAGCTTCCGACAGCACAGAAAATATGGCTGGACGATGCTTACGCGGAAGAGCGGAAAGAGACCTCCTGGGCAGACGATATCTCGTCTTCGTTTGCCAGATGGGTAATCCGTTCCTATGAAAAATTGTTGGGAGAGGACGCTATTAAGCTTGGAGATGCCGAACACGGCTTTATCAAGAAGCAAATGGAAACCGTATTGAAAGATGAGGTGAGATACGAATCATGACCTACCTCCTGTTACCTGAGATACAAATACAAAATGCCAATGCACTAAGCAGCCTTTGCACCATCGGTTTCCCTGCCATGACAGCGTGGATGGGAGCCGTGCATGCATTGGAGCGAAAAGTGCGGCTGACAGAATCCTTGCGTGAAGTCCGTTTCATCAGCCTTGGCGTGATCAGCCATGAAAGTCGCCTGCAGGTCTATAAGAACCCTGGGGATTACCATTACTCTATAGCCATCTCATCCAATCCGCTTAGAAAAAAGGGAGGAAATACATTTGAACGTCCACCCTTTATCGAAGACCCTCGGATCCATCTCAAAGTATCCCTGCTGGTCAAATGCAGCGGCCTTTCTGCCGATAACAAAGAGGAACTGCTGCAGGCAGTCGGAGAGACACTTCCCTCTCTCAAAATAGCAGGAGGAGATATACTTTCCTTCAAAACGCCCGTTGTATACTTTATCAGCGAGGAACACCCGGAGAAAGAAAAGAAGATCCTCCATCGCCTGATGCCCGGTTTCGCCGTGATCGAAAGACGCCATTTGCTGGAACAGGCAGAAAATGGGGAGGGAGATACATTGGACACACTCCTCTCTTTTCTGACGATCCACCATGAAGCAGAGATCAATGAAGAAAACGAAGTGCGCGCCTGGACCTCGAAACGAAGAGAAGCTGGCTGGCTCATCCCCCTTGTTGTCGGTTTCCAAGGCTTGACCCGCTTGGGAAAGGTGAAAGCGCAGAGAGATCCGAATGTCTCGCATCGCTTTGCAGAGCCTGTGATCACATTGGGTGAATTCAAAATGCCATATCGATTCTCTTCCGTCGAAGACCTGATGTGGCACTACGAATATGATGAAGGCAATGATCTGTATATTTGTAAAAATGAAAAATAAAAAGGAGAACAATCATGGCAAAAAAGAAAAATGGAATTGCATTAGCGAGCGTACTGGCATTTGAGAAGAAACTGGTTCCATCCGATGGTTTCCTCTATGGCACAAGCTGGGAAAAAAGACAGACAGAAGAAGAGCCGATCGCGCTGATCGAGAAGTCGGTGCGCGGGACCATCTCCAATCGCTTAGATTCAACTGTCATAAAGGATCCGATGAAGCTCAATGCAAAAATAGAAAACGCCAATCCGCAAACCGTAGACAGCGCCTCTTTGAAACTGGATCAGGATACATTAAAACTTCGCTTTACACTGAAAGTCCTGCCCGGGGTACAGCATCCATCCGTATGCAATGAAGAGAAACACGGCCAAGGCATTTTAAAAATGGTCGAAGACTACATTGAGGAAAGCGGGTTCTCGGAATTGGCACATCGCTATGCCACCAATATCGCCAGTGGACGATTCTTCTGGAGAAATCGCGTGGGCGCAGAAAAAGTCGAAGTCATTGTACGTGTCAAGCCATCCGGGGAGACCATGACATTTGACGGGTATGACTACAGCCTGAAGAACTTCGATAAGCATAGCCCTGATCTGGATCAGCTCTCTGCCATGATCGCTGATGCACTGTGTGGCAGGATCAGCTATCTGCTCCTTGAAATCGAAGCCTGCGTTTTGATGGGACATGGACAGGAAGTATACCCGAGTGAAGAACTGATCCTTGACAAAGGGGACGGAAAAAAGAGCAAGGTGCTGTATCAGGTCAATGGCATGGCGGCCATGCACTCTCAGAAGATCGGAAATGCACTGCGTACCATCGATACATGGTATCCGGAGTATGGCGTGTCTGGCCTTGGCCCGATCGCAGCAGAACCCTACGGCGCTGTGACCACACTCGGGAAAGCCTTCCGCTCTCCGAAAGAGAAAGTAGATTTCTATACACTCTTTGATAACTGGTCGACCGGAACGGTACCTGAAAACGAAACGGACAAAGACTATGTCATGGCAGTCCTTGTTCGTGGCGGTGTGTTTGGAGCAAGCGGAAAGGAATAATATGAACTACTATCAGGATATCACCCTCATTCCAGATGGTGAAGTCTCGCCATCCTTTCTTTGGACGAAGGTATTCACCCTGCTGCATCTGGCACTGGCTGAAGAACAACGAAGAGAAGGGATGGTGAAGACCGCGCTGGCCTTCCCGGCGTATCAGGACAAAGGGCTGGGAAATAAAATCCGTATCCTCGCTCCCTCGGCAGAACAATTGGAAAGATTGCACCTCGAACAGGGGCTGGAACGACTTTCTGACTATGTACACCGGACAAAGATCCGAAAAATAGTGGAACGCCGCATCACCGGCTATAGCATTTACAGCCGATATCAGCCGGATGGATCCGTGGAGAGAAAAGCGCGCCGCTATGTCCGGCGGCACGAAGGCGTCTCTTATGAGGACGCTCTCGGTCTGCTTGGCCGGAGAAAAGAGACATACGATCTGCCATTCATCCAGATGAAAAGCTTATCTACCGCGCAGACCTTTTCCCTCTTCATCAAGAAGACACCCTGTCAGATAGAGCAGTCCGGAACACTGAGCACCTATGGCCTGAGCGATAGTGCATCTGTACCGGAATTTTGACCAAAATTTTTGACCAATGCAAGAAAAGCCGATTCTATCGGCTTTTCTTGCGCCCTGTTGAAACTTTGGGTAAAATAGATGGAGATAGGTTTTCCCCCGATGGCGCCGAAGCTCTTTCACTTTCTTCTGCAGTTGACTGCCGTATAGGCAGCTTAGAAAGCTATGGTCTGCACTCGGTCTGCTCATACTTAGTTGACTGCCGTATAGGCAGCTTAGAAAATGGTTGCCGATCGAGGGGACGTAATACCTCGGTTGACTGCCGTATAGGCAGCTTAGAAAGCGCATGGGGAAGCCGCCGCAAGGCGGTTTTTGTTGACTGCCGTATAGGCAGCTTAGAAATTTTCTGGTGATGTATCTGTAGTGAGACATCAGTTGACTGCCGTATAGGCAGCTTAGAAACAATCGTCATTGGTAATATCTTTTATAATACTGTTGACTGCCGTATAGGCAGCTTAGAAATGACGGATGGTGTGCACTTGAATACATAGAGTGTTGACTGCCGTATAGGCAGCTTAGAAATTCGATCGATAAGATAGAATCAGCTGGTAATTCGTTGACTGCCGTATAGGCAGCTTAGAAATGGTTTGGATCTTTCAATACCTTCATTTGGACGTTGACTGCCGTATAGGCAGCTTAGAAATCTTCTGGGATTTTGTATGCTTCATTAGGTAGGTTGACTGCCGTATAGGCAGCTTAGAAAAACCGAAGACAACACAGATAAACTCATATACAAGTTGACTGCCGTATAGGCAGCTTAGAAAAAATGAAATTTGAAGAAGAGAGGAAATAACATGTTGACTGCCGTATAGGCAGCTTAGAAATGAAGAGGTGCAAAGGAGTGCCCGGCGTATGCTGTTGACTGCCGTATAGGCAGCTTAGAAATGTTTTAAGCCAGGCGTAGTTGACGTCGAATTGTTGACTGCCGTATAGGCAGCTTAGAAAAGGTACAATCTGGACGCCAACCAGCGCCGGATGTTGACTGCCGTATAGGCAGCTTAGAAATGACCTCTTCGCCTTTCCTCAATGCATCCGCCGTTGACTGCCGTATAGGCAGCTTAGAAAGCATGCAAGCACTGCAACTATCGCCTCGCGAAGTTGACTGCCGTATAGGCAGCTTAGAAATTGCAGGCTATACGGGGTCGCTCTCACAGTCGGTTGACTGCCGTATAGGCAGCTTAGAAAGCCATCTTTGGCGGCCCCGCGAGGCGCAAAAAGTTGACTGCCGTATAGGCAGCTTAGAAAGCTTTACAATAGATAACGTCGCGCACATTATCGTTGACTGCCGTATAGGCAGCTTAGAAATCGCGCTTTGCATTTATTTAGGGCTTGCGCTCGTTGACTGCCGTATAGGCAGCTTAGAAATCATGAATCCTTCCACGCGCGAGCGCATCATGGTTGACTGCCGTATAGGCAGCTTAGAAATGCGGCTAAGTTGGAGAAGATACCGACTTCACGTTGACTGCCGTATAGGCAGCTTAGAAAGGCAGAGTATGACCGTAACATTCTGGACAGCTGTTGACTGCCGTATAGGCAGCTTAGAAACATTGACTACATTGATGGCGTCGCTACTGTGGGTTGACTGCCGTATAGGCAGCTTAGAAACAAGCGCTTCCATGATTTTAAGCACTTCAAGAGTTGACTGCCGTATAGGCAGCTTAGAAACAATTGCAATAGTGATCACTCCCCATTCCCACGTTGACTGCCGTATAGGCAGCTTAGAAATGCGCTGGCAATGGGGGGAACCTCGCGCGCCGGTTGACTGCCGTATAGGCAGCTTAGAAAAAATCTACGTGGCTATAACCCACTACGTACCGGTTGACTGCCGTATAGGCAGCTTAGAAATGCTTGGGAATAATACTGATGGGAAAGAGTACGTTGACTGCCGTATAGGCAGCTTAGAAACATCGCCTGTCATTTCCGTCATTATCAGAACCGTTGACTGCCGTATAGGCAGCTTAGAAATTTTGACGTCAATGGCGATTGGACCGATGATGGTTGACTGCCGTATAGGCAGCTTAGAAAGAACACGACTTTTGCAAATGGGTCTCTACGTTGTTGACTGCCGTATAGGCAGCTTAGAAATGGCGAAGCGGTGGGTGTGTTCTGACGCAGCTGTTGACTGCCGTATAGGCAGCTTAGAAAAAGGCGTGGTCGATGTCAGATAGTAGTCCTGAGTTGACTGCCGTATAGGCAGCTTAGAAAGACAACGGCATTTTTATAGGTGCTCCCGCCGGGTTGACTGCCGTATAGGCAGCTTAGAAAATATTCCCATCAGATCTTTCCACGAACTCCTCGTTGACTGCCGCATAGGCAGCTTAGAAATGGCTTTTCGCCAGTTACACCATAGCGAGAATGTTGACTGCCGTATAGGCAGCTTAGAAATTCTTCGCGCCATTAGATACTTCGCCGAAGGGGTTGACTGCCGTATAGGCAGCTTAGAAATGTAGAAAATGATTTTCACAGAAGGGCGGGAAGTTGACTGCCGAATAGGCAGCTTAGAAATCGGGCTTTGCATCTGTTTAGGTCTTATGCTCGTTGACTGCCGCATAGGCAGCTTAGAAATAAAAAGTATGTGAGACAAGCAGCGAGACCGCGTTGACTGCCGCATAGGCAGCTTAGAAATGGTTAAAGGGTACAAAGCGTGGATCGGTGACGTTGACTGCCGTATAGGCAGCTTAGAAATACTTGATGTAATTGGCCGGAGTGATACCGCCGTTGACTGCCGCATAGGTAGCTTAGAAAATCATCATGCCGCGGGTCTTCTCAGCCTCCTCGTTGACTGCCGCATAGGCAGCTTAGAAATTTCAGGGCAGGCGAAGGGGCTTGCAGCCCCCGTTGACTGCCGTATAGGCAGCTTAGAAAAAGCAATTTCAGGTGGGAAGTACAGGGACGGATGTTGACTGCCGCATAGGAGGGAGGATCGGGACACCGGCTGGCATGCAGGAGGGTAAGATGAAAAAAGCCCCTTTGGCAGGGGCTTTTTTTGATGGCTTGTTTTCTCCTTTGGTGTGATCCCTTTGGTCGGGGCTTTGTGGGCGGTGAGGTTTACCGGCGGTGGGCACTCACAGCGCGAGGCGGTAGATCTCTTCGAGGTCTTTGGCGGAGAGGCTGACGAAGCCGTGGAGGAGGCCGTCTTTGGCGCTCTTCCATGCGATGGTTTTCTGGGCCATTTCGGCAAAGCGGGTGTCATCGATGCCGATCTCTGTGAGGGTGGTCGGGAGGCGGAGCTGTTTCTTGAAGTATTTCCGCAGGCGTTTGATGCCTTTATCTTTTTTGATCTGCCTACGGGCACGCCCCGTGAGCGGAAGGCGTATATGCAGTTTCGTAAATATCTGCTCCATGCCGGTTATGATATGCTCCAGTATTCTGTCTATGTCCGTATCGCCGGCAGCCGTGATGATGCCCAGCATATGTTGGGTATTGTGAAACGGCACCTGCCCGGCAAGGGGCAGGTGCGTGCCCTCATGGTGACGGAAAAGCAGTATGCTGCCATGCAGATCCTTCTCGGAAAGCCGACCATCGCAGAGAAAGAGACCGGCTGTCAGGAAATGCTGGTCTTATAGAGAAAAATGAGGTAGAATGAGTTTAAGGTTTTAGCTCAATGTTGGATATAGGTAAACTGATACGAAAATACCCTATAGGGTACTGGCTAGATTCTGGTGGCGATGCATAGAATTTGCAGTCAAAAAGAACATGGAAGAGTCCTTCTTCTGCTGGTTGGTGGTGCTTGCGCCATTGATCTGGAGAAGAAGGACTCTTTTTTCGTGGTGCACAAGAATGCACTACAGCGTGTGATACAATAAAGAAAATGAGATAAGGAGGAGATGCGATGGATTTAGCTAAGGTGAAGAGGGCATTTCAGAGAAATCGCTATCAGTGCAGGGTCTTTGAGACGAAGGAAGAGGCGGCAGTGTATCTGGATCGGGAGATTGATGGGATGACTGTGGGATTCGGTGACTCGCTGACGCTTCAGACAATGGGGATGTATGAGAAGCTGTCAACGCATAATACAGTGTGGGATGTGCATCAGATCGATCGGGAGAAGAATGGATTTGCGAAAAGCAATGCAGCTTTTTTGGATATGGCACGGAAGGCGATGACAGCGGATGTATTTCTTCTTTCTGTGAATGGTGCGACGGAGACGGGGGTCATGGTGAATCTGGATGGGACGGGCAATCGCGTCTCTGGTTCGCTCTTTGGGCATCGTAAGGTGTACTTTGTCTTCGGAGTAAATAAGATCGCACCGACGCTGGAGGAGGCGATTTCTCGGGCGCGGAATGTGGCGGCACCGAAGAATGTGGCGCGGCATCATTACCTTTGCGGTTGTAGTGCGCATGGCGGTGATCGCTGTTATGACTGCGGAGCGCCAGACCGCATCTGCAATGTGCTGGCTGTGTATTACAAGAAGATGCGAAATGTGGAGATGGAGGTCATCATCATCAATGAGAAGCTGGGGTATTGAATATCTGCCGATGCTTCAAGCCATCAAAAAAGCCCCTTTGGCAGGGGCTTTTTTGATGGCTTGTTTTCTCCTTTGGTGTGTTCCCTTTTGACGGGGCTTTATGGGCGGTGAGGTTTACCGGCGGTGGGTACTCACAGGGCGAGGCGGTAGATCTCTTCGAGGTCTTTGGCGGAGAGGGTGGTAAAGCCGTGGAGGAGGCCGTCTTTGGCGCCTTTCCATGCGATGGTCTTTTCGGCCATTTCGGCAAAGCGAGTGTCGTCGATGCCGATCTCTGTGAGGGTGGTCGGGAGGCGGAGCTGTTTCTTGAAATATTTCCGCAGGCGTTTGATGCCTTTCTGTGCGATCTTGATGGTGTCCTTGCCTTTGGGGGAGACGCCCATGACGCTTACGGCAAAGCGGGCGATGCGGGGGGCGGTGGTTTCGTCCAGGACGTAGGTGAGGAAGGCGGGGGTGAGGATGGCGAGGCCGAGGCCGTGGGTGATGTCGTAGTGGGCGGAGAGTTCGTGCTCGATGCCGTGGCAGGTCCAGGAGACGGAATGGCCGCTGTCGATGAAGTCGTTGATGGCCCAGGAGGCGGTCCAGAGGAGGTTTGCACGGGCGGCTTCATTGGCGGGGTCGGCCATGGCGATGGGGGCGTCTTTCATGACGGAGCGCATCATGGCTTCCATGTAGGCTTCGGTGGCGGGGAAGGTCTCTTCTTTCTGGAAGTAGACTTCCATGATGTGGGAGAGGATGTCGGCGGAGCCGCAGGCGGTCTGATAGGCGGGGACGGTGTAGGTGTTTTCGGGGCAGAGGAAGGAGACGGAGGGGCGGAAGGCCTGGGCGGTCCATCCGTATTTTTCTTCGGTCTCGGGGTTGGTGATGACGGCGCTGGCATTCATTTCGGAGCCGGTCGCGGCGATGGTGGGGATGGTGATGAGGGGGAGGGCGGTGTCGATGGCGGCGCGGCTTCGGATGAGGTCCCAGGGGTCGGCATCGTAGGGGGCGCTGCCTGCGATGACTTTGGCGGTGTCGAGGACGGAGCCTCCGCCGAGGGCGAGGATGAGGTCCAGGCGTTTTTCGCGTACGAGGCGGATACCTTCGCGGACGAGGCCGATCTCAGGATTTGGCTTGACGCCGGAGAGGCCGTAGCAGTCGACATTGGCTTTGCTGATTTCTGTGAGGACTTTGTCAAAGAGGCCGCTCTTTTTGGCGGAGCTGCCGCCGGTGATGAGGAGGACGCGGCTGCCGAGGCGGCTGATCTCTTCGGGAAGGTGGGCGAGCATGCCGTTTCCGAAGTAGACTTTGGTGGGGTTATGGTAGATGAAATCGTGGGTCATGGGGAAGCCTTTCTTGTCATGGGTGACTGGGGAAATGCTGATTGAATCATTTTTCCTTAAATGGATTCTATGGGTTCATAGGATTCAACGGGGGAGGAGCGGCACAAAATAGTAAAGCGCCGCGGAATTTTTGAATATATATTATTTTCCAGGGATGGGAAACCTGTGAATCTTTTGAATCTGTCTATTCATTATCAGATCTTGCTCTTGGATTTTATACAGATGTTCCTTTCACTTTTTCGGCAGACTTGGATTCCTTGTCTCGGCGATCCATTTTGTGAAATCTTCGGGGGAGATGCCGAGGCGTGCTTCTGCCCAGGGTTTCCATTTTTCGGATTTTTTACGCGCGGCAAGGATGTCTTCCATGGAGGTGCCGGTGTGCTGCTCTAAGAGGTAGGCGAGGCGGAGCCAGTGGTTCGGGTAGCCGTCTTGCAGCAGGGGGATGGCGCGGTCTTCGGGGATGCCGTAGAAGCGGTGAAGGCGGCGGGCGCGATGGCGCAGGAGGCGTTCTTCGTAGAGCGCAGCGGTGAGACCTAGCTTTTTCTGGATGCATCCCCATGGGTCATCTTTCCGCATGTCGAGGATGGTATCGATGGGGACTTCGGCGAGGATGGAGAGAAGGGCGGCTTTGTCGATTTCAAGGAAACGGAGGCCGCTTGAGAGAAGGGCTTCTACTTTGTCTTGGGGGATTTCGTACTTGTAGTGGATGCTTCGGATCTGGTCGTCTAATGTGGGTTCGCTGCGTTTCATAGGGGGGTTCCTTTCGTGCAATGAATGGTTTTCTCTATTGTAACATAGATGGGAGAGGGGTTCGGGGGCGTGTTGCCCTTTGATTGTTTGCGAAAGAGGGGGAGCAGGTTCTATAGGTTCTATAGGTTCGACGGGGGTGGGGCGGCGCATAAAAATAGGGAAGCACCGCGGAGTTTTAGAATATAGGGTATTCTCGTATCGCCAGCCCCCCTTGCGGGTAATGCTATTAAGTTAAGCGGCAGAACGTTCTTGGCTCCCCATCGGGGGAGC
>ERZ779896.1920-NODE-1920-length-15794-cov-3.072432_pt1 | contig 15794 bp, 4 predicted proteins | sample MGYA00511067_ERZ779896 | MGnify/ENA primary metagenome ERZ779896 (study PRJEB29588, sample SAMEA2161597) | human gut metagenome | biome: human gut; feature: human-associated habitat; material: faeces | place: Denmark | collected 2008/2010 ... | reverse complement strand
TGAGCTTAGCGTCCCTAAGTGCTTTATCGGCAATGTAAATTCCTGTGATGTAAGGAACTTTTGCTTCATATTTACTGTAAACAGTAAATTTAGCATTTGTTGGAGCTTTTGCAAGAGCTACTGAAATATCATTGCTTGTTACACCATTATATGTATAGTATGTAACATCTTCGGTATATTCAACTGTCTTTGCAGTACCGTTTTCATCCACTTCTGTTTTTGTCTTCTTTTCTGTTACAACTTTAGAAGTGATTTCGTTGCCTTTACTGTCAACAATCTTTTCATATTTAGTAACATATTCTGGTTTGCTGATAACAGTACTTGTTGTAATATTCTTTGTCGTAATTTTATCAAGTCCGCCTGATAAATCGGTATATTTGGTGATTTTGAAATTCTTTTCAGCACCGTTATTCCAATATGTACCGCCCATCTTGTCATAAGAACCGTCATTCTTGAGCCAATGCATAAGCAATGGAAGCATTTCATTAAGGTCCCAAGCAAGTGTGTCAATACCGATGTATGAGCCGTAATCAGCGGTTAAGTCATAGAGAAGACCATCATGTGTGAAGTTATAAAGCATATTGTTTTGCTTGGTTTCACCTGATTTAGCACTGAAGAATATCGGTTCAAGTACTTCGTTTACAAGAACAACAACAAGCGGAAGAAGATTGAATATTGTTTCAACCGGAGATTCAATAAGGTTAGCCCAAATATTGTAAGTTGCTTTGACAAGGTCAATTTTTGTTGAAGCAAGTTCATCAAGAGCACCGTTGATAATATTACCTATTGTTGAACTCGGATCGAGATATGTGGAAATAATAGAGTTAAGAACTATATTTGTAAGCTGTGTACCACCGTTACCACAAAGAGCTGCAAGTGCATTGTTGATAACAGGCTGCTTTTGAGCGTCTGTAAGAGTTACACCTGTTGTATCAAGATGTTCTTCAACATAGCCATTGATAAACTTGCTAATATCCAAAGAACATTTGATTGAATTGTTATCATAAGTTAAGTCGTCAGACGCAGTGCTTATTTTTGAGCAAAAATAAGATGTAAGAGTTGACATATATGAATATTTAACCCATTCATTTAAATCTGCTTTTGAATAAGTATTGCCGGTATGCTTGTATGCATAAATACCGGTGTTAGGATCTGAATTTTCTGTATCTAAAAGAGTAGCATTTTGAATATAATCACTTGTTTTATTGCTTCTGTTGCTAATCCAGTTACCTGCAAACAAGTTGATAACCTTGTTACGCTGTTGTGCATCAGAGTTGTTATTCTTTCTGCTGTACATCTTCAAGAATGTAGCAAAATATTCAATAGTGGCTGTATCTCTGAGATTCTTAGGAAGAACGAAAGTTTTAGAACCGTCTGTATCATTAAACTTCATACTACCGTCAGCAAAATATCCGTTTATTGTTTCAGGGAAATTGTTATCTTGAGTAGCAACCAAGTTCAAAATTGAATACATCTGCTCAAGTTCATCATCTGTAAGGAAGAATTCATCTCCGTCTTGCCAGTAGAAGTTGAAGCCTGCAGGCATATCCTTATCAACTGCTTGATTTATATCTTCAAGTTTAAGTCCTTTAAAGTCAACCAATGCTCCCTTTAAAATATATTGAGCATAAGGAGCGTTTTGTCGTCCGCCGCCATTTACATCATCAACAAGTGAAGCGTATGATAATATGATATAAAGGCTTGTGATATAATCCTTTACAGATGACATTGATAATGCATCTGTGGATACACTATCTCTGCTGAGCATTTCGCTTACTGCAGTGTCAAGACTGTCGTATCCGAGAGCTTTAGCAAAGAATGGCTCAATCTGTGATAATAATCCGTCAACAGTTTTAAAAGTTTTAATACCGGTTGATTCAATGGTGTATGGGTCTCCGGTAGGAGATGTAACTTTTGGGTTCCATTGGTCATTAAAGAAATCTGAATCAGCAGAGAGTTTGAAATCTGCACCGCCGTCAACAGCAAGTCTAATGTAAGGCATGGTTCTTGCTAAGTTACCGCCAAACATATTTGTGAAAGTATCTGTTTGAGGTGAATATGCATAGTAAATACAATCAGCAACATCAGAGGCATTAAGATCAATACCAAAAACTTTATAGTAGTTGTTTAAGTAACTGCATACTTCATTTACGGTTTTCTGCTGATCTTCTGTGAGTGTGTAGGTTGCGGATTTAAGCTGTGAAAGGCTTGCCATCATAGATGTTGTACCGATTCTTACATCTCCGCCGTCACCGTTGAAATCCATCAAATCTGTGATTGAAGAAAGTTCAACAGGTTTGATTTTACCATCTGCAACTTGATCGTCATATTGCTGTGCAATTGCAGGCAAAATATTATCAACAGCATCGGAAATATCAAAGTTAGTAGAAGTATTTGAATCTACTAATGTTGTTAAATACCACAAACCTTTGGTGTTGTATTTAATGTTAACATAATGCTTGTGCTGACCTGTTGAGTCAACAGTGATTTTTTTGATTGCTTTACCATCAAGGTTGCGATCGCCTGCACCATAAAGAATATCTTCAAGTGCTTTCTTTGTTTCTTTGTTTGCAGAAATGTTGCTTACACCGTCATAAATGAGCTTATGGCACATACCTGCAAGCTGGAAGAAATTGATGTCGTCACTGAAATTGTTGAGGTAGTCATAATTGCTTACATTTGATGATGATTCACCAATAATGTCTGTGACAAATTCCGATTGGCTTGTAGATACAGCCATTTTGCCGACAGCATTGATAAGCGTAGGCTGAAGTGCCTGCAACATCTCAGGAAGAGTCGTATTCTCCTTAATTGATTCTTTCTGGTCTTTAGTCAACTTGTCTGAAGTTGTACCAAGACTGATTGCCCCTTTGTTATAGACTACTTTTGAAATTGCGTCTATACCCATGAGAAGGGACGGAAGCTCATCTGCCAAACCGTTGACGGTTTTATATGCGGATGAAGCATTAACGCTGGAAGTGTTCCACAATGGGTTGTCATTACTGTTTTTTGCAAATGCAGTAAATCCAACCGAACAAGTGGTCACGACCATTACCACAGCTAAGAAAAAGCTGAGTATTTTTTTGCTCGTTCTCATATAAATTTTCTCTCCTTTACAATATGATTTACGAACTTTGTCGTATGGTAACGCATTTTGGATTATGCGCCGAGCAGTATTTGTTTATTACACAGTTTCTACACAAAAACTGCTTTTTAGGCGCAGGATATCCACACGCGTATTAACAAATACAATATATTTATATCAAATAAAATCTAATAAGTCAATAATTTTATAACATATTTTGAATTTATTGTGAATTTTAACATATTTTGCGTTTTGAATTTGACAACGGAGTGCTTGTAAATGGACTTAATTGGAAATTATGTCTAACAAGCGTCGATTTTGTTAAGAGTAACTGAAAAACGAACAAAACATAGAAAAAGTGCATTAACAATTTTGTAAAATGTAAAGCCCGAAGCCTTTACAAATGTAAAAATTGTGTAAAGTATTGTCGCTTTACTCGCTGTGAAAAGCCTATTTTTTCCCTTAAAATTATTAACAAATTGTAAAATTTTCGTAAACTAATTGTGCAGAGTGACAAAAAAACGAAGTTGTTTTTGGCTAAAGTTACAAAAATGAGGATTGTAAGTTTAATTTATTGACTTTCGGGTGGCCGTATGTAATAATTATAATGTGTTTAAAGCACATATTGCGCCAATTTAATGCTGTGGCTTGTAATGAGCCTTCATTCTAATTCAGATTGCCTGATGGTCAGAGATTGCGACGAGCATTACGCACAATATGTTAACACTTCACTTTAAATTTTTTAAAATTTTACGGAGGTAAAAAATGAAAACGAAAGCAAAAAAGTTTTCCCATAAGCTGCTTGCGTTGTTTATGGCTGTTCTTATGGCTGCTTCTTGTTTAACATGTGCATTTTCAGCTCGCGCTGCACCTGTTAGTTCAGAAAAGCAGTACACAGATGACGCGTTAGAATATAACGACCTTGCTTGGAATATTCTTTCTGACGGACAAGCCGCAACAGCATTGCTTGACTATGCGGACCTTATGCTTCCTACAGTTGCTCCAACAGTTTACAACCTTCTTGCAAATCTCCCATCCAGCGTTACAGCTTATATGACATGGGATGCCGCTCAAAAGCATCTTAATATCAACGCGTTTGGTATTATTAAATATACCTTAACAGTTAAGCTTGACAGCGTTGATGATGTAATGCTTACACTTGAGAGTGTTGCAGGTCTTCTTTCTAAGTATGGTAGTTATGTTGGTGATGCAGGTAACATTCAGCTTAAATCATTAGCTTCAAGTGATGCCAGCAAGAATTTCTGGCATGTTACAAGAGAAAACTATTCATCAACTGAGATTGTTAAGAGAGCTCTTGCTCTTCTTCAAATCAACTCAGCTGACTATGCCGGTAAGGATGTACTCGGTCAGGTATTAAGAGGTGATTTCAACCTCGGTGTTCTTAAGAGTGCGGTTAATATCTACAAGCTTCTTGCAGGTCCATTAGGCTTCAGCGATGAAAGTTATGCTAAAAACCTTGTTTATAACATTGTTCAGCAGCTTATTTTCAACTATACTAAATGGTATACACAGGATGAAATCAATGATTTCAAGAGTGGTAAAACCCAATGGGTATATGATGACCAGCTTTTCGATAAGCTCTCTACCGAGCTTCTTCAGAAGATAAGCGTTCTCGTTACATATAACCAAGAATATAATGAAAAGAACGAAGATGGCTCACTCAAACCTATCCAGGATACATCAGCTACTCGTTATCTTGAAATCAAGGCCGAAATGAATAAGTCAGGCTCGGATTATGCAACAGCCGCTGCTAAACTCGGTTATGACCCTAACCTTGTATATTCAAGCGAATTTAAAGATGATGACGGCAATCCGCTTAATGTTCTTCTTTTTGCTTATGGACATCCGGATAAAAACGGTTATGCAACAGAGCAAACAACAAAGCTTACATTTAAGCCAACCGATTCTCTTTTCAAATTAGGTTATACAGCACTTGATCTTGCTTGGGATACAGTTCTCAAGGGTACAGTCAAGCTTCTCCATGTAAACACCCAGGGTGACAGAAATCTTGATAATGCATACTATTATTATTTCGACAAAAAGGGTGAATGGAATTCAAGCGATATTGCTTCTAACTATACTCAGGCAAAGATTAACGAATGGGCTGAAGCTAATTACGAAGCTTATGGCGATAAATCAGCAGATGACTTTATTGCAAAAGCTAAGGAACAGCTTTCATTTGACCGTGCAGCTGCTGAAACATCAACAGGCAAGTGGTCAGATATTGATGAAACAAAGCTCTTTGCTAAGTTAAGATACAGCCCTCTTGCTGACTACGGTTTCAATATGCAAACAGGTCCTATCAACCTTTACTTTGCACAAACCGGAACAAAGAATATTGACGATTTCTTTAAAAATGAATATTCAAATTACGGTTCAATGGTAGCAGGCTTTAACGATGCACTTGTTGCAGCAGTTAATGATTTGTTCCCACAAAGAGATAACATTATCGGCAATCGTCCGGAAATGGCAAAATCTCAAACAACAAAGGCAGACGGTGTTGAATCAATCAATGATGCAACAATCAAGAAAATCACTTCAACACTCGTTGGCAATGCACTTAAGATGGTTCAGTACACAGCAGATGCTACTGACGCTAACATCCTCAAGGCATTCTATGATGCTAACGGTACTGATGCTGTTCTTTCAGAAGCAAATCTTGAATCAGCAATGGTTCCTATGCTTGTTGCTTGTATCGGCCAGGTTAACCTTGGTGCAGGCAAACTTCAAGATATTATCCACCCAGCAGAATGGGATGGTTGTAAGGATGCAGAAGCAGTTGCTTATGTATGCCTTAAAGAATACTTATCATACGTACTTCCTAATAAGGATTATTCATCACTTGTAAAAGTAACCGACGGTACAATCAGCGCAACACTTGAAGGTACAATTCTTCCTATGGCTCGTGATGCAGTTGCATATGTACTTGAAGGATATGTTCCTGTAACATACAAAGGCAAAACTTGGAAGACAGAAAACGAAGATGTTAATTCAAGTGCTACAATTTTTGACCTCTTGAATTCAGTAATTCTTTACTACGGTGGAGATTACTCAATGAAGAAGGCAACTAACTCAGGTGAAAGAGCAATGGGTGTTGCAGCTCTTCTCGGTATTTGCGATGAAAACGGTAACAGTGCTCTTACAAATAACCTTTGGGAAAATATTGATAAAATTGCTAACAAGTTCCTCCCTATTCTTGGTACACTCCAAGGCAAGGAATACGGTAAGTTCGATTCACATGATCTTATCTGGAACGATGTAGTTCTTTCAATTCTTAATATTTCTGATAAGAAAGACAGCGGTTTCTGTGGCGTATCTAATTTCGTTTACAAACTTATCACAATCGTATCTGCTGAACCGATTCAGTCAAAAGGTTTTGTAAATACTGTTTATGATTTGCTTGCTGATCTTATCAACGGTCTCTTCGGTAAGCGTTATTCTTCACAGCCGCAAGATTTCACAACCATAGTTCCTAAGTCAAACGGTGACAATAAGCCATTTGATGATTTACTTCAGGTTAAAACTATTGCAGGTACCGGCGGTACTGACCTCGGTGCAATCCAAAAGGCTATTTGCAACTTTGTTGAATTCACCGGTTATGGTGCAGACAGCACCAAGGGTGATGCCGGCAAGTATGGCGATTCAGTAATGAGAGGTATTTTCTTTGCTCTTTCAGCAGTTAACTCTTTCGTTCCTGAAGCTATCACTCCAATCGGAACTCAGCAGCTTAAGACTGCTTCAGCAAGCTTTGCTACACCTTCTATGAAGACAACAGCAGGCGGCGATTGCAGCGATACAGTTTCATTTACAAATAACTGCACAGGTCTTAACCGTGCATATATCTCTAACGGACAGCTTGTTCAACTTTCTCGTTACTATTACAAGCTTAAGTCAGCAACTTATATTGGCAGTAACAACGAAAAAACTGATATTACATCTCAACTTAAATCAGGTCTTATTGCTCCTAACGAAACAATAGTAACACCTAAACTTCCTATTACTTTCGACTCAGCAGCAGGAGAATCAAATGTAGTTGAAGTTCAGTTTGTATACGACATCGTACTTAAAGATGGCACAGTTGTTGCAGCTGATAACAATGTTTCAGCTTATAAGTATATGACAACCGCAACAGGTTGGAAAGAAGCTATGTATAATAGTAACAAGCAGTTCCAGCATGATACAAATAAAGCTGATCAAACAGTTGGTGTTGAGGGTGCTTATGTAAAATCAACATCTACATTTAGTAAGGATAATACTCTTCTTGCTAACTATCCTGAATACATGGTACTTGATTCATCAAACCTTGCTGATATTTCTACATATTCAGTTAGATATAGAAGTAACAGAAATAAGATTTTGACCGGTTCAAAAGCAGTTGACGGTATCTACTTCTATGATGAAGATTCAAATTATCAGTCAAACACACTTGATGCAAATAATGTTGTAACAAAGTATGATAAAAATGCTGCTTATACAACAGTAAACATCACAAGTGAAAACGCTATCCCTGCTTGGGATAAGACAAACGGTAACCTTCTTAAGTATAATATGTATGACTACCGTGTTGAAACTACTCCTGGTTCAGGTGAATTCGGTGAATGGAACCGTAACGAGGTAACAGAAGCAACAGCAGGTAACAGCGATAAAATTACTTATTATAAGGGTTACACAAGCGATGAAATTGATGCAGTTAAAGCTCAAACCAACCCTGATGGTACCACAGCTGCAAATATTAAGGCTATTCAGACAAGAACTCATGTAGTTTACACTCTTTCTGAAGCTATTGCTAAGAATATTATCGCAGGTTACCATGTTGGTGACGGTGATATTTACGAATCAGTTTATTTGCAGAACAATGGCGGTCAGATTAACTACGATAACCTCTTCAACATTGTTTCAATGGGTAACACCAAAGTTCCTGGTTTCTACATTGAAAGTGAGAAGAAGCAGATTCCAAATGCATCTGCTCTTGAAGTTCAACCGTTCCGTTATGATGGTGAAACCAACATTCAAGGCGGCGAATATCCGGTTGATATGTGTATCTACAATGGTTCTAAGTCAGCTTATGCTCACTTTACTATCCTTGTAGGTGATACCAGCCAGCTCAGTGGTATGAATACTGCTTATGATAATTTGGCATCACTTGTATCACAGTATAAGCCTTCAGACTTTACTAACTCAACTATTTTCGAGCAAGCTAAGCAGGCTCTTCTTAATGTACTTTCTATTAAGTCATCTGCTATGACAGTTGCTTTTGCACAGAGCATTAACAATAAGACTCATCTCACAGCAACAACTAAAGAAGTTACATCAAAGTTTGGCGATTTAGCTTATGTTCCTTATACAAAATCTGCTCCAACAGTAACATCTAAAGGAAAAGAATATACAATTCCAAAGGATGTTTTGGCTAACGCTTATGTTGGTGGCGAAGCTCTTGCTGACGGTTCAGGTAAAGTCGGCGGTGTTGCAGGCGTTTACTACTTCGATGCTGCAGGTACAATGCCAATCTATTCACCATTAGCTCTTTCTGATGATAATGGAAGCGTTCGTACAACAGACCAAGCCGGAATCAAAGTAATTAAGAATGCAGATGGTAAATACTATCTTGCTAACTCAGTTGTTTATGAAACAACTTGGGACAATGCTATTACCACAAATGGTAATCCTTGCCAGATGCCTACTAAAACTCAGGCAACTGACGCACAGGGTAATCTTCTTTACAACCAGGTTCAGTATGTATACCGTGATGCCGATGGCAAGAAGGTTAACTCAAATGAAGATTGGTCATGTAAGTTCCCTGTAACAGATTATACTATCGTTCCTAACGAAGTTAAGTCTGACGGTTCAATCGTTGATAACCGTGGTGCTGTTGCAAAGGCTGTTGATAGAATCAACTATGTAACAAGCATTATGAATGACACACTTAAGCCGGCTGCAGATAATGCATTCAAAAACATTTCTGTTGCAAGAACCGGTCTTAATGACACAAACTTTAACATCTTAACATTCTCTAAGATGACTGACATTGCCAGAAACATTGAAAAGAACTTTACTGTTGATCTTGAATATCATTATGATAAAGTTGTTTTAGGTGCAGATGGCAACCCGGTAATTGATGAAGCTACCGGAGAGGCTAAAACTGAAGATGCAGTTAAGAAGGAATTAGGCGTTTCTCCTGCAAGTGCAGCATCAACTGTACAAAACTGCATTGACAACGGAAAGTCTTATACTTATGTAACTCATTCATCACTTTCATCAGCAGCAGTAGCTGAATATACCAGACTCTTCAATATCTTCGCAAGCGCAGCTGTTGAGCGTGGTTACCAGGGTGCACAGCTTGAAAAAGAAATTAAGTGTGCATCAGGCAACATCTATTCAACTCTTACTGCTACTAAGGCTGTTTATGCTGAAGATGGTAAGACTGTAACAACTGAAGCTTCAGTTGCAAAGAAAACAGGCGCAAACGCTCCTCGCTTTGGTAAGTGGGATGCTGAAGGTAAGCTTGTAAACGATGGTTCTTACTCTGCAGAATCATGGACCAGATATGTCAGAGCTCTTGCAGCAGCAGTTGCTCTTGCACAGTATGGTAACGGCGATTATGCTCATAAGGATCCAGCTAACTTTGTTCTTTCTGATAAGAAGGGCTACGATGCTTCACTTACAAATATCTACACTGTTGATACAGAACTTCAGGCTGCAGAGATTGCTCTTGCTCCTGCTGAAACTACAAACAGCACTGTAACAGTTAATGCTGTTGAAGGTGCTACTGTAACAATCAATGGCGTTGATTACTCAGCTCCTGTTTCAGTAGAAACCGGCTCAACAATCACAATTGATGTTAAGGCAGCTGAAGGTTACCAAGTTGTTAATGAACTTACAATCAACGGTGAAAAGGTAACAGTTAATGCATTCCCTTATGAATATAAGGTTGACGGCAATGTAACAATTGCTCCTTCAGTTAAGCAGGCAGCAGCTGATACAATCACTGTAAGCGGTAAGGTTCTTATTGCAACAAATGTTGACGGTACTGAATCATCAACAGGTGTTGCAGGAATTGATGTTATCGCAAACGGCGAAGTAGTTGCTACTTCGGCAGCTGACGGTTCATTCACTGCTACTGTTCCAGTTGGTACAACATCACTTACTGTTCATAGACAAAATGTAACTATCGACAGAACTGTAACACTCACCGGTACAAAAGATATTTCAAATGTTGAAATTCCTGTATGTATTTGTGATTACAACGGTGATGGTGTTATTGATGGCTTGGATAAGCTTACATTCTACACTGCATTTTCCGGCGGTTCAAACGCTTATGATCTCTACTGTGACTATAATAAGGATAATGCAATTGACGGCTTAGATAAGCTTACATTCTTTACCTTCTATGGTAAGACAGTTGAGTACGCAGCACGTGCTCTCGACTAATTAAATTAAATCATATCAGGGGTAGCAATACCCCTGATATGTAACCGTTTATTATAATGGTTACTTTATTTATAAATTCGATATGATCGGGTAATCCCCGTTTATATACCGGCCCTGTTTTTAGGGTTGGGAGGTTAAAGGCGATTGCGTTTAGTCACTGTTTATCCCTGATATTACAATATCATTTCTTCAAAGCTTGCTTTTACGCTTTTGCGTTTTTATAACCGAGGTTTGATTTGGTGTTGTATGCGCTCACGTCTCTCCCTAAATTTTATTTACTTGGCAAGGAGGTAACACCTATGCAAAATGCATTTGTTAAAAAGAGAATAGGTGCTGTAATTGGTACACTTACTTTCTTGGTGCTTATTGCACTTTTCGTGTGCCTTCCTAATACTTCATACGGTGCAACTGTTGGCAGTGAAAAGCCAAATATTTATTGCACTTATACAGACTCTGACGGAAAACAGTATGACGGTGATAAATTGCCTGCCGGTACTTACGATGTAAACTTCTATTTAGAAGGTGTTTCCGAGTTATCGGTTGTGCAGGTAACTGCAAAGTATAGTGCAGATGCTACTGTTGATACAGCGGCAAAGTCGCTTCTTTCAGGTGAAGTTACCGGCATTTCGTCAATGGGAACTATTACACAAAATTCAAATTTGGTGTTTGGCTTTGTTTCTGATTCTGACTCTTGTTCAGCAATCAATAGTGATGGCACATTGCTTGCAACTTTTTCAGTTGCTTTTGCTAATAAATGTGATGCATCAAATGTAATTTCAGTTTCAACCAGCCCGAATGAGACTTTTGTTTTAACAGATTATAATGATGGGCTTAAGGATGAGTATGCTCTCGTTAAACAAGCCGATGATTATGACGGTTCTTTATATCTTATGACCTGTGATGTTTCACCGAAAGGTCCGGGTTGTGATATAACAGGTAAGATTACTATTGCTACTTCCCTTGATGGAGGTGCAAGTGATACCGGTATTGGCGGTATAAATCTTACGGTTAAAACTGCAGATGATTCAACCGTTGCAACTGCAGTTACAGATTCAAACGGTGATTATACACTTGCCGATATTCCGGCAGGTGAGTACAAAATGTTAATAAGTGGTGAAACCACTATTGACAGAACGGTTACATTAGTAGTTTCTGAATCAAAGGATGTTTCATCGGTAAGCATTGCAATATGCGACTATAACCACGATGGCAGTATTGATGGCTTGGATAAGCTTTCGTTTTATGAAGCTTTTTCCGGTGGTGCAGAAGATTATAATCTTTACTGCGACTTTAACAAAGATAATGCAATTGATGGTTTAGATAAGCTTACATTTTTTACATTCTTTGGTAATGAAGTTAAATACGCTGATGTAACTTTGAATTAAATAGGGGGAAAGAAAATGAATAAAACTTTCAAAAAGGCAATTGCTGTCATTTTGTCAGTTCTTATGGTTGTTTTATCAGTACCTTTCACAGCACTTGCAGCACCTGGCGATTATGAACCAAATTTGAAAATGTATTTTGGTACATTCGTAGAGGATAATGCAACTAATTATACTGATTATTCAACCTGTGGCACAGGCTCAGAAAAGTTTGGCTCTTATGCTTCACTTTATGGCGCACCTGTAGATTATAATTATACAGTTGTTAATGGTAACACTACTTCCGGTACACTTACTATTAGCAAGGATAAGGCAAATACATTTAATTCAGCAATCGAAAATTATTTTCCTACACTCGAAAATGATGTTCAGCTCGGTGTCGGTGATTATTTCACAATGACAGTTGCTGTTGAAAACATCAAAGTTCTTTCATCAATCTTGGCACAAGTTCAGTTCAGTGATTCTATTGAACCTGCCGGTATTTATTCTTATAAATCAGGCAGAAAGAACGTTTATAAGCTTGGTACTGAAACTGAAAGAGCAGCTGCTAAGGGTACTTGGGAAAAAGGTAAAGGTGGTTTATCTTACCTTCCTTTATATTCACTTTGTGAAGAAGGCGTAAGCAAATCTTCATTCACAACAGATGGTTCAAACTCTTCACAGATTATTGCTAATTCAGAAGATGGCAAGTACAATGTACTTGATTATAGCTGGTCTTGGCCAAATGTTGATACCACTTCAGTTGCAGATCCTGACGGTTTATTTGTAGACCCTACAACAGGTGAAGCATCAGGTTATACTTATACAAATGCAATTCCTGTTGCTACATTCGTATTTAAAATCGTAACAAACGATCCTATCCAGTTCCACATTTATAATCCTACAAATGTAAAGAGCTTTTCATATGTTGGTCCAACCAGTGATGGTATTATGATTCCTAAACTTACAACATATGCTAAAAATGCTTGGGATACAAAAACAAATACTAACACAGGTGATACTGAATGGCCTGGTTCAAGAAAGTCAACTTTCATGGGCTTCAATGAATTTAGAGAAGCTCCTAAGCCATCAACTTACACAATCAAATTTGTGAGAGCTGATGGTGTGGACGTTCCTTCTCAAACTGTAAATGCCGGCGAAAAGCCAACAGTTCCTGATTCTAACACAGCAAAAACTATTGAATCTGATAATGCAGGTCATCATACAGTTACAACATATAGCTGGCCTGATGTTCCAGTTGCAACAGAAGACGCTACTTATAATGAAGTAGCTAATCCTGTAAAATCAGATTGTCATTACATAGAAAAAGTAACAGTTAAGCCTACATACACAACAAAAGGTGAAGCAACATACACTTGTGATGTTTGCGGTCATTCTTACACAGCAGAAATTGATAAGCTTGTATGTGACCACGCTGATACAAAGGTTGTAAACGCTACTAAACCTACAATCAACAAAGCTGGTTACACAGGCGATACAGTATGTAATGTTTGCGGCGAAACAATCGCAACAGGTACTGTAATTGCTCAGCTTAACGGTAATGATTACAGAGATGCACTCAAGGCTGCAAAGAATGTTGACGCTTCTAAGTATACAGCAGATTCTTATGCTAAGGTAACAGAAGCAATTGCTGCTTATGATGAAGCAACAGTTGGTGCTTACACATCACAGGAAGATGTAGACGCTGCAACAGCTGCACTTAAAGCTGCAGTTGAAGGTCTTGTAGCTAATCCTACAACTGAAACTTATACTTATAACTTCATTGACGGTACATCTAAACCTCTCACTGTTAATAAGGGCGAAACACCTGTTAACTTTGATAACACTCCTGCTAAGGTTACCGATAATAAGAACGGTACTCATACAACAACAACTTATACATGGTCACAGGATGGTTTTGTATTTACTGAAGTTGGTAGCGACAAAGTAGATGATTGTACTCTTAAGTACGAAACCGTTACTCAGCCTACAATTAAGGTAGAAGGTTCTAAGACAGCTACTTGCCCTGATTGTGGTCATGTATCAACACTTCCGATTGATAAGCTTAACGGTACAGAATACTATAATGCACTTGATGCTGCACAGAAAGTAAAAGCTGATGAATTCACAGAAGCTTCTTATGCAAAGGTAACAGCAGCTCTTAAGGATTATGCTCAGGCTACAGTTGAAGCTTACACAACACAGGAAGATGTAGACGCTGCAACAGCTGCTCTTAAAGATGCAGTTGCTAAGCTTGATGCAGGTGTAGTTGTAACAGTTGCTTCAACAAAACTTGGCACAACAACTCTTAACGATGCTGATGCTACAAACGGTGCTAACGCAAGACTTGCAGTTGGTGATAAAGTAGTTCTTACTGCTAAAGCTAATAACGAAACAGGCGAATTCGTAGGTTGGAAAGTTGGTAACAAGATTGTTTCTGACGAAGCTTCATTTGTAACATATGCAACAGCTGACATCACTTACGAACCTGTATTTGCTGAAAAGGCTGACACTTCATTTACAGTAGTATTTGTAGACCCATACGGCAATGTAATTGATACTCAAACTGTAACAAGCGGTGCTAATATTGAAATTCCAACAGCTCCAACACTTATTGGTTACACATTCACTGGTTGGTCAATGACTGAACCTGATATCCATGCACTTACAGATGGTGCTACAATTTACGCTCAGTACACTAAGGATAATGTTGCTAAGTACACAGTAACTGCTCCTGAAGGTGCTACTCTCACAGTAGACGGCGTAGAAACAGCAAGCCCTGCAACAGTTGCTTATGACGCTAAGGTTAGCGTTCATAAGGACGGCGTTGCAGCATGGCAGGTTGACGGTGTAACAGTTGCTTATGGCGATACTTACACATTCTTCTGCGGTTCAGATATGAATCTTGTAGCTGTTGATACTGCAGTTGAGCAGAAAACAACAGTTGTAATTACAGGCGTAAATGAAATTGCTGGTTCTGTTCAGGTTTCATTTGCTGCATCTCGTAATGTTGCTCCTGGCGAAACAGTAGTTAAGCAGGGCTTCATTTATGGTAAGAATTTAGCTGATTCTGAACTCACACTTGAAAATGTTGGCAATAAGGGTGCAGACGCTAATGCAGGCACTGTAAAGATTGCTTATACTAAGAATTCAGCAGCAGATATTTCTCTTAGATATGGTCTTTCTAAGAAAGACGGTAAGGTTTCAGCTGCAGCATTTGTTATCACAAAGACTGCTGACGGCACTTTGAATAAAACAATTTCTGAAGTTAAATCTTACACTTATCACTAACAAATTATAATTTATTGATGCTTTTGCCTCTGCCTAATCGGCAGGGGTAAGGCACCGGTAAATTTGGGAGGAAAACCAATGAAAGAGCTTTACACAAAGCCAATGTCACAGATTGATGAATTCAAAACATATGATGTTGTAACTACATCAACAACAGGTAGAGAAGATGTAGAGGGCGGTTTAGACTAATACAGCCTTTTCAATCTGACATTGAAATAAAGCTATGGGAGACGGTAGAAATACCGTCTCCTTTTGCTTTTTATAAACTAATAAAATATAGGTGTAAGCAGCATAAGATTTTGGTTGACATAAAACAAAGCCATCGGTTAAAAACCGATGGCTTTTATACTGTCGATAAACTGAATTAAAAGTAATACAAAATCTGACGCACTGCTGTACGCAGAAGTTGGAACTATGGGGTTCCTAAAAAGCGTAAGCTTTTTGGGGAAAAGGAGAAAGGAATAGAGTGTTTATTATGAATTTCAAAGAAATTCATTCAAACACGGAATTGCTTTTGACGCGTCACAGGTTCGAGCAGAATTCTCACCCATAAACAAAAAGGAAACAATTGAACAGGGCTCTTATAAGAAACAAAGATACTACAAAAC
>ERZ779896.1919-NODE-1919-length-15794-cov-5.625262_pt1 | contig 15794 bp, 10 predicted proteins | sample MGYA00511067_ERZ779896 | MGnify/ENA primary metagenome ERZ779896 (study PRJEB29588, sample SAMEA2161597) | human gut metagenome | biome: human gut; feature: human-associated habitat; material: faeces | place: Denmark | collected 2008/2010 ... | reverse complement strand
TGAAAGTAAAAAATGTAGATGTAGAACTTGCTTTTAATACTAAGGGAACACAATTTGAATTATTAAATAGAAGTAATATAGGCTATTATTTAAATAGAACATATTATAATAGTTTGACTTATAAAAATTATTTAGGACAATGTAGTTTTTATACTGGTGAGATTTCATTAGTTGGTGATGGTGGTTATAGTTATACGAATGTATATAAAGATAGTGTTGTTGCGAAAGTTGGAATGTTAAATATGGTAGACTTTAATGATAATACGACTTTAGATACTTATTATTTAATTAATAGTACTTCTAATGTTGGAAACTTAGTATATACTTATAATAAACTTGGTCTTATTGATGAAGTTAAAGTTAGTGAGAAGAAAAAAATTGTACCTGTTATATGTTTAGATAAGACATTTATAAAAGCAGGGGATGGTAGTATAAATAATCCTTATGTAGTGGAGTAGTTTTATGAAGAAAAATAAGAAGAAAAGTAAAATAAAATTAAGCAAATTTACATATTTTGTTATAGGTTTAGATTTTTTAGTGGCAGTAGCGCTTGTTATTATTTATACACCTATTGTTTCATTTAAAAACTTTTGGATTCCAACAGCTATGACTACTATGTCTCATAGATATTTAGCTTATACATTATATAGTGAAAAAAGTGTAGATGATGTTATGAGTGCTAACTATATTGTTGGAGTTAATGAAAAGGTGAATTTGAATGATATAGTTATTGATACAAATGGAAGTAAAAAACACTATACATCTAAATATGAACAAGAAATGTTTAATAAAGATCCAGATAATGATGTTTATAAGATTATCAGAATTCAGGAAGAAAACTTTAAAGGATATCTAACTGTTGTTTATGATCCTAGTGATGTAGATTTAGCTGTTCCTAAAAAACTTGGTAAAATGGGACAGAGTGTTGCTAAACTTTGTGTAGAAAATGATGGATTAGTTGGAATTAATGGTGGAGGATTTGAAGACCTTGATGGTTGGGGAAATGGTTCTACTCCATATGGTTCTATAATAAAAGATGGTAAACTTATTTGGACACATGATGGTGGTTCAGGGGGACTTATAGGTTTTACTAAAGATCATAAGATGTATTTAACTAATGATGCTCCTGATGTTGCTATTAAAGATGGAATGGAAGATGCTGTTGAATTTGGACCTTTCCTTATTGTCAATGGTAAAGTTGCAACTATCAAAGGTGATGGTGGTTGGGGTAGAGCTCCTCGTACCGTTATTGCACAAAGAAAAGATGGTGTAGTATTATTTTTATCAATTGAAGGTAGATTACCTGGTTATAGCTTAGGAGCTACAATGAATGATATCATAGAAGTACTATTGCGTTATAAGGCTTATAATGCAGCTAATCTTGATGGTGGTGCTTCAACTACAATGGCAGTTAATGGTAAACTATATAATCGTCCAAGTGCAGGAAAAGAGTATGGTGGTAGAACAGTATCTAATGCTTGGATAGTAACAAATAAAAATAATAAAAAAGTACCAACAGTTAAGAAATAGTTTTTAAGAAGTATAAGTTTACTTCTTTTCTTCTTTTATTAGAATAAATATTATTGTATAATATATAAAGATAGGTGGGATTAATCATGAAAAAGATAATGGATGGAAATGAAGCTTGTAGTTATGCAGCATATCCTTTTACAGAAGTAGCAGGAATTTATCCTATTACCCCGGCCTCTACCATGGCAGAAGTTACTGATAAATGGGCGAGTGAAGGCAAAAAGAATTTTTTTGGATTACCAGTCAAAGTAGTAGAAATGGAAAGTGAAGCTGGTGCTATTGGATTAGTGCATGGATCAGTACAGTCAGGATGTTTAACATCTACTTATACAGCTAGTCAAGGATTATTATTGATGATTCCTAATATGTATAAAATAGCCGGACAACTTTTTCCTTGCGTTATAAATGTTTCAGCAAGATCACTTGCGACACATGCCTTATCAATATTTGGAGATCATCAAGATATTTATGCTGTAAGACAAACTGGGTTTGCTATTTTAGCGTCAAGTTCTGTTCAAGAATGTATGGATTTAACAGCTGTTTCTTATTTGTCAACTATTAAAGGTAGTGTTCCATTTGTAAACTTTAATGATGGATTTAGGACTAGTCACGAATTACAAAAAATTGATGTATTAGATATGGATAAAGTTTATGAATTAATTGATCAAAAAGCTCTTAGTGATTTTAGAAATAGAGCCTTAAATCCAATAAATCCTGTAACACGTGGTACATCACAAAATGAGGATATTTACTTTCAGGTAACTGAGGCACGTAATGAATACTATAATAAGTTACCAGATATAGTTTCATCTTATATGGATGAAATAAATAAGATAACAGGACAAAATTATAAACCATTTAATTATTATGGTAGTGCAACAGCAACAAAAGTTATAGTGGCGATGGGGTCTGTTTGTGAAACTATAAAAGAAACAGTTGATTATTTAACAAAAAAAGGTCACAATGTTGGATTATTAGAGGTACATCTATACAGACCATTTTCTGCAAAACACTTTTTAAGAGTATTACCGAAGACAGTTAAAAAAATTGCAGTTTTAGATAGAACTAAAGAAGCTGGGGCGAGTGGTGAACCACTTTATCTAGATGTTTTAAAAACAGTAAAAGATGTTAATGATAAAATAAGAGTATTTGGTGGAAGATATGGACTTTCTAGTAAAAATACTACTCCGGCAATGATAAAAGGGGTATTTGATTTCCTAGATGTAAAGGAATGTCATACTAATTTTACGGTAGGAATAGATGATGATGTTACAAACTTAAGTATAAAATATGACCCTAAGTTTAAGCTTCCAACTACTAATACAGGATTCTTAATATATGGATATGGTTCAGATGGAATGGTCAGTGCTTCAAAAGACTTAATGAAAATTACGGGTACTTATACTAATGCTTATGTCCAAGGTTATTTTAAGTATGATTCTAAAAAAAGTGGAGGAGTAACTATTTCCAACTTAAGGTTTGGCAAGAATCCAATCAAGTCAACTTATTATGTTGAAAAGGCTAAACTTATAGTTTGTACAAAAGATAGTTATTTACAAAAGATGCATATTTTAGATTCTATTGACAATAATGGAATATTCTTACTTAATACTAAAAAAGATAAAAATCAAATATTAAAGTATTTAACTAATTATGATAAAAATATTTTAAAGAAGAGAAATGTTAAGTTTTATATAGTTGATGCCTCTTTGATTGCTAAAGAGAATGGTATTGATGGTAAGATTAGTACTATTATGGAAACTTTAATATTTAAATTAGGTAAGATAATAGACTTTGATTTTGCCTTGAAACAAATAAAAGATAATATTGCTCTTAGATTTAAGAATAAGGGTGATGATGTAGTTAAGCGTAATATTTTATCTGTTGACAGTTGTGTTAATAAGTATGAACAAGTTAAAATTCCCGATGTTACATATGTTCCTGAGATGAAGGGGGACTTAGATACTTTTGAGGTTATAGAACAGATGGAAGGAAACAGCTTACCAGTTAGTAAATTCTTAAATTCATCTGATGGAAGTTTGGAGGCTGGTACAAGTAGGAGGGAAAAGAGAAATATTTCTGATACTTGCCCACATTATGATCCTGAAAACTGTATTAATTGTGGACTTTGTTCACTTGTTTGTCCACATGCAGTTGTTAGACCATTCTTACTTGATGAAAATGAGGCACTAGATGCTCCTGATACTCTTGCTAGTAAATTGATGGATGCTAATATAAAAGATTGCAACTTGAAATATACAATTGGTATCAGTTATCCAGATTGTACAGGATGTAGTTTGTGTAGTAATATTTGTCCTGGTAAGAAGGGGAAAAAGGCTCTTACTATGGTTGATAAAGACCAAATAACACGTGAGGAATATGTTAATTCAAATTATTTATTTAACGAAGTTACGGAAAAAAGGGTAATGACTACAGATACAGTAAAGGGTAGTCAGTTTAGAACGCCGAAATTTGAATTTAGTGGAGCTTGTAGTGGTTGTGGTGAAACACCATATTTAAAACTTTTAACGCAATTATTTGGAGATAATCTAGTGATAGCTAACGCTACGGGGTGTTCTTCTATATATGGTGCGAGTAATCCATCAAGTCCATATAGTGTTCCTTGGGCTAATTCCTTGTTTGAAGATAATGCCGAATTTGGTTATGGTATGAGAATTGCGGATGATGCTTTAAAGAATCGTATTGTAACTCTTATTAATGATAATATAGATAAGGTAAAAAAGAGTGAGGCCAAAATATATAAAGCTTATGCAGATGATATAAATATCGAAACAGCAGATAAGCTATATAATATAGTTGATAATACTAAAATAGATGAATTAAAATCACTTAAGAGTTTTATTAAGCCAAAATCTATTTGGACCGTTGGTGGAGATGGATGGGCTTATGATATTGGTTATAATGGTATTGATCATGTATTAGCTAGTCATGATAATGTTAATATTTTAGTATTAGATACAGAGGTTTATTCTAACACTGGAGGTCAGGCATCTAAGTCTACTAGAAAAGGTGCTGTAGCAAAGTTTGCAGCTAGTGGTAAGAGGGTTGCTAAAAAAGATTTGGCTAAGATAGCTCTTACATATTCACATGTTTATGTTGGAACAATTTCTTTAGGATTTAATCCTCAACAGGCTATAAAAGTCTTAAAGGAAGCAGAAGCATATAATGGACCTTCCATTGTAATAGCGTATTCTCCATGTATTGCACAGGGAATTCTAAAAGGAATGAATAACAGTATAGAAGAAGAGAAAATGGCTACAAAAGTTGGATATTTCCCATTGTTCCATTTTAATCCGGAAACTTCTAAGTTTTCTCTAGACTCAAAAGCAGATTTTACTAATTATATAGAGTTTTTGAGTGGTGAAAATAGATATCGTAGTTTAAAAAATGTTAATAACGATTATAAAAAATTATTAGAAGATAATAAGAAAGAAGCGATGGAACGCTATGATTATTATCAAAGTTTAGTAAACAAAGAGCAATAAAAGAGTAATATAAATTAAAGAAAGTAGTATGTTTTAATAGCATACTACTTTTGTTTTCTATACTTTTTCTTGCAATTTTCTTTGTTTTGTGGTATAATTTAAAGCACTTCGTGTTACTTGAGAGGAGAAAAATTAATGAAAGATATATTTAAGGAAAATTCTATAATTCTTATTAAAGAAGATGGTAATATTGTTTCATTACCTAAATTAGATGGATTTGAATTTCATACGGATGCATTTTTAAGATTGAAAGAGATGGTACCAGATGCTTTTATTAGTGATGAGTTAGATATTCAATCACTTAATGGAATGGAAATAGCTAATCATATAGCGGCAAATAATCACGCTATTATTTGGACTACAGATTTTGATGAACCTGATGTTATAGTTGCAACACTTCCTAAAAAGGTTAATGAAAATATAAGCAAAGGTGTTTTAAGTCTATTTCCTAATTTATTAAATAAAGTGGTTATGGTTAATAATGCATGGTATGATGATAGCTATAATGTTGATGGTTGTTTGTTATATGAAGATGGAGATTCCATTGAAGCTTTAGAAATAATTAAGGATTATGCAGAAAATTCTAATGTTGATGTACTTCAAGAAGAACATATAAAAGTTTTAAGCTAAAAGTGAACAATAAGTTCATTTTTTTTTTTTGAAATTTGAACAAAAAAATAGAGACTGCACCCCCTGAGGGCAGTCTCAAAAAAAGAATAAAAAGGGGTTGGCTAGTGTGATACTAGCGACCAATTCGCCTAATACCGAATTGGTGATTACTATAATAATCAATTGAGGTAATTTTGTCAACAAATTTTTTAAAAAAGTTATAAATTTTTTTAGGTCTATGTTATACTTATAAATATAAGGTAGGTATTGGTATGAGAAAGAAACAATTAGGATTTACATTAGTTGAAATTTTGGCTGTAATAGTAATACTTGGAATTTTGTCTGGTGTTGCAATTGGAGGATATAGCACTTATATAAAAAAGGCAAAGAAAAACTATTATATTGCTCAAGAAAAGTTACTAACACAGTCAGGCAGGGACTTTTATAATGATAATAAAGGAAAGATGCCACAGGCATCTGGAGAAGAAAGTTGTGTTACTTTAAATACTTTGATTAATTTTAAATATATTGATAAAGTATTAGATTATAATAAAAAAGTATGTAATGGTGATAAAAGTAAAGCTTGTGTTAAAAAGTTATCTAATACTAATAATCTCTATTATAGTTATTTAAATTGTGGTAATGAATTTACAAGTGTTGAATATAAAAATCCTGAACTTCAATTTAGTCTTACTGATGGTAATACTGCCAGTCGTGATAATGAAGAATATAAATTAATAATGACTGTAAATGATACTGCAACTAAAAATGTCTCGCAGGAAAACTATGGTGTAGCAAGCTATAGATATGTTATTTATAAAAAGTATAGTGGGGAAAATAACAATGATTTAGTTTATTACGATACTGGTTGGAAGAGCATTAAAGGAAAAAATCAAGAAAAAGTAGTAGTAAATATTAACTTAGATAGTGACGGTACTTATTATGTAAGAGGCTGGGCTTATAATTGGGGCGGAAAAGAAGCTAATGGAAAATCAGGTGAGGTGACATTAAAGTTTAAGCTTGACTGTAAAAATCAAATAGAATTTTCAGCTGATAATTATGTTCAAAACACTTGGACTAATTCAAATATAGATACTTTAATTACTAAAAAAGGTGGAGTTAATAAATTTGATGTAAGTTTAGAAAATACTGATGTTGATACTAATTCCGTGACTAATTCTACTTTAGTTGTGGGACACAATACACGTGATAAGAATATCAATATTACTTCTAATGGAAAAAATAAATTGAAAGTTATATGTTATGATTCTAATAACAATACGGATACTACTGAATCAATTTATTATCAAATAGATAAAGTTAGGCCTACTTGTTCTGTTAGTAGAGATGCTGGTATAGGGTATGATTCCCTTCATTATACAAATAAAGATTTAAATTTAACGGCAGTATGTAGTGATAAGGGTGGAAGTGGATGCAAACAAGCGAATACTTCTGTAACGCTTACTGCTTCTCAAGATAGAAGCCTTCCAAGTTATCAAGTTGCAAATATTTATGATAAAGCAGGAAATAGTACAACTTGTACTACAGGTGTTTATCAAGATGTAACCCCTCCTAAAATAAGTGTTACAATGACTAAAAGAAGTAGTACTAGTGAGACAGCTTCTGTAAATAACGATGAATATAAAAATAACAGTTGGAGTAATAAATATATAACGATATTCTTATCAAATAGTGATTCTGTAAGTGGTATTAAGAGTGGTTATCCACAATTATGGATTGATTCTGGAAGCGCTACTAACAGTAGTAATGGAAATCAAGGAAAGTGGTTATCAAGAACTCAATTTGATGTAAATGCAGAAGGTGTTTCAACACTTAAATTTAGAACGATGGATAATGCTGGTAATACTAAAACTACATCATCATATACAATTAAACTAGATCACAGTAAGCCATCATTTACTTCTCTTACAACTAGCAATAATAAAATTAGTTTTGCGGCAAAAGATACAATTTCTGGTATTAAATCTTACTGTGTTAAGATAAAGGGTGGGGACTGTACAAATGATAGTGGTTATGTTGCTGTTAATTCTGGTAGTACTTATAGTTTAAGTAATATTTCTAAAATTACGACTAGTAAAAAAACAACTATTCAGGCTGGAACAACTTATACAGTTGTTGTAAAAGATTATGCAGGAAACTCTATTTCAAAAGATATATCAACATCATTAACTTTTGTTAAGACAAAATATTGGAGTACAAGATTCTGTACAATGCATAATGGTGTGGCTAATGCATCTGGTGGTTCTACGACTAAATCTTGTTCGCAAGCTGTAGACAGTGGTACTAATTGTTATACTGCTGGATATAATGTAAATAATCATGGCGATAAAACATATGCCAATATGAAAATTTCATCTCTGACAACATCGGTTTCTGGTAGTGATTTAAAGGTAAAGATAACGTTTGCAGTTGCAAATGGATATTTTGGTACTTATTCAAGTGGATATAATAGATATATGTGTTTAAAGAAAGGAAATAGAACCTTTACTAATGCCAATTGTACAAGTGATACTCAAAGCGTTAAGACCGATTGGAGTGGTAATGGTAAATCAGTAGATATTACGAAAACATTTACAATTAAGAATTACAATTCAAAAGCAGGTTCTTATTCATTTAAAATGTGGGGAGATACATATAAAACATCTTGTTCATCAAATGTAAATGCACTTGATCAAATTTATTCTTTCCAAACAGATTATATATTTGAATTAAAATAAATGTTTGTAATTTAAAAAAAGTATGATATAATACACATAAGAAAGGAGTGGGAATTTAGGCCCACTCTTTATATTTGTAGGAGGAGTTATGAAGGAAAAAGTTAAAAATGCTCTAGATGCTAAGATTTTAGACTTAGGTATGTTTGTAACTGATGTTTATATGAGTACTGAAGAAGGTATTAAAACTTTAAATGTTGAGTTGGACAGTGATGATGTAATAGATGTTACACGTATAACAGAAGCTTCTAAAATTATTAACCCTATTATAGATGAGCTTGACCTAGTTGATGGAGAGTATGTTTTAGATATTCATTCAAAAGTGAAGGGAGATGATTGTAATGAATAGTAAAGAATTTTTAAAAGCCTTAAATGAAATTACAAAAGAAAAAAATATAGATCCTGAAGTAGTATATGATGCAATGGAACTTGCTTTGACATCTGCTTATAAAAAGAATTTTAATTCTAATACTAATGTTAAAGTAGTATTTAATCGTGAAACAGGAGAAATAAAAGTTTACTCTTATTTAACTGTTGTAGATGATTCAAAAATGACTAAAGAAGAATATGAAGATTATTTATTTGAACATTATACAGATGAAGATGATGAGGATGAAGAAGAAGTAGCAGAAGATGAAGAAAAAGAGGAAGAAAAATATTCTTACTTTAATCCTAATGTTGAAATTAAATTAAGTGATGCAAGAAAGATTGATAAGACTTTAAATGTTGGTGATACTATTGATACAGAAGTGACACCAAAAGACTTTGGTCGTGTTGCTACTTCAACTGCAAAACAAGTAGTAGTTCAAAAAATTAGAGAAGCTGAAAGAAATAGTATCATGGCAGAGTTTGGTGATAAGCAAGATGAAATGTTAGTTGGTACAGTAGCTTTAGAAGATCCAGATAACTATTATATAGATTTAGGTCGTACTAATGGAATATTACCTAAGAAAGATATTATTCCAGGTGAAAAAATAGAAATGGGTAGCCAAATAAAGGTTTATGTTACTAAAGTTGATAATAATGGTAAGAGTCTATTAGTTTTACTTTCACGTGTACATTATGGTTTTGTTAAGAGATTATTTGAACTTGAAATACCTGAACTTAGTGATGGAACAGTTCTTTTATATAGTGTAGCAAGAGATGCTGGTTCAAGAAGTAAGGTAGCAGTTTATTCAGAAAATCCTAATGTAGATCCAATAGGAGCATGTATTGGAGAAAAAGGAAGCAGAATTGCACGTATTATTAATGAATTAGGTGGAGAAAAAATAGACGTTGTTAGATATGACAAAGATCCAGCTGTTTTTATTGCTAATAGTTTAAGTCCTGCTAAGAATTTAACAGTAATTATTACTGATCCTAAAAAACAAGAAGCAATGGTAATAGCAGATGATGATAACTTCTCTTTAGCTATCGGAAAAAGAGGTCAAAATGCAAGACTTGCTAGTAGATTAACACACTATAAAATAGATATAAAAACTCGTGAACAAGCAAGTGAAAATGGAATAAACATTAGAACAGAAGAATAGGTGATAACATGAAACAAAAAAAAATACCTATGAGAAGTTGTGTTGTGACGGGAGAAAAACTTCCTAAACGTGAATTGTTAAGAATCGTTAGAACAACAGACGGAACGGTTGTTTGTGATTTAAGTGGAAAAATTAATGGCCGTGGTGCATATATTAAAAAAGATGTAGATGTATTAGAAAAGGCTAAAAAAACTAAAATATTAGAAAAAAGATTAGAATGTACAATTAGTGATGAAACATATGAAGAGGTAAAAAATGAAATAGAAAAAATGTAAGAAAGTGAGGTGGTTTTCATGATGAGTTTATTGGAGTATGCAAATGATGTAAACTTAGACATTGAAAAGATAAAAGAAATTTGTAAGGAATTAGGGATAAATAATACTGATCCTTCATCATTATTATCTGAGACAGATATTGTAAAATTAGATAATTATATTTCTTCAAATAATATGGAGGATTCTTCAGAAATTAGTGAAGAACTTAGTGAATATTTGGAAGATGAAAAAACCTATGATAAAGCTTTAGAGATGACTGAAGGATCTAAATTTGACTTTGATAATGGAGATAAATTTGAAAAAGTTAAATCAAAACAAAAGAGACAACAGGATGCTAAAAAGAATTTTCAAGCAGAAAAGAAAAAGATGTATAAACACCGTGAAAAATTACAAAGTAATGTTCAAGATATAGATTCGAATGTTATCCTTTATAAGGATGGAATGACTGTTTCTGAGTTGGCTACAGCTTTAAATGTAAGTGGGGCTTTACTTATAAAGAAGTTAATGGAACTTGGAATAATGGTTAATTTGAATCAAAGTGTTGATTTTGAAACTACTGAGGTTTTAGTTAGCGAGTTTGATAAGGTTCTAAAGAAAGAAGAAACAGCTGATATTTCAAATTTTGAAAGTTTTGAGATTGAAGATAGGGAAGAAGATTTAGTAAAACGTCCTCCTGTTGTAACAATTATGGGTCATGTTGATCATGGTAAAACAACTTTACTTGATTATATTCGTAAGAGTAAGATTGCAAGTTTAGAAGCTGGTGGTATTACTCAGGCTATTGGAGCTTATTCTGTTACTTGTAATGGAGAAAATATTACATTTATTGATACACCTGGACATGAAGCATTTACACAAATGCGTGCTAGAGGGGCAAGTGTTACTGATATAGTAATAATAATAGTAGCGGCAGATGATGGAGTTATGCCTCAAACAAAAGAAGCTATCGATCACGCTAAAGCAGCTGGTGTTCCAATTATTGTTGCAATCAATAAAATAGATAAAGAAGGAGCAAATGTTGAGCGTGTATTAACTCAGTTAGTAGAAAATGGTCTTACACCAGAAGAATGGGGTGGAGATATTATTGTAAATCGTATCTCAGCTCATACTGGTGAAGGTGTTAACGAACTTTTGGAAAGTATCTTATTAGTTGCTGAAATGAATGAATATAAGGCAAATCCTTCACGTTATGCTAGTGGTGTAGTAATTGAGTCAAGACAAGATAAAAAAGTTGGAAATGTAATAAGTTTATTAATTCAAAATGGTACTTTAAGACTTGGAGATCCTGTTGTTATTGGTACTAGCTTTGGTAAAATAAGAACTTTAAAAAATGACTTGGGGGAAAATATTGTTGAAGCTCTTCCTTCTACACCTGTTGAAGTAACTGGATTTGCAAATATTCCAAGTGCAGGAGACAAGTTCATGGCGTTTGAAACTGAAAAAGAGGCAAAACAAATTGCTAATGAAAGAAGTCTAAGAGAAAAAGAGAAACACTTTAATAATCAAAAGATTAGTTTTGATGATTTATTTGATAAAATTAAAGAAGGTACTAAAACTATTAATATTGTTTTAAAAACAGATGTTAATGGTAGCTTAGAAGCTGTAAAATCTTCACTTGAAAAAATTGATGTTGATGGTGTAAAATTATCAGTCATTCATGGTAGTGTAGGAGCTATTACAGAAAGTGACATTGTTTTGGCAAGTGCTTCAAATGCTTTGATTTTAGGATTTAATGTTCGTGCTACTGCTAAAATAAAAGATACAGCAAATGAATATGGTGTAGATATAAAAACATATGATATTATTTATAAATTGGTAGAAGAAATGGAAAGTTCTATGAGAGGAATGCTAGAGCCTACTTATGAAGAAAAAGTAGTTGGTACTCTAGAAATTAGACAAATATTTAAATTTTCTAAAGTTGGCTTGATTGCTGGATGTCATGTTTTAGATGGAGTTATTAAAAATAATGATAATGCTAGAATAATACGTGATGGTATAGTTGTTTATAATGGAAAAATTAAAACATTACAACATGAGAAAGATCAAGTAAAAGAAGTAAAGAAAGATATGGATTGTGGTATTACTTTAGAGAATTGTCAAGATTATAAAGAAAAAGATATTATTGAAGTATATCAACTAGTAGAGGTAGCTAAATAAGCTATCTTTTCTTGTACTTATGAGGTTGTTTTATGGAAGAAAAAGAAAAAATAATAAAATTAATCTGTGAAATAGACAAAGTATATGATTTATATATGTGTGATTGTGGATGCTGTCTAGATGTTATTAAAAATTTCTTAGATGAATTAAATAATATTTTTGATGATACTTTAAATATAAGTTTACTTAAGTATATAAAAGGATTAGATACTCGTGTTTTTACAGATAAATACTTTTGTTGTTCTAAATTTAATAACAATAATTTTAATATGATTAGAGACTTTATAAATGATCCTAATACTAATGGTAAAAAAATAGAAATTCCTTATAACTTACTTTTAAAATATATTGAAAAAGATTATTTGTTGATAAAATATATAGATGCTCTTGATGATTACAAACTAATTAATTTGGGCAGTCGTAATCCTATGGTTTTATATAAGGTTGAAGAATTTAGTTGTGCGGTTTTATTAGAAGTGTTAAAAAATAATAGAAATGCTTGCTTAATACTTGATGGTGATATTTTATTGGACGAATCTTTAAAAAATACTTATTTGTATAAAAATAGAAATAAGTTTTTAAAAGATCCAGCAGTTTATAATTTATATGTAGGTTATTTGAAAGAGTATTTGGAACATGATCTTATTAAATATGCTAATTTGTCTTTTATTGCTAGATCTGATTTAGATCTTGCGTTATATGTATTAAGAAAAGATTACAGATTACTTGCTTATACCATGCCAGTTGTTAGAAAAGATAAAAGTATTATGATGGAAATGATTAGATTAGATAAAGCAAACGTTTATTATTTAGATGAATGTTTAAAGAGCGATAATGATATAACTAAATTAATATCCTCGTAAAAATTGTTTATATGTAGTAAAATATATGAAGAAGGGAAGTTGTAGTATGAAAAAAATAGAATTGCTTAGTCCAGCAGGTGATTATAAATCTTTAGAAATGGCAATAGATGCCGGGGCAGATGCTGTTTATGTTTCACTAAAAAGTTATGGTGCTAGAGCTTTTGCTCCTAATTTTACAATGGATGAAATAAAATCAGCAATTAAACTATGTCATTTGTATGGTGTTCGTTTATATGTTACAATGAATACTTTGGTTAAGGATACAGAAGTAGATGACTTTTTAGAAAAGGTTAAATTCTTGTATTTAGAAGGTGTTGATGCTCTTATAATGCAAGATTTAGGAATGATTTGTTTAGTTAGAGAAATGTATCCGGATCTTGAAATTCATGCTTCAACTCAGTTTAATAATAGTAGTAAAGATACTTTAATATTACTTAAAAAGTTGGGAGTAAAGAGAGCTGTTTTATCTAGAGAACTTTCAATAGATGAAATTAAGATGATGGATGTTGATATTGAAAAAGAGATATTTATTCATGGGGCATTGTGTGTTAGCTATTCTGGATGTTGTCTTTTTAGTAGTATGATAGGACACAGGAGTGGTAATAGGGGTGAATGTACTGGATGTTGTCGCCTTCCTTATAAATTAGAAACAAATGGAAAAATAGTTAATTCTGGTTACTTGTTAAGTATGAAGGAATTAAATACTACTAAAAGAATTAAAGAATTATTAAATAGTGGAGTTTGTTCTTTAAAAATAGAAGGAAGAATGAAGTCAAGTTCTTATGTTTATTTTATTACTAAATTTTATAGGATGTTAATAGATGGAGTAGATGTAGATATAGATAAGGAAGAGGAAAAACTAAAAATACTATTTAATAGAGAGTTTACCTTTGGTCATTTGTTTAATATTAATGATTCTAATTTATTAAATACAAAATCTCCAAATCATCAGGGAAAAACAATTGGAAAAGTAATTAGTGTAAATAAAAATAAAATTAAAATTAAACTTGATTATCCGTTACATCAAGAAGATGGTATTAGATTTATGGAAAGTAAGAAAGGATTAGTAGTTAATTTTTTATATGATAAAAACAATAAGCTTACTTCATGTGCTGAAAATATTTGTTATGTAGATAATAAAATTGGACTTACCAGTTTAGATAAGGTAAATTTAACTAGTTCTAAAGCCTTAGAAAAAGAAATTTTAGCATATGAAAAAAGAAAAGTAGATGTTTCATTTAAATTAGTAGCTAAGGCATCTGAACCATTAAAATTAATAGTAAGTGATGGTACAAATAAGGTTTTACTTACAGGCGAAATAGTACCTAAGGCATTAAATAGTCCTACTACTGAAGATAGAATTAGAAAACAATTACAAAAAACGAATGATACAGTATATAGAGTTAAAGATATTACTGTAGATATGGATGAAGAATTATTTATTCCAATTAAGGAACTTAATGAAATTAGAAGAGAAATTTTAGATAAACTTACTGAATTAAGAACAAAAGTTAAGGAAAAAAGGATTGTTGAAGCAAATTTTTCAAAACTTGATGTAGAAGTTTTACCAGCTAAATCTATATTGGTTAATGATCTAGCTAACTTTTTAAAAGCAATAGATGATAAATATGATAGAATATATGTGACAAAAAAAGACATTTATGATAAATATAAAAATAAGTATCCGAATATATATTATAGTGGAAGGCGTAATTTATTAAATGTTTGTTTTTATGAAAAGAATTTGATTCATGATATTTGTTTAAGTAAAACTAAGAATGATATTTGTGATTATACCTTTAATGTTTTTAATAGATATACAGTTTATTATTTACATAAAATGGGTTATAAATGTGTAACTTTATCTTTAGAACTTACTTATGAGGATATTAAATTATTACAAAAAGAATTTGTTGCAACATTTGGTTTTAAGCCAAATCTTGAAGTCTTTGCTTTAGGTAGAGCAGAACTTATGATTATAAAGGGAGATTTATTGAAGTGTAGAGATACTAGTTTCTTAATAGACAGTAAAAATAGAAGATTTCCAGTCTTTTATGATGGAGACTATACTCATGTTTATAACTATTTAAAAAGAGATAAACTTGACTTTTATGAACATAATCTAGATGGAGTTAGTTTAAGAGTTGATACGACATTTATGTAAAGAATAAAAATTATAATATCTAAAAATAAAAAAATGTGTTAAACTAATTATAGATATGCGAATGGTGGTGAGTATTAATGACAAAGAGTAATAAGAAAATAGTTAAGAATTATTTCATTTTGGCCTTGATATTTTTAGCTGTTATTTTACTTGTGTGGTATATTTGTAAATGGTATACGGTTTGTAATGATTACAAAAAAGAAATTCCAGTTATTAGAGGAACTCTTAATTATGAAATAACAGAAAGTGACTTTGAACATTATATTTTAGAAAATCCTAGTAGTGTCGTTTATATGTGTACAGCGAGTGAAGAAAAATGTAGAGATTTTGAAAGAGACTTTAAAAAGATAGTTGTTGCGAAGAACTTACAAGATAGTATTATTTATTTAAATTTAAGTAATACAGATATTGATAGTTTTGTAAAAG
>ERZ779896.1905-NODE-1905-length-15848-cov-3.051479_pt1 | contig 15848 bp, 16 predicted proteins | sample MGYA00511067_ERZ779896 | MGnify/ENA primary metagenome ERZ779896 (study PRJEB29588, sample SAMEA2161597) | human gut metagenome | biome: human gut; feature: human-associated habitat; material: faeces | place: Denmark | collected 2008/2010 ... | reverse complement strand
AATTGTGTATCATCTCTCAAATATACCTCATTACGCTTCAGTACTCTCTGCATTTCCTCCAAGTCCTCCAATTCAGCCCTCGCTTTGAACTCCCTGGCATCGATTTCTTCGGCTGTCTTTATCCGATTTTGCACGATATAGTCATGCACATCTACCATCTTTTGTGTCTCAGCATCTTTTCTTTTATGCATCACCGATGCCATTAAGGCTGCATCCAGACTAAGCACTGTTCCCGTAGTTTTGGGTATCAGTCCATTTACCTGATATGTCGGGATATTCCCGTTCCACTGTGTGTTAATACAATGATATCCATTTTTATTATCTTGCAGTCTATATCCGGGTCCGATGTATTGGTTAGGTTGGGTTCTTGTATCACCGGCCTGCTGTTTTTTATCTCTATTGCTCATTTCGGCCGTTTTTTTCGTCTTTTCGTCGCTTTTCGCTTTCTGTGATAGATGATAACTGCCTTTTTTTGAGCGTCCTTGCTTGGTGAAGCTCCCACCGTTTTCGGGAATTACAGTGATAGAACAGCCTTTTTTAACATCATCGACCCATTCAGCGTATTTTGAACCGCATTTTTGACGCATTTCACTATTTTCTATTATTGAATACCCGTGTGATACACAGATTCTATCCAATTCTGCTCTGATTTCTCTTATTCTTTTGTTATTCATCGATATCGTCCTGCTGCCATCTTTGGCAAAATTGGAGATTAACAGATGAATATGAGCGTTGTCGGTGTTATAGTGAGCTGCCGAGATGGCATAAAATCGGCTAAGGGTGTCGCTGTGCATCAGTTCATCAGTTATTTTTCTCAATTCATCCGGTGAAGGGTGCTCAAACTCGGGAAAACTGAGAAAACAATGCTGTGCTAAGATAGGTTCTTTTTTGATATATACGTATTTTTCATCGTGATTTACGCCTGACAGCATTTTTTCAAGTTTTTTCTTATCATTTATATCGATATGTTTCCTTTTTGCGTAGTCTGATATTGTAAATTTAACCTCGGCTGTGGAACGGCCTTTTGCGGAGTGGAGCTCGTTGTATTTTAGTTGTGCAAATCCAAACTGCTGAATTGCCAATTCGATGTTTGCGCTGCATCCGTTGTGTCCGAAAGTATAGGCTCTCTCTATGTGGCCGTCTCGCATATAGCTCAGGACCCTCTGCACGTCTCCGGATGGCACGACCTTATCAGGGTTTGCGATGTATCTGGCAGCCTTAATCGGGGAGGCGTGGATTGGTTGGAAACTCATCGTAGCCATTCTCTACACCCCCTCTCGCCATTTTCTGCATAAATAAAGCCGATTGTTCTTCCAGCGCTGTTAATCTTTCGTTAATTTTCAGTAAATCATCGATAAAAACAATCTTGTAGTGCACCGGAGCAGTCATTAGTTTATTCAGCGAATCCCTGATTTCTGCAATGTTTTCTGCATAGCTAAAAGCGAGATCCATGCGCTGCTTATCGGCAAAGAGTCTTTCCCTCAGTACAGCGTTCATCGTCGTGCTGCGTAACAATGCCTCGGCTTCAACCTCTGCTTTTTCCAGTGCAGAAACTCTAATTTTCACATAATCATTCATACATCAAAAGTCCTTTCTGCTATTTGTCTTAAGTATGAAAGATTAAAAGGTAGTGTAACTCTACACTTAAGCGTAACAAGCATAGATTTTTTGTCCAAAGTCCAAAAAATCGGAACTGTATTATTTTTTAAGCATAGTTTAAGTTATCTCCATAGGCAACAAATGATAAGCAATAGAAGGTCATACAATGGAAAAATTTATTTGCACATACAATCATAGAGAAATGAGAGCTAACTTCTGCGCAAGATAATAATCACAGAAGCTCACATTCGTCAACGTATGCTTGAGTACGGAATCGTGTCAAATCCTTCTTGGAAGAATAATATGCAGAGGTCGAGGGTCGGAGTCTGGCACATGCTTTGAGCAGGACGGCTGCTAATTCATAAGCTGTCCGTGCTATAGTGTTTTTCAGGAGACGCGCCTCGCTTTCGTGGTTTTTGTTCTGAATAATCACAATTAGCCGCGAAAGACGCGTCCCCATTTTTTGCCGCTCCGCCTGTGGCGATCGTTTGACTCATCGCGCCGATACTTCTGCACAAGCTATAGCTTGTGTTCGTACCGCCTTCGCGGCAGAAAGCGCAGGCGCTATTATGAGTATGGCTCAAGTTTTATAAACACTAATGGTTCGGTTATTTTGTCGCGTTGGATTACTTTGTCATTGATATTTACACCCAAGGAATGATCTGCAAGCACAAGACCTTATTACCTGAATAAAATACTATTGTTTTCTTATCCACTCAACAATATGTACTTTAGTTATCGCTTGGAAGCCTGATCTCGAACTCAGCGGAATAGTCTCCTATATATAAAGTATAAATGCCTTCCCCTAATCTGCCGGATAGGAGATACTCTTCATATGCAGATGCAGCATTTACCTCTATGGAATATTCGCTGCTCCCGTTATGCAGCATTTCACCGTCGCTGTTTCGTACAAGCTTAATTGAATCGCTCACTGCCACGTCCTCGTCCGTACCGTTTAATATGCGAAAATAGATTCTATCCTTACTATATTCATAGACCTCTATCTCAACCAGTCCATTGTCAGGCTTGTTCTTGCTCACAAGTTCCTCATCGATTTTCTCCTTTGTAACAAGCCCCGGTTCTAAGGCTCCTCTCTCCTTATATTGTTCTATCACCTTGGCAATCTCATTCAACTTCTTACTATAAAACGCCGGATAAACCTGTGATGAAAATGATATCCTTGTTCTATCATCAAATTTGAATGAATAGCTGTAACTGGAACCATCGTCCACGAACATATTGGTGAACTTCTTGTTATTCCAGTTCTGCATCTTATACTTTCTGAACACATTCTCTATATCGGTAAGGACAGCCTTATCCAGTTTATATTCAGTAATGTCCTTGTCATCATACCACCATTCTTTGTCGGAGTATGTTAGGATAACCTCGCCGTCAATAATACTTATCTCTGTGGAATTACCGCCCCCACTCATACAACCGCCGCTTGAATGTACATATGATATAAGTCTCTTATTCTTCACATTTGGCACTTTCCTAAAACCAAATAATCCAAACATCAATAATCCTTCAATGACAAAAATTATTATTTTCTTATCCGTTATGTGACTGTTGATGAACAGTACATGAGTAACAAGTTAGAAGCAAGAATAGGTTATACGGTGGATAATATAATTGCATAAACAGCCACAGAAAGGAGACCAACTCTTGCACAAGAATAATACCACAGAAGCTCACAACCGTCAACGAATGCTTGAGTACGAAATAAAACATGGTGTTGAAGCGTCAAGCATAGGAGACACGTTCCCTCAAAAGATAGCAGTCAAGGGTAGGTGTAAAGATTTTCGAAGCAAAGCGAAGAAAATACTGCCCGACCCTGACTGCGGGTCCATGTCGGTACATTTTTGCTTTGTCCTGCGTGCAGCCCTGTGACTTACTCTTCGTCAACACGGTGAAATACAATCTTTTGATCGATTTCGAAGTAGGTAGTTGTTACTACAGTGGCAACAAAACGCTTTTTACTTGGATAGTCGCAGTTCCAAATTTCAAACTCCTGCTCTGTTAGCGAGTGACTCATCGTCCCATCACCATCTTCGTAATAGTACAAATGCTGCCAACCGCCCCGAGAGCTTTTCATTTCAAAATTGATTACTTCTTCTTCGATAACAATCTGACCAATCGCGAATCTTATATTTTCATCCGATTGGAAGCAAGTAAACGTAATAGAACCGTCATCAGACTCCCAACGAGAACCAGGAAAATTCTGCGGAACCCTGCTTTCAAGTATGGGATTATCACATGCTAACGAACTAATTATTATTAATAATAGTGCTATATATGTAGTTATCAAAGTTAATCTATGTTTCATAATACCAATCTCCTATTTATCCCAGCTGTCGTAGGTATATTCTACTACTGTTGAGCCTGTTTTATCAATCAGCTTGACTACATCACCCTGAGCATTGCGGAGGTAGTAGTAAGTTTCCTTGGTAGGTTTCATAAACGATCAATTTCACCTTACGCATAATTGCCTCCTTCTTCGTGAGAGTAACAGTTAGAGGATAAATACCCTCCAACTGTTTCCTCACTTGGAAGCAAAAAAGTAAGCCCTAAAATCGAATGTTCACAAAATCTTTAAAAATATCGAATGAAACTGTTGTGTACCAGCAAGCATCGCCTTTGGGGGACAAAAGGTAGTTTGTTGGGATTATCCCAAGCCCTTAAAGGTTTCAGGAATATTCCTGACAAGTCTGCATTTGGGTGACCAAATGCGATGCTTGCTGGTATAGTGATTTTTTATTTTACGTATATGCTGTAAAGCTTATCAAATAGGTATTGTAAAGCATTGCTCTCGGAAGGAAAGCATACACAGTCATATTCTTTTCCTCTTTCTCGGAAAAAGACTTCCCACCGAAAATAATTTTTTCTAACACAATAACCCTCTTTTATTGCGTCATCAAACACTACAAGTTTTTCGTTAATATTGTATTTTTTTAGGAGTTCTAAAAATTCTGCTTTTGTCATAATCAACCCCCAAAGATTTTTATTATACCTTCACTAATCAATTGGTCGAGAGGAGTTCCGAGTTGGTACTGAATACCGCCGCCAATTTGTCCAAACCAAGGAGCTACACGTCCAGCTAAAACCTCGACTGACTGTTGAACCTGCAAAATTGTAGTCGGTTGCCCTATTTTATCATACGGCAATGACAACATTTGCGTTGGAGTTCCAGCAGGGGCAATATATCGTCCAACTAAATCTCCAGTACGTTGTATCAATGTTCCCGCTTCAAGTGTAATTTTTTGAACTGCACCCGAAAAACCATCATTTGGTGGGTAATATGTTTGCAATGCCGTTGATGCTTTTTCTGCGACTTGTTGTACAACTGGTGCGGCGGCTGTTGCGGCACTGCCTGTAGCGGCAGCTCCAACCGCAGTAATAGCAGCACCAACGCCCCATCCAACAAGTCCTCCTACTACTCCGCCACCAACAGCGCCGGCCGCAACTGCCCAACCATTAAAGGCGGAGCGGATAAGGGATAATTCAAAAACCATTGTCCATTCGTCTTCAAGCGGGTAAAACAAACGGCCACACAGAAGTAAAAATGCTTTTGTGGAGCGTTCCTGATAAGGATACACAAAGAAATAAGAATTAAGGCACAGAAAAGGCAAAGAGAAATCGAGATGAGCAATTAGTTTGTCTCGATTTTCTTTTTGAAAACACTTCGCACATTCGTCAAAACGAATTAGGTCTGCTATTATGTTCTCAGAAAGCATTTGGAGGATATGACTATGCGCATCGTTTTCAAAATACTGCTTGTTCCGGTATGTCTGCTTTTGACGATACTGAAGCTCGTATTCAGACTTGCGGCAGGCGCAGCGGCGTTCGTTCTCGCGATAGGCGGAGGGTTGCTGCTCATGTACGACCTGTTACTGCTGATAATTGGCTGCGGCTCAAAGGAGCTTATGCTTCAGCTGTTGACAATCGGCGGTTTGCTGATCGCCGTTCCTTTCGTTGCAGGATTTTTTGTCAGCCTACTGGAAGCAACGCAGGAACCCATTAAAGAATTCATTGAATCATAAGGAGGATACAATCATGGACATCACTTACACTAAACACGGCGACTATTACTACCCCGATCTCGAACTCCCGCCCCAGCTGACCAATGATATTGGCCGCTTCGGACGGATGCGGAAGAAGTATCTTAGGGAGCATCAACCCGATACCTTCGCGCTGATGCTGATGGAGAACACTCTGATGCAACATCTCATCGATATCGACCGCGAGGCAAATGAGCAGATTGATTTCATTACCTTCCAGCTCGCCCAAGCCGAAGGCGTGACCGAAGAGATCAAGGCCCGCGACCAACTCGAATGGATCCGGCGGATGAACTCCTGCCGGGCGAGAGCCGAGGAGTTGGTTATCAGAGAAATTGTACTTGAATAACAAATCAAGATGAGCCGGACAAGAGCGTCCGGCTCATCTTTGATAGGATCGTTCAATATTGCACAATAACGGCAAAAAGATAAAATCTGTATTTTCGTGCATAATTGTAGTAAGAAAACATGCACTTTCGTGATGCTTGCGCTAAAGAAAACTTGCATTTTCGTGAAACAGATGGTATAATCAACTGCAACAACGGGTAAATTATCAGAGAGGTACAGCTATGTTAAAGAGGAAAATCTATGATGAACTTGTAAATTGGAAGCGTCGAAGCAACGGCCAGACTGCGCTTTTGATAGACGGTGCGCGGCGTGTCGGCAAGAGCTACATTTCCGAGCTCTTTGCAAAGCAGGAATACAGAAGCCATATCATTATTGATTTCGGTAACGCCCCGAAGGATATTCTTGATCTCTTTGTGTATGACAGTGCGGATCTTGATCTGTTCTTCGCCAAGCTTGCAGCGTTTTATTCCACGGTCCTTTATAAGAGAGATTCGTTGATAGTATTTGATGAAGTGCAGCAATTTCCGCGAGCCCGTCAATTGATCAAGTATCTTGTTAAGGACGGACGCTATGATTATCTGGAAACGGGTTCGCTTATTCGGCTGAAGAAGAATACGGAGGATATCATTATTCCTTCGGAGGAGGAACATATCGAGATATTTCCTCTTGATTTTGAAGAATTCCTTTGGGCCTTGGGGGACGAAGCAACTGTCCCGCTGATACAGCGATGCTTTGAGGAAAAGAAACCGCTAGGGCAAACGCTCCACCGCAAAATAATGAACGACTTTCGGCAGTATATGCTCGTCGGCGGTATGCCGCAAGCCGTGACTGCGTATATAGGCGGGAAAAACTTCGCAGCTGCGGATGAAGCAAAGCGAAGGATCCTCAAGCTGTACAGAGAGGATATCTCCAAGTTCGCCGCAGGATACGAAGAAAAGGTGTACGCAGTCTTCGACGGTATCCCGGGGCAATTGTCAAAGAAGGAGAAAAAGTATAAGCTGGCCTCCTTGGATAAAGACGCGCGTTTCAGAACGTACGAGGATTCGTTCATATGGCTCAATGAGGCAATGGTCGTCAATACTTGCTATAACTCCACCGATCCCAACGTAGGCCTTGCGCTCAGTGCGGACTATTCAATGCAAAAATGCTATATGGCCGATACCGGCCTGCTTGTCACGCACACTTTTATGGACCGATCCTTTACGGAAAACGAGCTTTATAGGGCGATACTGTTCGATAAGCTCAATATCAACGAAGGCATGCTTATGGAGAATATCGTAGCGCAGATGCTGAGACGCAGCGGACATAAGCTCTACTATTATTCGCGCAGCGATTCCGCGAACAGGGAAAACCATATGGAGATCGATTTTCTGATCACGGAAAATAAAAAGATCTCCCCCGTGGAAGTAAAATCCGCAAATTACCGTAAGCATTCCTCACTCGATAAGTTCAGAAAAAAGTTTTCGGGAAAGCTTGGCACTTCCTATATCCTCTATACCAAGGACGTCATGGAGAAGGAAGGGGTATGGCATCTGCCGCTCTATATGGCGATGTTCCTTTGATTATTACGGGAATGGAGAACAATAAATGATGAACCGTACAAACAAGACAGAAATAATAACAAAAGATGATATCAGGAATACGGAGGCGACGCTTTCCGATCTGCTTAACGTTTCACCTGATGTATGCGGGGATGACGAGACCACGGTGCTTGATCTTCCTGTCAGGTCCGAAAAACGCATTGCGGGTATTGGAATAAGGTACGTAAAGGAGCTCCTTTCGATAAAGCTTGGTAGGCTGCTTGCGATCGGCGGCATGGGCCTTGGCTCTCTGAATGATATAGCCGGCGCGATAGCAAAAAGGATCTCCGAAGCACCCGGTGATGACGGAGATGGCAGCAAAGACATACCCGATGCCCCTTTCACCTCGAACGCTCAGGCTGAATGCAATGAGCTGGGCCGCCCGGTCTATATCGAAGAGCTGGGGCTTTCCGTGCGCTCATATAATTGCCTTAAACGAAGCGGTATCACTGTCGTTTCCGATCTTGAAAAGCTGAGCAGGGACGAGCTGCTGTCGATCAAAAACCTCGGCGCGAGTTCTGCGGATGAGATCCTTAATGTTTTAAAAGATTTTGATCCGAAAGAGAAACTGGAAAAGCGGCTGGAGGCGGAGCAGGAGGAACGGGAACGTCAGGAGGAATGCTCCGCGCTCGCATCCGAGCTGTTCACCGCATACGGATGCGTTCCGTCGGAATGGAGCTCAATGATCCGCAAATGCTTAATAAAAGAGCCGGGTACCGGCATTGGAGGCGCGGTCATACGTCTTTACGAACAGACAGAACTGTTCGATCATTTGCGCAATTTGTTATTGAACTTGGTAGAAGCACATCAGGATAAGCTTGATGTCGATGAACTGACGACTCTGCTGCCGAAGCACCTGCAGGGCACGGATCTGGCGGACAAGGCAGTTGATTCTCTAAAGGCGGACGGCGCTGTCGCAATTGAAGACGGAATTATCATCCGGATCTATCCTTCGATCTCCGATTATGTCAAGCAAATAGAAGATGAGCGTATGAGAAGCGTTTGGAGCCTTAAGCTCGAAGGCCTCACGCTTGAGCAGATCGGCGAAAGGATCGGGGGGGTCACGCGTGAGCGCGTTCGCCAGATACTCAACAAAGCTCTTAAACAGCTTCCGAGGCTCCGCGAGGACAGGTATCTTTATATGTTCGGGAATTACTCCTTCTCGTACGAGGATCTCAATATCGCGTTCGGCGAGCCGGAATACGTTTTCAATTATCTTGACTTAGCCGCAGGAACGAAAGCTGCGGAGCGCAGACCCCTTTCGGAAGCGCTTGAAGACGAGAACATCAAAGAAGAGGACAGGCGCAATATCGAGCGGGCGGTCTTTAAGAACAGCGTGATGCTTGATGGCGTCAGGGTCGAAAAGGTCAGGCCCGAGCTCGTTAAAAGATTCATTAAGAGCCGCTGCAAGGAGGACACGCACATAGACGATCTGGCGGGAAGCTTCAACGCGGCAATGGCCGAGCTTGGAATAACCGATGAAAGGCTTTTCCTTCCTGAAACGAACACGGTCGAGAACCATCTCCAGATCGCGGATTACATCCTGTGGAAGAACGGCAGGAGCTTCCGCGCTTACGATATCGAGAGCAAGGATATCGACCGCCTGTGGAGCGAGCTCGATCTCGAGCAATACGAAGGCCTTGATATTTCCGCGCTCATGCTCTTAAGAAGCGAACCGGAGCTGATGCGCGAATTCGATATACGCGATGAATACGAGCTGCACAATCTGCTCAAAAAGACGGCTGCCGGAAGGATCCGGGGACTCAGCTTCGGCAGGATGCCCATGCTCTCGGTCGGCAGCGCGTCGCGCACCGAACAGATGCGCGAGCTCCTCGTCGAGAATGCGCCGATAGAAGCCGATACGCTTTGCGGTCTGTATGAAGAGCTTTACGGCATGAAGGCCGAGGTCATAAAGGCGTATTATCTGAAGGAATTTGACAGGTATTATCATAACGGGCTGTTCACGTTCGACGCGGTCCGTATGCCGCCGTACGTTTTGAGCCGAATGAAAGAACTGCTTTCGAATGATTCCTATACGATAGCGGAGATAAAGAGCATATTCCGGCGCGAGTTCCCCGAAGAATCGCCGGAGGAGATCAACGCCTATAATCTCAAGGAACTCGGGTTCGCAGTCTATTCGGGCTACGTGATCGTGAACAGCTATTCCAACGCCCGCGAATATTTCCGCGCTGTGCTTACCGAAAACGAGATTACCGACCTGACGGGAGAGTGGGAAAGATTCGGGCGTTTCCCGACTTTCAGTCAGGAGGTCTACGCGTTGGAAGACCTGCGCACGATAACCGAGTACGAGCCTAACCGTTTCATCGGCATCGGGAAGCTGAACGAGATGGGCGTCACCAAAGAAGACCTTGACGACTTCTGCCGATCCGTGCGCGATCACGCAGGGAGGGGCGAGTATTTCACGGTAAAGAGCCTTTTAGGCTCCGGGTTCGATTCGCCCCTAGTTCATTCGGGCTTGGGAGAATACTTCCTTTCCTCCGTGCTTGCAAGCGGAGAAGAGGGCTTCCCGTATCAGCGAATGGGCGGCGTTAAGCTCTTTTGCTCAAGCGGAGAGCGTCCGTCGCTGCCCGCTTTCCTGCGCTCGATAGTCCGCAGACATGGGAGCATACTTATAGCAGACCTCGAGAACCTTTTAAGGGATGAATACGGGATCGAGCTCCCTCCCTATAAGCTGACGGAGCTCATAAAGGAATCGGGCACGGGCTACGACCCGATAACCCGCACAGCGTTCGACGCCTCCCGTTGAGTTTGCAAATTATTAACCGATCCCGCCTCTGCTGTCGCAAAAATGCGCCTGCGGAGGCGGTTTTTTGATGGAATGCCGATTGAAATTAATGTATAAATATGCTACAATTGTTGAGTGCACGGGATGACCGAGCAAAAACACATTTCGCATAAGCGGCAGGGAGGAAACCAAATGGAAATCAGTTCAGCAGACAGCCCAAAAGAGATCCTTATGAATGCACGCAATCAGATCCGGTCGATCAAAAGCGACAGTCTGGACGAAATCGAGGCAGTGTATGATTCAGCTTATGAGGCGGCAAAGTCAGAGAAGGACTATGGGTTCATCATGGATTATGCCGAGTTCCTGATGGATCGGAGGAAGCTTTCCAAAGGAGTAGAGATAACAGAGGCGTTCCTTGGTTCACTTGATGATGAGGCAGCTGAGCGAGCCGATGTTCTTCATAAGCTTGGGAGGCTCTACAACGTTAGCTTGGATTTTGAAAAGGCTGAAAAATGCTATATGGACGAGATCGACCTTCGCAGAGAAGCTGTCGACGGAAAGCTTGCGGATGCCTGCCGCGGGCTGGCGTTGGTTTATATGAACACTTCCGCGCCGCAAAAAGCGAAACCGCTGCTCAAAGAGGCTCTCGATATATGGCAGGATCAGATGCAGAAGAATTGTACGCCAGAAACGGAATACGAATATGCGATGACCTGCAATGATATGGGGCTGCTTTACAGCGAGAGCAAAGAGTATAAAGACGCCGCTGGGTGTTTTAGAACAGCTGAATCTATTTTGACCAAGCTGATCGAAAATGATAAACAACCAAAATACGAATCGGGGCTGGCAAGCGTCTGGAATCGTAACGCGCTTATGAAAGAAAGGACCGGCGACCAAGGTGTGGCAGAAGAACTGTTGAGCAAATCTTTGGAATTGCGCCGAAAGATCTGCAATACGTCGAGTACTGCCGACCGTAAGGATGATCTTGCCGCCTCATGCCTGAATCTTGGAAACTTTTATCAGGAATCAGGAATGATGCAAGAAGCGACCGAGCTGTATCTTGAGGCGCAAAAGATTTATAAGCAGCTTTCCGAAAAGGTAAGCAGTACTTTTTCCCCTGATCTCGCAGCAGTATGCTGCAGCCTTGCGAATTGTTATAACGACAACGGAGAGCCAGAGAAGGCGGAGAAGATGTACAATAAGGCATTGAAGACATATCGCTCTCTCGTTAAGGAGGTAAGTGCTGAAGCATACGAACCCAAGGAGGCGATCGTCCTCTATAATATGGGAGCTTACTATGCGAAGTTTGATCCAATGAAAGCGTCAAAATGCTTTGATAAGGCTTTCAAAATCTCCGATAAATACCAATATGTTGATCCGGTCTGCAAACAGATATTTGATATGCTGTTTCAGTTCCAGTTTACAGGGATGATGTTCTGAAAAGCAAAACAGTAATAAGGAAGATCTTATGCACAACAGAGTTTACGTAACCATTCCCGTGTCAAAGCTTGCAGGAGACGCATCGACGAAGCATATCGACAAGCTTGTTGCCGATATTATGAAGTCCTATTGTCCACCGACCGCAAAGCCGGGTATGGCAAAGATGGATTACTACACGGTGGGCGGACGCTTTGGCGGTTTTACCGGGGTCGTAAAAGGAACGGACTGTTATCCTAACCCAAGCGGACAATTCGATTACACTTTCACCGACGAATATGACGCCTATTTCTATTTCGGACAGCAGCACGGACCGTACAAGTTCGATAATACGGAATATGTCCCGGTTATCGGCGCAAAGAAAAAGGACATTGCTTTTGACTCTGTTAACAAGCTCGCTGTTGCAATCCAACTTCGCGTTTGGGAGATCATGCTCAAAGAAGATTTGAGAAAACAGTACTTGAATGGAAGCATCCCGGAAGGATGCTCTGTACGGGCTGACGGCGTGTATGCCAACGGTGAATTGCTCCTGAAGAAGAACGAAACTTATGCAGAAGCGGCAAAAAGACATGGAGTCAAGTTCGCAACGTTTTTAACAGATCCTGACGCTTACATAGATCTTAACGGCAAGTGGCATTCTGACGACGAGGTGTTTGCGGATAAAGCATTTATGAAAAAAGCGGAAAAGTCAAGCGGCAACCTTATTGCGGAAGCCGCAGAAGAGTTCAAAAACCGTCTTATCAAGTACATTGAAAACACCCTTGGTGACGAGGACTATATCGTAATGGTAGATACCCACAACTAAAGGGTACTCTATCGGTAGTAATAATCTGAACAGCAAAGCCCCGGGGGATTTCCAGGGGTTTTCGTTTTACCTACCCTTCTGCTGTCGCAAAAATACGCCTGCGGAGGCGGGTTTTTAACGAAACAGGTATTGATATATTGCACTGGCAAACAAAAACTGGACACGGAGGGGGTAAAAACTGTACAGGATGGTGTATAATGGGAAACAGAGAAAACAGCATCCGAGTACAGACCGATTTCCGCAGTGAACAGGAGGTTTACCATGAAATACACATTAGAGGAGCGACTGGACATTGGCCGCAGGATCTACAACGGAGAGATCAGCCGATATCAGGCCGCCGAGGAGTACGGGATCAGCGATCAGACTGCAAGAGATTACATGAGGCTGTATCGCAGTTTCGAGGGACTTCCGCCAAAAAGAGGGCAGAAGAAGGCAGGCGAAGCAGTGCTGTTTAAGGCCGAGCCCGCTGAGCTTAATAAGCTTGAGTCCATGACCAAGGAAGAGCTCATACGCGAGGTCATGCGGGCAAGGATACGGGAAGCGCGGCTAAAAAAAGGATACGAGGTGAAGGGAGATGGTACGGTAATCCTGTACGACATAGAGAATACCAAGTCATAATGGAGCTTTCCGGCGAGTTCCCCGTAAAGGCACTCTGTGAAGAGATGGGGATCGTCCGCAGCAGCTTTTACGGTTGGAAGAAGCGGCTTTCCCATCCGTCGGAAAGAGAAAAGAGCTTCGTGAGCAACATCATGCTGTTTCGGGAGTATCATCTTCGGTATCCTTCCCATGGCTACCGTTGGCTCAACGCAAAGATCCGTCTTGATACAGGGCTCGTCATGTCGAATCCGTATGCTCACAAATGCTGTAAATCGGCGGGGATAAAGAGCAAGTCAAAGCACTACAGGTATAGGAAGCCAGGCGATCCGGACAGAGTTTTCCCGAATCTGCTGCTGACAGAAATGCAGATAGACGGACCGATGCAGTGCATCGTCAGCGATATGACCGCGTTCTGTGTGAAGGGCACATACTACGAGCTTACGCTGTACATGGATCTGTGGAACAACGAGATCGTCAGCCACTCTCTTTCGGCAAAACGCGGCGACCGCATGACCTACATCAGCGGTCTTGAGGATCTTGTCGAGCTGAAAAAGCAGTACCCCGGCTTTGAAATGATCCTGCATTCGGATCAGGGTTCTGTTTATACGTCCAAGGCATACAATGAGCTGCTTCCGATGTATGGTATTACTCGATCGATGTCACGCGCCGGAACGCCGACGGACAACGCCGCCATGGAGTCGATAAACGGCTGGATCAAGGCCGAGCTTTTTACCGATCTTCACGTTACGGGAGAAAAGTCCGTCCAAGAGGAGATCGACGATTACATCAGCTTTTTCAACGAGCAGAGACCGGCTTATTCACTGGGCTATCTGACGCCGAAGCAGTACAGGGAAAGCCGCGGCTGCTGATCTGCTCAAAGATCCCGAGCCGGAGGCACAAAGCAGCCACCGCCCGCAGGCGGCTTGCCCTTGACCTCGCTGTGAGAACCGCTAAAATGGATTCTCCGACGGCGCTGTCTAAGGCTGTCTGCTCATGAGTCCTTCGCCGTCGGCACCGCTTGTCCTGCGATTCTCACAGCGATGTCAAGGGTGGCGGTGATGAGAGTACAACTTTACGATTTTACAAGTCTAAAACTCTCATTCCTGTGTCCAGTTTTTGTTGACAAGTGCAAATAGATCAGTCATGAGAAATTTTTCCACAGAGGGGGTGCATTTCCGAAAACTACTGCACCCCCTTTTGCGCCGAAAATGCACCCCCTTGAAATTCTATTAAAGTTAGGGTTATTTGCCAGATGTCCACCGTGATTTTAATCGAATTACGGTGGATTTTTCTATGTTAGAAAATCGCTTGAACAGTTTGAAACAAGTCTTTTAAGCTGTTTCAGCACAGGAGTGATCCGCTGCGGAGAATTTCTGCACACTTCCCGTGATAACGGCGCAATTCAGAAATTTGGATGGCAAGTGCAATCAATTATAGGGTATTAAAAGGGAACCCGTGCGATACAGCCATAATATCAAAACCGGAAATGTCAATATCAGTCCGGTCGGAAAACACCCAAAATGACAGGCGAATGTTTTCAGATTTCCGGAGTCGGATGTTGGCGTAACAGGAGGCTTGCCTTGACGGCTTAAGGAAAAATGATACAACCGCCGGAACGACGGCAAACGGAGCGCAGCGCATATTTTTGAGTTCTGCTCTTGCCATCAGCTGCAAAGCCGGATCATTTTTCCAAATGGCGGTCAAAGGTGCGGCCGGTTTTTCTGCTCTTTTCTCTGATTCTATCTTTTTTGTGAGTTTGTCGAACGGACTTTAATGATAGAAGTTCAATATGACTTGTTTTTACAACAGTCGCTTGTTATTTTTTAGAAAGGTACAGAGTGCAACCAATCAGCGGCGCCGAAATGAATATATTAAGTTATAAATGTGTACCTGTCTTGACAAACAGCAACACAAGTAGTATAATTGTACTGCATATAGAGTATCGTATATGCACTCTTATAAAAACAACATTTCGTTGAGAAAGGAGAGCAATATGGGCGTTGCTTCATTAGTACTTGGTATTGCAAGTTTGGTATGCGGCTGTTTTCTTCCGGGTTTACAATGGATTGGCTCGATCACAGGTCTGATTGGCATCATTCTCGGTGCGCTTGGCCGCAAGAACAGTGAGAAAAAAGGCATTGCAACCGCCGGATTGGTTTGTTCAATCATCGGTTTTGTGCTGTCTACAATTTTCTACGTAGCCTGCGTAGCCTGCGCATCGATCGGGTCAAGTCTTCTCAATGGTCCCAATTGATTCCGACAGCGAAATATTGGTGATATGTGCGGTCGGAGACTGTAATGTTGTCCGACCGCTTTGAATTTGAAATGTTTCCTTCAGTCAGCCTTTTCGGAAAAATAATCCCTATGTACGGTTTATGCATGGTGCTTGGAATTATTCTTTCCTGCTCTGCAGCTTTTGCAAGAGCAAAAAAGTTTAAGCTTGATATCAACAATCTGATTGTGATCGCGGCAGCGGCTGTCGGGGGCGGATTGATTTGTGCGAAAATTCTATATATCGCAGTCACTTTTCGACTTTCTGACATACTGAGCATGATTGCGAACGGTTCTTTTGACTTTATTCTCCAAAGTGGATTGGTATACTACGGAGGTTTGATTGGCGGCATATTGACGGCGTTCCTCACCGTAAAACTGCTGAAGGAAGATGTTGACAAGGTCGTTCT